>JAAUYM010129364.1_pt1 | contig 11312 bp, 9 predicted proteins | sample 7278001 | NCBI WGS metagenome assembly JAAUYM01 (sample SAMN14350224, study PRJNA611818) | marine sediment metagenome | isolation source: surface marine sediment (1.8m) | place: French Polynesia: Moorea | collected 2018-08
ATTAGAGCATAAATAAGCAAATTCAGATTTGATCATGCTAGAACACTAAAATAGCCGATATTTAAAATCAACCAAATAATCTTATTTTAAAACTTAAAAATCATTTATTGGTTATCTAAACAGTTTTATAGTTTATTTCTCTGATTTACTAGAAGATTCGTTATTGTTTAATTTTTAGCCCTGACTTTTTTGCTTATTTGTGACTAAATAAGCAACAGAACTTGTGTACTAAAATGTTTAAGGAGATATTAATAAGGACTTTTTAGATTCTCGTTCATGTGTTTTTAGATCACCAACGGATCACAGATACACCCGTGCCTGAAATTGTTCGATAATAAAAAGGAGTCCTCAAGGTGGCCACCACCCAAAAACTGAAGCTCAACAGAATTATCCTTCTGCCCATCTGAAGAATGTTCTACACAATCAAACAATCGTAGTTGATTAAGATGCAATTTTTTCTCGTAGGATTGTTCTCTTTCTTTCCACAAAGAAGATTGAGTCAAAATCTAGGGAAAGATAGTATTCAAATTTTTTCCTTGTACGACTCTAAAAAAATGACTACCTCTGATTCGAGCTTTAGAGCATTCCTCTCGCAGACATTTCTCTTGCCGTGTCCTTGACCGACAAACTAGAATCGGCAAGAGGGTGTGAAGGGGATAGTCTTTACCTTAACCTTTTCTACCCCATCATCTCGCCCCTTCGCATCCTCTGCCAAATACAGGATGTTTGTCGAGTCAAGGAAGATATATGGCAGCTAAGGGGGTTTGGGGTTCTCCCCAAATATATAAATATGAGCGAGAGCGCGAATACGATCTAGAACAAACAACCAATTTTCGATCAGCAAATTTCGATATTCTCATATCTATTTTTATTTTTTATTGAGGGTGTCTTTAAAGGGAGGTGTTCTGATGCCCATGCCCACGTTAACGGTTGTGATGCCGATGCTGTAGGTAAAACTGAGAAGAGATTTTACTGCCGTGATCGCCAGCCGTTGGGAGTTAGGGGAGCTATCGACCAAAGTATATTGCCAGCCTTGGAGGTCAGCGAGAGTGACAGTATGAAGGGGTTTGGCGCACCAAGTAAAGAACCGCTTGACGTAACGGAGGTAAACTTTTTTGGTGTGGGGAGAGCGATTGTGAAGCCACATATCGAGGAGGCGATCAAAGGGAGAATTTTCTTTTCCAAGTTGCCCACTCATTAATTCATCTGGCTGAAAGTCGCTCTGTGCTTGGTTTATAGCCTCCATAATTCTCTAAAAACTAACAAGATAGTGACCGTTATCTTGTAGGCTGATGCAAATTAGCCTTACCTTTGGGGGCGAATTCTTACACTTTTTGCGCTCGCTAAAAAGTCCTTGTCCTTTGTAAAACGGCTTTGAAAGCCGTTTTACAAAGGACAAAAGTAGGGCGAACGATTTTGGGGCAATTTTCCACATTTGCATCAGCCTAGTTATCTTGTCCTTAACCATAGCACGAAGGCAAGTCAAGTACCCAATTTGAAACTGTACGGTTTCAAAACGCATCTAATTTTTGAAAGGCAGACTGGCTCAGGTTTTTGAAAGGCAGACTGGCTCAGGGTTTTAAGATTTATTTAGACGCGTTGCCCCTGGGTGGTGGATTATTGTCGTCGTTTTCTTTTGTTAGTCTTTTTACAATCTTATAACCAGCAACTCCTCCAATAACAAATCCAATCGGCGGAGCACAAAGCCACACTAAATCCTGTATAATCACGCTTCCAGCGAGAAGCGGTCCTAAATGTGCATCTATCACCCAACCAATCCCCCAGCCTGTCGCCGCACCTCCAGTTGTGCCAACACCTTCGGGGGCTTTAATATTTTTAAATCTATCAAAAAAGTTGTTATCTGCCATCTTTCTCTCACCTCCAAGAGAAATACAAGCATCCCACCCATATTGTACTATAAACGGTGGGCAACTGGGAAAAAAATTCCTTTTCCATCTGCCCCTAGGATTGAAGTAAAATATTCCAGTCCTTTAGGGGCGGTTTTATTCTTGTAAGCACGCCACCAGAATTGGCGAAGTCTTGCAAACAGTCACTAATCTGCTGATGATACTTTTCCCCCGCCTCATCGTTATCAGTAGCAACGATAACCGTCTTAATTCCTTGAGGTTTTTGGTATTTGACTAAGCGTTGTAGAAGGGTGATTTGCTTCTTTCCCAGTTGCCCACCAAGAGAGACATAAAAGTAATGCTCTTGATCATAGAGTGTGTGGAAGGAAAGTGCATCGATGGCTGATTCAGTGATAACTAACGAATGATTTGAGTTATGCCAGACCGAACACCACAATCCTCTTTTTCCGTGAGTCGAGAAGCCAGTAAAGCGAGCGTTCTTGATCTCATAGCCACATACTTGCCCGTCAGAAAAGTGAGGAAAAATCGCGTTGTTATGGGAGTCTATTTTGATGCGGTGAAGGAATTTTGGATGATGAAGGCTCGATAATGGAATGCACCGTTCATGGATGAGGTAAGGGTGTTCTTGAATGAACTCCATCTCATTGTAAGCAGTGTGTACAGCTTCAAAATCTAACGATGATTGTAAGACTGGATGAACGTATGAGATGTGAAGATCACCACACCATGTCCGTAGTTCTTTTCTGACTTCACCAAGTGTTAGCCGTCGTCGCTTTTGGATAAAGTCGATCACAGTCCCTTTATCAGCATCATTACCGAATGACCAATACACCCATTCATGAGTACGCTTGTGTAGAGTGATGCAGATAGCATCGCCGTGAGCATCCCTCATAACTAGATTAGAGGAGGAGCTTTTACGCTTGTCGATGGAGTAGCCAAAAGATGCTGCGTAGTCGATGAGGTTGATATCGGTTTTGAAGCGAGTGAGTTCTTCAGAAGAGTTCATGATACTGGGGTAGAATCTCTACAATGTTGTTCTATGAAGACTTAATTAAGAGGAATATAGGCGGGGTCATCTGATTGTCTCTTACTCTTCTGATAGATATCTGACATTTCCGCATAGGTTATTTTAAGTTTTTCTATTCTGTCGAGAAAGTCTTGCTTGGTTTCCCCTTGACAATTGTTGACTAGATCCACAATGCTGTACCCATTCCAGTAAGCGTTAGAGCGTGCATATTCACCAGGATCGATCAAAAAGACCTCCTTCAAGATTTTTAAATCATGACCGATGTTGAAGGAGTCACGAGAATCTTCGTGGCTGAAGAGGTAATAGAAATTATCAAATCCTGTCCAAGTAATTGCAGAAGAACAGAGGGTACAAGGTTCGTGAGTTGCAATAAAGATAACATCTTTGGGATCAACATGTTGGGATTTTGGTAGTTCATAGTATTTGTTAATCGTATAAACTTCACCATGGAATAAAGGATTTAGTGTTTCATGGTTAGTTCCCATAATGATAGTTGAGAGATCGGACTTCTTGAGCATTCCAGCCCCGAATAACTTATTTCCCTGTCTTACTCCTTGCTGTGTTAGGGGAACAATCTCATTTTCAATTGCTCCTAAAAGACGATCAATAAGCTTGGGATTACACCCTGCGGTTTCACCAGGTCGCTTTTTGGTATGCCCTGTAGCTTGCGCCTTGCTAATACTCAGTTCAAGTCGGGAAGATAAAATTGAAGCACCAATAGTAGATGATGCAGCGATTCCTACAGTCTTAATAATGTTGCGTCGTTTCATAATCTTATCTTAGATTGATGATCCGTTTTCAGTTGTTCCAAAACAGTATCTGGAGAAAGAGAGGACATTTTTTTTTCCAAGTTGCCCAAAGATTGTCATAGCTATTCAATATTATTGATTGGCTGATTTTTTGATTAATTCTTGAAGTTTGACTAAATCGATATCACTAGAAACAAGTTCATCGACTAACTTTTGAGCTTCCTTTCTTCGTTTAACTTTTTCGGCAATGTTAATAACTTCAGCTTGAGGCTTTTCCTCTGGTGGGAAGTATTTTTCATAGAGTTCTTTCCATTCACCAGATTCTTTCATTTCTACTTCAACCTTAGCCGCTCTGACTTGAATTCGTGCTGTCTCAGCTTCAGTTAATTCTTTCCACTTAACACCATCAGCGTACTCTTCCCCGTATAGCCTTGAATGTAGTTCACGATAATAAGCGGATTGTCGAGCAGAATAATCCTGATATTTAGCTCGTTCTGTTTCTTGGTTAGCTGCTAAAGTTTCTGGTGTCATTGCTAACTTGGACAGTCCGCCTTCAAGTGGTCGTAAACCTCTTAAATATCCAAGTTTGAACCCATGCTCATCACCATACTGTAATCGTTTTTCGATAAAATCTGAGTAAGGAATATGTTCTACAGTTTCCCATCGGGTAGTAGCTCGACCTACCCAAGCAGCCTCTGGATTAAGTCGCCACTTATAGTGATTGCCAATCTTCTCACCACGAATGAGTAATCCTTTTTTCTCTAATGTTGATAAAGCTTTTGAAACTTGTTGGCGTTTCAAACTCATCTTTTCAGCAACCCAGACAGTAGAGAGATCAATCCAGTTGTCATACTGAAGTATATAACAGAGATAATGAAATACACGATGAGCCACTAAACCTATATCTGGCTCTAAAGCCAAGTATAAATCAGTAAACTTTGGTGCAGTTTTAAACTCATCCATATAAATCGGTCGCCTTGAGATATGCTGTACTGGTACGCTGTCCTGAATTAGTCCCCTTTCTCTAAGATTAGTAATCTCTGACTCTGATAAGCCATCAAAGTCTATTGTACCGTGATTCCTAATCCTCTTGCTTGATTGTTTACCTTCAGGCATATAATAAAAGCTCCATTGATTTTAGGATCTTCTAACAAAAGATTCATCGTTTAAGCCATTCCCTGCCAGGTTTGGCTTAATTCTTATCTCTCCTCAAAAAAACCCTTGACAACGTTCTCATTTACTAGAACTAAATAACAGAATACCAGATCGCGTCACTCTGGAGTTTCGCGATGTCACTCTAGAGTTTCGCGTTGAAAATTGAAATGTCCAATTCATCTATCATTCAATTCGGCCCTATAATACTTTCTACTCCACCATCGATTTAAGCAGTCCCCCAGGGGGACGGATCTGCGCAGGGGTAGTGAATAAATAAATGCGACGGTAGGAGCAACGATTAGGGGGTTTGGGGGGAAAGCCCAAAAAACAAATAACGAGCGATCAGCGAGTTTCCATCCCATTGGAGCTCACAGATAGAATATTTAAGTCTAGTTTAAAATAATTGAGAAACCGTTACAAGATTCTTACTTCCGAGGTCGAAGGTAGAAATAATAACAATATTGGCCAATTTAGGGAAAATGTTAAAAACTTGGTTTTGTCCAGAACTATTTCCTGAAGTTAAAGATGGATCTCTATTATTCAATAAGTTATGCAGCTAGCTAAGAAAGATGATTTTCCCTTGCTTTACATAAAAAAATAAAGAACAGGAATTTAGTTAAATTCTTCTTAATAAAATTTTAAAAAAGAAATAAATTGATAGCTTTAACAAGTTTATTATAAACTAAGAAATTAATGTATATATAGTTATCTAGACAATTGTATATATATAACTTATTACAAGTATTAAATAAATAATTCACCTAGTTTAATTAACTTGTTACAGATATTGACTATCTATAGCGTTTCTCAGACTTATGAGGTACAGTAACAGTAGTAAGTAAACCAGTTATAAATATCTTGTTGAGTAACTTGATCCCTTTGAGGAAGAAATTGATTTCCAACTTTAACCATCCAAACTGATCTAAAACGAGGAACTTGCAAAGATTAGACCCTGTCCCAGAACTCCCAAAAAATTGTATACATAACCAGGAAAGTTCTGAGAAAAAAGATCAACTTCTATCAAACTGTTTCTACCGAAGGGACAGCACCCTTATATTTGTATACACTTTTAGGGAGTGCTGTCCCCTACTCTAATCCCGATCTGATGCAGCTTTTTCCTATTGGTAAGTACAATAGACCTATTTAGGATTTGTAATACAAATCGAGGGACAAGTATATTACAAATGTAGTATGCTTGTCCCTCGCGATATAATATAAAAATTGGCACGACAGGTCGTATACAGTAATTAATCTTCTCGTTCCATTTACACGAGACTGATATGGTTTTTCTTGGCAATTACCTAAAATAATAACTGCTACTGTACCTCATGAGTCTGAGAAACCCTATAAAAAATAAGTATTTATAATAAAAATTTCTACTTTCTCAAATCATAAACTCCCTCATGTAGAAGGTATCTTTATATTCTGTATCAAACTCTCTGGTTAAAAAAAAGTTAGAAACTTATTACCAGATATTTTTTAATTATAATATTTAATTTTTTAATTGTTATTGATTTAGAAACTTGTAATAAGTTTTTATTTTTCTAAAAATTATTACTTTTACTCAGGGAATAAATTACTAACTAAAACCTCAAAAGATCCTTTGGCTGATTTTCTCTTTCTAAGTATTAATTCTAATTTCTTTTATTAACTTTTTTTTTGGTCAGTGAAATAGTTTAATTATTTTTATTTTTATCTACTATTAGGGAATCTCTGTAATTATCAATGAGACATTGTACTTCTTCTTTTAAAGGTTCAGGTACTCTCATAATTCTAGTTTTATAAGGAGCCTTTTTCCTTCTTTCTCCTAAAGGCTTATCTTTACTATTTATTCTTTATTTAAACTTGTTACAACTTTATAGTTACTACTATACAGTATCTACTTATAGATAGTTAATATTTGTAGCAGGTTAAATAAACTAAGTAAATCACTTATTTAATACTTGTAACAAATTATATATATACGTTTATCTAGATAATTATATATGTATATTAATTTTTAGTTTATAATAAGCTTGTTATAACTATCAATTTATTTCTTTTTTAAAATTTTATTAGCAATAAATAAACTAAATTCTTGTTCTTTATTTTTTTATGTAAAGCAAGGGAAAATCATCTTTCTTAGCTAGCTGCATAACTTATTGAATAATACAGTAACATTTATTTTGCTAGTTAAAGAAAGATGATTTTAAGAAATTTAGCTGGAAGATTACTTAGTTATTAGGAAAAACATTTGCTCCAGCTAAATTTCTGACTTTGCTTCCTCGCTAATAAATTGTTTCATTCAAAATTTGTTTTTGGGCAACTGGGAAAAGAAATGTATGAGGAAATAAATACCTGATAACTTTATCTTTTCTGGTATGCTGGTGAGGTTAAATTGGGTCAAAAAAAAATGTTTGATCTGGGACGTTCCCAAACCGCTCAACCAATGGCTAAAGCGACGGTTAATGCTGATTTGATTAGGCTGTGGCTGCATGATAAGAGTGCCAATAGCCGTCGGGGTTATCAGAGGGATGTGATGCAGTTTTTGACAGTAATTGGAGATTTATCGTTGTCTGAAGTCACTCTGAATGAGTTACAGGCGTTTTCTAATGCGTTGGGAGCTAAGGGTTATGCTGTTTCTACTGTGTCTCGTAAGTTAGCTGCGGTGAAGAGTTTGCTGACCTTTGGCTATCGGGTAGGGATTCTCAAGGTGAATGTGGGGTCTTTGGTTAAGTTGCCAAAAGGGAAGGACAGGCTAGCGGAACGAATTCTCAGTCCGGCTCAGGTTATGGGGATGATTAAGTTGACTGAGAATTTGCGTAATAGTGTTTTGATTCGCTTCCTTTATGCGACTGGGGCGAGGGTGTCTGAGGTTTGTGTTTTAAAGTGGCGAGATATTCAAGAGATTAGTGGAGGTCGCGCTCAAGTAAGTTTGTTGGGGAAGGGAGGTAAGACTCGTGTGGTGGTTTTTAGTAGCGAGATGTGGGAACTGTTACAGGAGCTTCGAGGGAGTGGGGGTTTAAATGCTCCGGTGTTTAAGAGTCGTAAGCAGGGAGGTCATCTTGATCCTTCTCAAGTGAATCGGATTGTGAGGAAAGCGGCGGAACGGGCGGGTTTAGAGGCTAAGGTATCTCCTCATTGGCTGCGCCATAGTCATGCTTCCCATAGTTTAGAGAGGGGTGCATCTCTGCAATTAGTTAAGGAGTCTTTGGGACACTCGCATATTGCCATGACTGAGCGTTATCTTCATGCGCGACCGGATGAGTCTAGTGCGCTGTATCTGGGGGTTTAGAGACTTGGCAGTGCATCAGTCAAGTATACGATAGGATGTTCAGAACCTTCTTTCAGACTTGAATCTATTCATGAATTTTCTCCAGATAGGTATGCTATACGAGTCCTGATTCTTGATAGGTGTTTTGGTGGAAATAGCGATGGATTATCTTCTCCTAACTCCACTGCTCTTTGCCAGAATTCTATAGCTTTGACTCTCCACATTTTTTGTTTTGATAAATCTTGTCTCATTAGAGCCTCGCACACGATAGCAGCATCGTGAGCTGCATATGCATAGTTGGGGTCTGCTTTTAATGCCCGTTCATGCATTTCCAGGGCTTCTTGAAATCTTTTCTGGTGATGAAGAACATTACCCATTCCATTGAGCGCACCAGAATTGTTTGGTTCTGAAGCTAGAATTTCTTCAAAGATATTTTCTGCTTCTTTCCAATATCTTTCTGAAAGCGAAGGGTCACTATCTGTATAGACCTGTCCCAAGGATTTATATACGTAACCAATAAGCGTAACTGTTCTAGAGTTAAGATTTTCAAATGATGAATTGTCTATAAGTCTTTTGGCTTTTTCCAAAAAAGATCTAGCAGTCTCTCTATCTTCATTCTGAAGATGGTTCATTGCGGTGATTTGGTAAAGATGAAGCAGGAAATTAAGTGCAGGGATACTATTGGTCTCTTCAATGGCAGCTTTCAAATAGTTTTCTGCTTGAGAAAAATCTTTTGGTTCATAGCGAATTATGCCAACAGCTAGCATCAAAAAGTCACTGATCTGGCGAGAGAGTTGGTCTTGAAACTCAAGGCTTTCAAGCTCTTCAACTACCGATTGTTGTTCCTGTTGCAAGGACAAATGATGTAGTCCTTGCAAAATTTCAAAGTGAACCGTGATAGGAGCTTTTTTTGCTGTCTTCGTATACCAGCCCCAAACAACGATGCTAGCTTTATGTTCCCGCCCCTTGATCCGAGCCAAGTCGCTGCCCTCTTGGACGCTAATTGTCTCGTTTAAGGGTTTAATTACCACATCATCTTGTTTTTTCGTGACCTTCCGTAGATGCTCGATAAGTATCTCAGTGACAGCGTAGTATTCTTCCGAATGCAGTCTTTTAAAGTTAGCAACCAGAACAATTATTTTATCGGCAGGACGATTTAGCCGATATTGCTTGACCCCAAAACCAAGAGTAACAAGAATTGGAACAAGAAACAGACCAGCGAGAGCAATACGCCTTGACTTTTTTGAATATGCAGGTCGCTGGATGGGAATATCCAGCTCTTGGCCGATCGTGACTTGCTTGAAGTAGATATAGGCACAGGACAATAGCAAGACAGCAATACCAACTGCTAGCAAGATTATACTTACAAGCCCGGTGTTACCCTGTAGCAGTTGGACAAACCCAACCACACTGCCCACAAGCCCAATAGAAGCAACAATCCAGTTCTGAATCGTCTTTAAAAAGTTACCGAGTCTTTTATTCATTAGACGGAAAAATTCTTGATATCAACAATAGGGCAAGCAGAAGTGCTGAATTTAAGTTTGAAGTTAACTCCCACATGATGCGCCATAGTTGCGGGTACTACTTGACTAACAAGAGCTATTCCGATAATCTTTGTTATCTTGTCCTCTAGGGTATCATAAGGGGGGATGAAAGTCTTTCAACTGTTTTTCCCCAATTGGTAAAGAAATAGTTCAATTCTTCTTTGTAACATAACAGCGAGTCACAAGGATGCTACTTATTCCGATAAAGTGCAACATAGTTATCTTGTTCCGTTCATCCGAATGAATTCCTTGAGGGTTTCGGCATCGACATTTTTTAGTTTTTCTAGCTCACTGACATCAAATTTCTGGGCTAGAGTCTCGGCTACTCGATGTATGCGTTTCCTCTTTTTCTGTTCTTTCTCAAAGTCAACTACTACACCACCTGGTATGGGTTCCAAACCTTCTTTTTTTCGTCTTTCTTGTGCGTCCTTCATTAAGCAGGTACGACGATAATCCATGTACTCACTGGGCGGTACAAACTGAGTAGCGTCTGGCTGTTTGCGAGTGTCGCCCCTCCAACAGAATTCTGGATTAAACCGATAGGTGTAGAAGTGACCTATTTTCTTTCCTCGAAATAGTATTCCCTTCTCTACCAAAATTTTCATTGCTTTTGATACCTGAACACGATTGATTTCAAGTTCTTCTGCAATGTCAACAAGAGCTACCCTAATCCAATTCTCATAGTCGAGTATGCTTTCAAGTTCCCGTAAAACACGCTGGGCTACTCCTGTTATTTCTTTGTCTCGTGCTAGAAACTTTGATCCATAAAGAGCAGTCATGACAAATCCCTCGGTCCACGGATTAAACTTTGTTTTGGAGGTAGCAAAAACACCTTCTACAATGTCGCCAGTATCCAAGTCTATAGTAGCAAGATTTCGTTTTCTCATTCCTGCCATTATGATAAACTCCTAGAATATGAACTTTACTCTTGTCTATTATACGATGAATGTAACTTATAAGTTACGTATGTTAACTTATAAGTTACGTATGGTGGATGTCAACTACCTGAAATTACTAGGTTTTCCTATCATTCTCTTTTTGCATTTGGAGTGCAAGGGGTAGCGATCTCGAAGAGATACGCTTCGCGGTGCGCAAAAAAAGCGACCGATAGGGAGACGATTTTTACTTAACTGATAAAGTCTTAGAACATTCCGAGGTTGTACAGAGGAGTTTAGTCGACTTAAATGCTAGTGGAGTGAAAAGCCACGCCGAATAGTTAGACTTGACTTTAGGCTATACTGTCAAACCCTCATCAACAAAACGTCTTAACTATTCAACTTAGGCTTTTTGAAAAATTTTCTAAACTCATATTTTTCTAGTCACCAAGAAAAAGTGAGTTTTGCTCTTGATCGATATCCAAGTCTAATCCTATGTGTCCAAAAGAAAATTTTATTACCCTTGAACAAGATAAAGAGAACATTAAAGGGTAAAATAGGGGGGCTTGGGGGGAATTTCCCCCCGACCAGCAGCAAGTCCAGTTATTGGAAAAGTAGCAAATGTATTACAAAGAGCCTGCTGGCTTTCCCCTTAGTTTTGGCTAATTTTTAACTACAATAACCTCTATTTGTACGGATATTTTAGGGATTTTGTGGGAGAATTTTCTTAGTCTAATTGCTTATTAGAGCATAAATAAGCAAATTCAGATTTGATCATGCTAGAACACTAAAATAGCCGATATTTAAAATCAACCAAATAATCTTATTTTAAAACTTAAAA
>JAAUYM010007366.1_pt1 | contig 11308 bp, 14 predicted proteins | sample 7278001 | NCBI WGS metagenome assembly JAAUYM01 (sample SAMN14350224, study PRJNA611818) | marine sediment metagenome | isolation source: surface marine sediment (1.8m) | place: French Polynesia: Moorea | collected 2018-08
AGATTCCACCCCCTCTTATTATCTTCTTGTCTTTATTACCTTCTTGTTTTCTCCGAATCTTCGTTAGCAACGACAAAAGTGTAGGGCAACAAATCGACCAAGATGAAACAGCCTAAACATCCAACATGAAAGTATCTAGTACACCTATAGTTAATTATTCAAAAGCCAGCGATGTTCACGGTGAAAATTCGGCGGTGTTGTTCCTCTTGCATCACGCTCCCTTGTGTTTCTCCCTCCTTTTTCCTCCCTTCCTCCAAAAGTGTGGACCAATAACCCCCCCCCCTTCCCTTCTCTTCTGTCCCGTCCGCTTCGTTCACACTCCTGGACTTTCGCTCTTGTCTCTCTCTCTCTCTTTTTCCTCGCTTCTCTTGCACCTGCCCCCTCCTCCTCCGCCACCTCCGTGGGTGCTTTCATGAGCGCACGGGTACAACGTGCAACTACCGTTATTAACTTGAAAACTTTGGATACTCGAGTGTATTTTTAAGTCTTTGAGATAAATGCACGTGGTGGTAGCTGTAACTGTACATGTTGTCTGCCTTTACAAAAAAAAAACACCATCAGCTAACCTTTCTTTCATTAAGCATTACTATAGTAATTGAGTGAGATGCCTGGAATTCTCGTCTCTCTTTTCATCGTCTACTGGAACTTGGTCTTGTCGAATGCCTCCGGCAGTGGCAGTCCGGCCTCCTCAACCTCCTTCAGGAGGTACTTGACGTGCTCCTTTGGGTCCCTCGGGGTGACCGACCTCACCGTGAAGCGAATATTGCTCTCGTCGTTGTAGTACTCAGACTTGGCAGACACACGGAAGTTGAACGGCTTCAGAAGGGCGTTCTGAAATGTTTTACAGACAGTTAGTCAAGGCGGTCTGGTGATGGTGACGCGAAGAGAAATCTTACAGCGAAGATGGCGTTGTACTGCTCCTGGTCCTGAGTAAAGAGCGCTCCCAGCTCCTGGCTGGTGATGCCCAGGATGACTTCCCCCTGCTCCTGGAAGCACCTGACCCACTGCTGCCCGGTCATGTCACTGATGCAGAAGGACAGGATCAGCCGCCAGTTGAAGTTGTCGACCTCCATGTTGCACTTCTCGCAACGGTACATCCCGTTCTGTTGATCCAAGACCTGAACAGACATAAGTAGAATGGGAAACATGAGAAACAGAATGAAAAAGGGATCCACACGTTCTCACCTTCTTGTTACAGGTCCTTCCGTCCACCTCCCTGCTGCACCCCTGGTACAGCGCGTTCTCCTTCTTGAGCACGGTGATGTACCCTACGGTGGAGAAGTACTCGGGCTTGGCAGATATCTCCCTCCCCTGGGTGTCGAGCCTCACGTCGGCCAGGGTGCGGATGTTGGACCCGAAGTCGCCGCCGCCGCGGTTGGCTCCGGCCTGGGTCAGGCTGCTCGTCTCTGCGCTGGAGCCCTCGGTGTCGTACCACCCCTTGAGGGTGTGGGCTTGCGGTAGGTCAGGATTGACCTTGAGTTAATGAAGGACACGTGGTGTTTAGTAGTAGACGTAATCTTTTTTTTTTTTTTAATTTTGTGTTTTCAGAAAAACTTTAGTCCAACAGACTCCAGGTCTCCAGAATCAGAAATCTTAAGTTCGGTTACCTGAAGAACAGAGCTGTTCAGTGTGGAGATGGACACTCCGTTGAAGTCAGAGACCCTGGCGCCCTTGACGGCGATGACCGGGTTGTTGGACCCGTCGAAGGTCTCCGCGGTCGTCCCCCAGAGGGTGAGGCCGACTTCGGTCATTGTCTGGTCCACCAGGACGAGGTCGCGCTTGGTCGTCTCCCTCCCGGTGCGGGTAGTCAGGGAGACGGCCTCGTTGGCCACCTTGCAGACGCCGATCACGTCCACCACGGAGTCCTTGGATATCCCTCCCAAATCCTTGATCTTCACGAAGTTAAAGGCCAGCTTCGGGATGTTGGACGAGTCCTCGGTGCAGGGCACCACCTCGGTGGACTCGCGGAATGTCATCTCGTACTCGTTGTTCAAGTTGCTGAACTGCTTGTTGGCCGCCTTCAGCGAACAGGAGGAGATGTAGTACAGCTGAAATAAACTCATTTTTATGAGATTAGTTGCTACGGTACTCACAAAATGTGATGCAGATACCTTTCCAACTTCAATAAGGTTGTAGAACTTGTCGCATTGGTCCTTGAACGCCGTGGCCCTGATCTCCCCAGACTCGTCCAGCAAGTCCATGTTGAAGAGGTGCCCCTCCCCCCTGGAGTTGCTCCACCTGCGGATGTCGGACTTGTTGGTGACGCGCGCCTTGATGGTCCAGCGGTTCTGGTAGGGAGTCAGGGAGGCGATGGGAAAGATGGTAGCCGTCGAGGGGTCCAGGGGCTGCGAGGCCATGGCCCCCCTGGGGCTGAGGAGGGCCTGTCTGTTCTCCGACGCCGCAAGGGGAGACCTCTTGGCCACCGGCGCGGCGCAGTTGTCCCCGTCCGGCGCAGGGCGCTTCGTGCCCGCCTCCGACGCCTTCCCGCCGTTCTGGCCCACGTTGCCGTCGCTCGACATCTGGATGGGGCTGCCGATCTTGGCTCCGACCTCGGAGCCCTTTTTCACCACCTCGACGTCCAACAGGATGATCACCTAGCAGGCAAGAAGTAGTAGTAGTTGCACATAAGTGCCTCGGGGGCTCCCATGCCAAAGTTGAACCCGGTTCAACCGGGTCCAACTTTTTCGCCTGTAACCTTAAAAGAAAAAAGGGAACGAACTGCAAAGGACTATAGTCTACCTTCTTTCCCTGGAGGTTGTTGCAGATGTAGTTGTTGACCCTGATGACGGCCATGTTCTCGATGCCGCCGGGGCCGACCTTGTCGTTCATCTGGGTGGCCAACATAGAGAACGAGTTGGAGTACTGCCCGTCCGAGATGTAGACGCGGTATCGGTCGTTGGAGGAGCCTGCGATCTTCTTCAGGCCCAGCACCTGCACCAGGGGCTTCTCCACCTGGCCGCCCTTGCAGATAGTCAGCAGGGAGCCGCTGCTCAGGGACGTCGCCGTCGTCATCCTGGTCGAGATTTTAAGAAGGTAACCGGGAGAAAATTAGTAAAAATGAGTAGAACAAAACGTCGCTCCTCTCTTTTTCTACGCTTTGTTGTTGTTGGGAGATTTGGCGGGCTGTTACGAAAATCAGCTGACGATCTGCGAGAGTGACCAAGTCTCGTCTTAATGCAACCTCAACTTGGGTGATGCCCACTTTTATAGGCATTGGAATTTCTTAAAACGTTAGTACAGACACTGGATCGCAGCAATCGCAGTTTTGGACGAAATGTCTAAAATGACCAACACTCCAATCTCAACCCCACAAAAAGATGATGAAAGCATGCATGCTTTTAGGTATTGTTGAATTTTGTAACAGAAAAGCGAGCAGGAAAAAAATGTAAACAAAAGAAAGAGAAGAAGGAAAACTTTGCAAAAGACAACAGGCAACGTCGTCGTCGCAGCCACCGCCATGTCGACCCCCGAGAGCCCCGACGTGTCCGCGGACCCGTTGGAGGCGCTGTCGGCCTCCCTGGAGTTCGCCGCCGTCGGGATGCGGGAGGAGGACCCCAGCAGGCAGCACCCGAGGATGAGGCAGCTGAAAAGAGGGGCCAAGAAGATGCTCTCTCTCAGGCAGGAGAAGAGGAGGAAGGCCATCTTGGAGAGCCAGAAGAAGAGGAGGGACGACTACCTCGTGGTGGCCAGGAAGATGGTGAAGGGCGACATGGACGAGGACGGAGACGTGGAGAAGGAGGAAGAAGAAGAAGAAGCAAGAGAGTCTGAAGAGGAGATGGAAGCACAGGAAGCCAAGAGCCTTGGGCAGGGGAGACTCCGGCACAGCTACAGGGACCAGTTGATGCTGTCCGAGTGGTTCGACGAGATCCCGCAGGACTTTCCCGATTCTTGGTCGGTGGTGGCGGTGCCCGTGGGGAAGAGGAGCCTGGTGGTGGCCGGAGACGGGGAGACCAGGCAGTACGGCAGGGGAGGCAGGTGGCTCTACCAGTTTCCCTCCGCCCTCCCCGGCGGCTTCAGGCACCAGGAGGAGACGGTGAGGGGCCGCACCACCCTCCTGGACTGCATCTACGACTGGGAGAAGCGGTGCTTCTACGTCCTCGACGTGATGATGTGGGGGGACGAGAGCTTCTACGACTCCGAGACGGGCGACAGGTTCGGGGCAGTGGCGGAGAAGCTGTCGGCCAACCCGGAGCTGGGCAGGAGGTCCAGGGTCAACCCGTACCCGTTCCTGGCAGCGCCCACCTTCGGTGCGGACGAGGAGTCGGTCTACGCCGGGCTCTGCTACTGCCCCTTCCGCCCCGACCGGTTGGACGGGCTGCTCTGCTACCACAGGCGGGTGCAGTACCTGCCGGGGAGGAAGACCAACCCGCTGGTGCTCTGGCTGAAGGCGTACATGGTGCCGGAGCTGATGGGATGGAGGATCCCGCAGTGCGTGGAGGTGCCGGCGGACTATCGCAACGCCAAGGAGTTCGTCCAGCACTACAAGGAGGAGCACGAGCAGAGGAAGAAGAGGTGGAGGAGGAAGGAGGAGGAGCGGAGGCGGGGCGGAGGAGGAGGAGGAGGCGGGCGACATGTCATGGACGTCGACAGCGGCGGAGATGGTGGTGGAGCCTTTGAACCCATGACGGAGGAAGTTGCGGCAAAGTCATAAAACTGCAACGATTCTTTTCTGCTGTTGTTTTTTACATCGTTTTATGCAGAGGGTGATAATAAAGTTGTTAGAAGCATGAACTATAAAATGTAGCCGAGAAATAAACCTAATTGTCATTTTTTTAGGGCACGTGCTTGTGTACTCTCCACTAGAATGAGTCGACGTGGCGGCAGGCGACGCTGGGGGGACAATGGGTTTGAGCCATGGGGAGGCTACATGGCGGCGAAGAAGGCCAAGCTGGAGGAACAGTTCTCGGAGGAGGTCAAGAAGGAGGAGGAGGAAGGAACCGGGGGAATTTTCAAGAACGTTGCCATCTTCGTCAACGGATACACCGGTATCTACCATAGCTTCTTTGTTGCTGCCATCTTTCCTGTCTAAAAAAGTTCTGATACAAGATCCATCGGGTGACGAGTTGAAAAGGATCATGATGATGAACGGCGGCGTTTACCACCACTACTTCAACTCGAGAAAGACCACTCACATCATCGCTACCAACCTACCTGACTCAAAGGTTGCCATTACCATAGGTAGACCAGCTGATTTTTGAGCAAGATAATAAAGGGATGTGTTTTTTTTTCTTTTCGTGCAGGTGAAGGCGTTGAAAGGAGGTGAACCGATCTGCCACCCCAGTTGGATTGTCGAGAGCCTCGAGGCCAACACGCTGCTGGACTTTCGAAAGTTTCTCCTGTACAGCGCGGAGTCCAAGTCCCAGCCGAAGCTGAACTTCAAGCCGGTCCCTCCTAGCAAGGACCTGGTAGTAGTACCTCCTGCAAGCGTCACCGACGTTGAGACGAGTGTTGAGGGAAGAACTCCCTCCTCCTCGGCTGGACCTGGACCTGGGTCTGTGTCGGCGCTGGACGCCAACGACTCCCGCTTTCTCGGCGAGTTCTACAGCAACTCCCGACTCCACCACATCTCCACCATGGGCGCCGACTTCAAGCGGTACGTCGCGGAGCTGCGGGAGCGGAGCGACGGGTTCTTCCCCGGCCGCTCGGCCCTGTCCGTGTGGAAGGCCGCCAGGGAGGACGTTGGGGAGAGGGGCAAGGGCGGGTTTCGCCCCCTCGCGCGACAGCTTATCATGCACATCGACATGGACTGCTTCTTCGTCTCCGTCGGACTCAGAAAGTGAGCTTGCAACATGTGAACGTGTTATTAACGTCCTAACCGAAGTTGCTTCCAGACGTCCGGATCTTGTCGGCAAAGCAGTGGCCGTGGCCCACGCCAGGGGCGCGAGGAGGGCCACGGCCTCGGAGGTGTCCTCTCGAAACGCAGAGAAGCGACTGTACCAGAGCAGACGGGACAAGACCTCCTCCTCGGAGTTGCTGCCGGATTCCAAGCTGGAGGAGTGCGACGACGACACCAGGGAATCCAAAGAGGAGTTTTCCAGCATGTCCGAGCTGGCCTCGGTGAGCTACGAGGCCCGCGCCAGAGGCGTCAAGAACGGCACCTTCTTGGGGAGCGCGCTGAAGCTCTGCCCTGACCTGGTGACAATCCCCTACGACTTCGAAGGCTACCAGGAGGTGGCGCGCCAGCTGTATGATACGGTGGCCGCCCTCACCCTCGACGTGCAGGCCGTCAGCTGCGACGAACTGCTGGCAGACGTCACGGACGTGGTCAACGCGGTCCAAGTGGAACCGCTGGACCTGGCGGCCTTCCTACGGGAGCAGATCTTCGCCAAGACGCAGTGCAGGGCCTCAGTGGGGATGGGCTCGAGCATCTTGCTTTCCCGGGTTGCCACGCGCCGAGCCAAGCCCGACGGGGCCTTCCACTTGGAGGACTGCGACGCGGAGGCTCTGATGAGGGAGGTGTCGGTGGACGAACTGCCAGGAGTGGGGCGGGTGACAGGAAGACGCCTGAGGGAGGAGCTGCGGGTGGAGACGTGCCTCCAGATGCAGGGTCTGTCTCTGGCGGAGCTGCAGTCGGCGTTCGGCGCCAAGGTCGGGCACTCCCTGCACGGGTACTGCCGCGGAAGGGATGACCGGAGGATAAACCTGAGGCAGGAGAGAAAGTCGGTCTCCGCCGAGGTCAACTACGGCATCCGGTTCCGCCAGGAGGAGGACTTTGCCGACTTCTTGTCCCGCCTGTCCGTGGAGGTGGCCGCGCGATTGGAAAGGGCCGGGTGCACATCGGGCGGCCGCTGCGTCACCTTAAAGGTGATGGTCCGTGCCCGGGACGCCCCGGAGGAGACGGCCAAGTTCCTGGGTCACGGCGTGTGCGACTCGCTTTCCCGGAGCTCAACGCTGTCGCACCCGACGGCGGACGCGGACATCATCTGCAGGGAAGCCAGGCTGCTGGCAAAGCAGATGGCGCTCAAGTGCCTGGAGCTCAGGGGCGTTGGGATACAGGTAGGTGGAGCTCAAGCGAATTTTATAATAATAATAATAATAATAATAGTAATAATAGTAATAATAATAATAATAATAATAATAATAATAATAATAATAATAATAATAATAATAATAATAATAATGAGGATGATGACTATAGTGATGATAGTAATCGTATTAATAAATTATTGTCATGTTTTGTCAGATGTCAAAGCTTGACACCAGCGCCACCAGCGGGTACGGCTCCAAGTCCATCCTGTCCTTCGTCAAAAAGCTGGAGGGTAAGAGCAGCGAGCGCGACGACGACAAAGGGACCGGTACTGCGGAGAAAGAGGACAAGGCCACCGTCACTGCCACCGCCACCGTCTCTGCCATGGACGTCAGTCTCTCTCAGTTGGACCCTGAGGTAATGGCCGCGCTGCCCGACGACATTCGCCAGGAGGTGGAGAAGGCGTGCCACGGCAGGAGACAGAGAGGGGAGGAGGGGGAGGATCCCGTTCCCCGGACGAGCAGGGACAGCGACGGCGGACAGTCGGGAAAAAGTCTCCTGAACGCGACCATCTCTCAGCTGGACCCGGAGTACCTGGCGGAGCTTCCAGAAGACATTGCGGAGGAGGTCAAGCAGCAGCTGATGGGCGCCAAAGTGCTAGAAAAGCAGCGGGAGCAACAACGAACGGCCAACGCATTTGATGCCCTGATGGGGAGAAGTCCGCCGAAGAAGCCGGCCACGCCCGTCAGGGGGAAGAAGAGGGGCAGGCCGGCCAAGAATTCTCCCAGGTTCGTCAAGAAGACGACGACGACGACGAAGGAGAGGATAGAAGCAGGAGCCAGAAAGACCCTGTTTGAAACGGAGGAACCAGAGGACGAGGTGGAAGGTGGAAAAGCGGAAGAGAAGGGACGAGACGATGAGGAGAAGGAAGAGGAGGAGGAGGAGGCAAATCTGGAAGGAGAGACCGAGGTTGATGGCGTGAGGAGGCTTCTGAAGCTGTGGCTGTCGTCCTCTCCGTCGACGGGCCCGACCGCGGACGACGTGTCGACGGTGTGCGCCTACTTCTCCCGCCTGGTGAGGCAGAGGGCGCGCCTGGACCGCGCGCCGCCGCTGCTGAGGACGTTGGAGAGGCTCACCGGGAGGATGGCGACGGGCTGGGGGGAGGCGTGCGGACAGATCGTGTCCTCCGTGCAGAAGGAGATGGTGGACGTGTACGGCCATAAGATGGCGTACAGGAATACGTGAAGAGGGCATGGCAACATGTGATGGTGACAATAAAGTCTTTCAAACAATCAATTCGCACCCATATGTTGTATACTAGTACAGTACAGTACTTCTTCACACTATGTCATTGTCAGTTTTTTGCTCGAGTTACAGGTAAAAAAAATTGATGTTTTTAATTTATACGCTTCTGTTTGTCTTATTTTTGTACATATCTCGTAACGCTTTTCAGTACAATTGTTATAAATCTCTGATTAGCTGAACGAATGCTGACGTAGTATGGAGGGTCGAAGTTAACAGCTTATGTAAAGTATAGATCTCTTCACACATTTAAAAAAATTGGAGGCGTGTGCTCAAGCGCACCTGCAGCTCTCCGTGACCGGGTAGGGCACCTTGTACCACCTGCACTTGTACTTATAACGCTTGGCTCCGGAGGAGGACACCGGCCGACGCCTGCAGTGCCACCTCAGGATGTTTAGGACCTTGGTCTTCCCGGCCGCGCACCTCATGCCTCTTGGCCAGGAGCAGTCAAACTTGGCCACCGCTTTCGAAGTGTCCTCGTCCTCTTCGTCTTCGTCTTCGCCATCGGCATCCTCCAGCTTGCCACAGTGTCCTCTCTTGATCCACCTCGGCCAGAAGTAGTCTCCCAGGTCCATCCACTTGAAGACCACTGGACAGGAGCTTTTTTGGATGAGCCACTCCTGCCGTCACAAACGAAAAGGGTCAATTAATTCCCAACTGTCGTAACTGACGTGCGTCAACCACTACTACTACTCGCCTGGAAGACCCCAATCATCCTGGTCCTGACTGCCTCCTCCTCGAAGTCCTGCTCGATGAAGTTCTCGCTCTCCGGCCCGCTCCCGTCCAACTCCTTCAGCTTCCTGTGCAGGTCGAGCGCCGCCACCTGCGCCACCAGCTCAGCCATCTGCTTCTCTCCCAGCTCAACCGTCTCTCCCTTTATCTTAGCGGCCGGGGGCGGCTCGGGGGACATCCAGCCAGGCTCAAAATCCGGGCCCATCTTGCGCAAAAGCCTGCAGACAAGTCTCCAAGTTAAACAGTGATGTTAAGTTAGGATCTTTTCGGTATCGTTCCCACCTGGATTCCTTCAGATGCTTTCCCTTCGGCTTCTTCTTGACCCTCTCCCTGAACTCGAGAGGGGCCATTGATTCCGACGGGTCGAAGGTGATGACGGCCCTGCTCAGGGAGGAGGAGGAGGAGTGCCCGCTGCCCCTCAGGGAGGACATCTCACGCCCCCTGCGGTGGTGAGACGATTCTCTCCCTCCGTCGTCGTCGTCGTCGTCCTGTAGGGGCTGGGATCCTCCCTCGCAGACAAGGAGGAGGAGCAGGAGAAGGGAGATGACAACCCTGGTCATCATCTCGAAAGATGCCGTTCAAGATCAAGATCCACGTGCACCCTTCGACGTTTGAACGCAAACTGCGAGGTCGCGTTTGGCCGGAGGAGCCGCCTTTATAAATGGTTCCTTCCTGACGGCGGCGGGGGCGGCGGCGACGGCGGCGACGGCGGCGACGGCGGCGACATGTTGATTTAGTAGAGACGTCGTCGGTCGATCCGCCGCCGTCTTTCCGACGCGCCGGCTGCCGGCCGCCGCCCGCCCGTCGCACATCACCTTTTCTCCCCTCTCTTTCCATACTTTTCTCTCTCTCTCTCTCTCTCTACTTTTGCCTTTCTCTCCATCACTTGATGCATGCATGAAAGTCACTAGGGAAAAACTAGTGTCTTACCAAACGTGATTTCGTAGTAAAGTCAAGGCGTTTTGCTCTTCCACACAATAATACAACAATGGCCAGAGTTTGTCTATGTCTGTTGCCCGAGCGCAGACTTTCTGTCCTGACATTAAAACATGGAAAGGAAACCAATTAAGCCTCTCTCCCTTTTCCGCCTCTCTTTCTCTCTCTCGTCTCTGTCTTTTTTTTGCGATGATGCTAAAAGAGAGAGAGAGAGAGAAGGGAGGAAAAAATCACGTGAGGCATAAACACACGGACAAGAAGATAGGATATGAAAGGAGTCTCTGTCTGCGCGGTCTCTCTCCATGGAGTACGGACCCCTGATCTTAACGTGAAGGTGCGTGCGTGCGTCATGCACCTTTCCCCTTCCCAACCAATATCGGTATCATTAGAGCGACACCAACGGCTACGCCACTAGTGGTAATTAGTGATGGGGTTGAAATGTGGTTGCATTGGGTTGCTCTAGGGGTTTTTTTTCACTATTTTAACACCTCCTCTGGCGTTAGGACAACCCATCACTAATGCATACCATCGATATTGGTTGGGTTAACATTTCTCGTCTCCTCCTCCCAACCCCGGCGCTTCCTTACACAGAAGAACTGATATAAATAGTCACAAGAAGAAGAAGAAAAAAAGAGTCTCTTCTCCTCATCTCCTCTCTTCTCAAATTGTTTTGGCGACAGTGCTGACAGCCGGAGCTCTTCCTCCCGCCTCAGAAGAACCTCAATTTGTCGTCTCCCACAAATTGAAATGCGGCAGCGGCGGCGGCGACGGAGGAGGAGGGGGGGGAAAGAGACTTTCCCAGGGAGATTCGAGTAAGTGGGGTGGGAGAGCTAGAAGGGAGGGGGGGGGAGAGAGAGCGGGGGCCCCACAATTTTCCTTCGACGATGATGCCCATTTGGAGGAGAAGAACCTGGTGGATGGCGGCCGGGTGCGGGCGGCAGTTTCCAGTGGCGACGGAATGGCGCGCTGAAAGGGGGAGGGAAGGAGGGAGAGGAGGGGGCTTCTTCTTCCCCATCCAACCCTCCTCCCTCCTTCCTTTTTCTTTTCCCTCCAAAATGCTACCCTCTCTCCCCTTCCCCCCCCCCTCGTTCTAATTTTAATTCCTCCAAGACGCGGAAGCAAAACGATGCTCCCAGATTCGCATTAGTCTGCTATACCGCTATACCCATTAAAAAAAAACTGGAAGCTTCTTTTGAGAGCCATGGTGCGCTGAATAAAGTACCCATAATATGGCAACAAAAAACGATCGTTTTTTTAAGGTGTATTAATAAATTAAAAAAAAAAAACAGCATTCAATAATAATAAAAATTCTACAATGACAAAAAAATGTTCAAATAAATTTATGCTTATTTGGGAAAAGGAAAAAAGTAT
>JAAUYM010122505.1_pt1 | contig 11307 bp, 16 predicted proteins | sample 7278001 | NCBI WGS metagenome assembly JAAUYM01 (sample SAMN14350224, study PRJNA611818) | marine sediment metagenome | isolation source: surface marine sediment (1.8m) | place: French Polynesia: Moorea | collected 2018-08
AAAGAAAGAAAAAATGTTTCAGATATTGACCTTGGAGCAGCACGTCTTGCCTCAAGTGTCCCAGGCTGCCAAGTCCCTGTCGTCCAAACTCAGGAGGCCACCAGAACAGAGGACGGAGTGGGACCTCTCCGAGTTCCTGGAGCTGGACATGGGGGACATGATGAGGGAGGAGTGCAAGAAGAAGATCTTTGTGAACGTGCCTCTCACCTTTGAGAGGCCGTCGGCAGAAATATCCTTTGCCAAAGATGATCTTACCTCTAAGCATTTCAAGATGGTGTAGGTAGTAGGTAGTAATAAAGGAAAAAAAAAGCCTCTTTACACGGCTTCTTGACGTTTTTACCTGCGCCACTCCTACTATCTTGAATGGTCCCTCCAGAAGTATGAGGTTAACTGGGGAAGGACACTGATTTTTTTTTCTTCTGAGACATCGATCATTAGTAGATTATTTTCTTGCACACTTTTTGTGAAGAAGAAATCAAAAATTATTTAGGAAAAAAAAATCATTTTGCACTTGCTGGAACCAATTGAAATTTGAGGTCCTACTAGAAGACGTAGATTGCCGAATCGATGACGTCCCTGGCATATTCCTCCGCCATCACGTCCATCCCCTTGGCCTCGTCGTCCTTCCTGGCCTTCTTGGCCCTCCTCGCCATCTCCTCCCTCTTGGCCATCGTCCTGAGGATGACGGCGCGGTCGTCCTCGCCGCCCGCTCCGCCGTCCAGCTCCTGCCCGCAGATCGAGGCGGCGGTGACGGCGCAGGCGGCGCCCAAGGTAGTCATCAGCACGGGGGAGGACAGTAGGTGGCCGGAACGGAGGGAGGAAAGGGCGAAACGGAGGAAGGGCCACATGACGATGACGACGATGATCCGAACTTTTGCTGTCGTTCCAGTGCAAGTTTCTGAATCTGGAGCAGTGTTGGCAAACAAATTTTCTGCCCCCTCCAAAAAAGAAAAATAAAGCCAGATTTGACGGTTTATAGGTTTATACCCGGTATTCTCAGAAATGAATGCCAAGGAGTAAACAAGCATCTTCCAAAATGAACGGCCCTCAAAAAATTGGTGTCTTTTAGAAATGCCGGATTTGTCTTTATTAGCTATTAAAAAATGACAGTTGGCAGCTCTGATCTGGAACTTTTAGATTTTGTAAATTGCTTTTAAATTAAGTACTATTTTTCAAATAATCTCCACTGCGTTTTGGCTGACCTTCGCGCCTCTTGCGTACTGCAACTGAACCGATGATCGGAATTTTCTGGTTAAGGGTTTATTATCGTATGGAGGAGATCTCTTTCTCTCTACTACAGCAGTTGTTGAGAAAAATACTTGGAATCTTTCTTTTTAACTGGCGTTGCAAAAGCCACTTAAGTCGTTTATTTTGGTCGCCGCCCCTTGCCCAAGTTCTCGTCAGTAGGTGCTGAGGTACTCGATGTCCGGGGACTGGAAGAGCCTGACGTTTCGGTAGTGCGACCTGACGGCCAGGAAGGCGTAGATGTTGATGCCCATCCACAGCCAGCAGCAGAGGGACACGAACACCACCTCCAGGTAGATGTAGTAGCCGAAGATCAGCCAAAGGCCAAAGGCGGCCTTGCAAGCGGAAAAAAAAATGTTAATGAATATATATACTGCACGTACGTACATGTACTGTATCTGGAAAAGTGCAGATATGCAAGCAAAATAGCCAGTACTTTTTTTTTACCTGAAACAAGATGATGAGAAACATGGCCACGATCCACGGCAGCATGAATCCCCTGATGTCCCACCGCACCCCGGCCACCAGGAGGCCGGAGAAGGCGAGGAAGAGGAGGAAGTAGACGAGGGTGAACGACCCCCACCCGACCAGGCTGCTGTTCAGGTTGGTCTCGAAGAAGGGGAGGTACAGCTGGGAGGAGTCTCCTCCGGACATGACGTAGGCGGTGTAGGAGAGCACGAAGACGCTCATGAAGGTGGAGTAAGCGGCGGCGGCCAGCGCGCCGTCCCGGACGTTGCCGTGCCAGTAGAAGGGCGTCCAGCAGGAGGTCAAGTGGATCCCCATGGCGGAGACGGGAGGCGGGGAGTGCTGTGCGGGCGCCAGTCAAGTATACTTAGGTGATCAGATCTTGCGTTTCATGGTCCAGATTCACTCGTCATTTGAGGTCGAGGATGCCTTGCAAGCACCTACGCAGAGAGAATGCAACAACTGCTGTTGCTCCCCGTCCCTCCGCCTGCCGCCGTCTAGGTGCGGTGCGGTGCGGTACGATGGGAGGAGTCTCTTCTTTCCATAGCAAAGCAAGCAGAAAGCCAGGTAGTGAAACGCCGCCTTGGCGCCGAGTGCCGAACCTACCCAGGTTTACCCTCCTTCCTGCCATCCTTCTTCTTCCCTCATCATCCGTCCTCTTCCTCCTGTAGCAGCACCAGGAGGGAGGGGCACTCCGCTAAGGCATACGTAGTTATGTGTACAGTAGGTGTGCCGCCAATTTGGTTGCTTTTCTCGAGCATACGAGTACCACCAATTCAATCGGATGGAAACGGAAATGGTACGAATAATTGCAATGATGGGTGGTTGTTTTTCGTGCTCTGAAAAAATAAAAAGCAAAGAACTTTAGCATCCAGTAATGTGTTTTTTTTCCTTGAGTTGTTATAACGTGAAGGACCGTTGCAAAGGAATAAAGACATGTGCAAGGCAACGGGGGGGGGGGAGACAGTGGGCTTTGAAAAGCAGCAGAAAAGCACCATCATTTAAAAAAAAAAGAAAAAACATGTGCCTGAAAACCACAAGTGAAAAAAAATAACGGTTTGACGGATTTTCTCTGTCTTGGTGTTGTGGACACCGCTGTCCACAGTAGGTGACGCGTAATGCGTCATCATTCAGGAATCCTGGTTCAATTTTCCTCCTCGTGCATTTCCATAGTCTCTTTATCTTCCTCTTGCCGACGCTGTTAGGTATCTACTGCTTTCCATTGATCCCTCCCTCCTCTCCAGACCAGATCGATTATTGAGCTACGGCGGTCAGATCAAGAATTGCACCATCGTGCACCAAAAGACAGATGATGACGGCGACCAGTTTTGGCAGTTGGACCAATTGTCTGCCAGGTTTGTAACATCTGGCCAATTTATGTTCTTCAGAGAGTATTTTTTGTTGCCAAATTTGGCCAAAATTTGGAAAGCCCACCGTAAATGTACGTATTGCTTAGTGTCTTAGCATTTCAGGTCTCCTCCGTCCTCATCTCCTCTTCTCTCCCTCTCATGCAAGGTCTGGCCGTCTCCACCGTCTCCACTGGGAAGCCTGAGACCTTGGCTGAGAACACCGCCTTCTTCGTCCACCTGCCGGTGTCCATGTCCTTGCAGCCTACTCCTCTGTGTGAAGAGGTAGACGTTGTTCGCCGCCGGCAGCAGCATGACGCACGCGCACATCCACAGGAAGGCAGCGGGGAACGAGGACAACGTCGCGTTGTAGAGGAGTCTGAAGGCCGGCGAGGACACCAGCGGGACGAGGGAGGAGAAGACGGCAATGGCGGAGAAGCACTTGCCGATCTCGTCGTCGCTGACGCAGCGGGTCACCAGGGACCTGGTGGTGCAGTAGATGCACATCCGGAGGAAGTCCAGACTGGCAGCCAAGTAAAAGTCAGGGACGAACCGGCTCACGGAGGCTGTTGGGGAGGGGAGGGAGAGCGTTTCAGGAGAAAAGTGGTAGCATTTTATTAAGCCACACCTTGGGCGACGTACGAGCAGACGGAGAGAGTGGTGACGATACTCAGGAGGCCAGACTCATGGTACCTGAATTTGGAGAACAACAGTACAGGCTGAATCACGTGAATAAACAAGAAGATAACTTTATTGGTGACTTGCCCTAGCCTCCCGCTAAATATCGGCACAATGACGAAAAGTCCAACCAGAAGTTCGACCTTCATGACACCACTGAAGAGAGCCCAGTCCTCCCCATCAAATGCCTGGATGTATTTGCTCCCCATAAGCCTCGTTTCCTGAACATCACAATTAATATTTCCCACATTTACCTCAAAGACCCGGAGCATATAATTGTAGGTAATTTTTCTCTCGCCGAGCAGGAAGAGGTAGCACCCGTAGTTGAGGAACATGAGGAAGAGGAGGTTCCTGACCCCCTCCTCTCTCCTCTTGAAGACGCACTTGACCATCTGGACAAAGGGGTCCCAGGTGAGGGCGCGGACAAGCAGGAGGAGGCGGGAGAAGCAGTTCAATCCAACCGCGGAGTCCGCGGGAGAGTTGATCAAAGTGACATCGGGAGACCTGGGAGGTGTTTCCCGATGCTGCCGCTGAATTGTCGTTGTTACTGTTGACCACTGATTGATCACATCACCTCTTGACCGGCTCCTCCGTGCAGAAGGCCATGTACGCGAGCGCGCCCGCCTTGAGAGCCACGCCGATCCAGAGGCAACCTCCGGTGCCCACCGCCCTGAAGAGCAACGGGCTGAGCGCGGCGCCGGCCATGAAGGAGGCCTGCTCCACCCCGTCGTACCTCGCCAGCCTGGTGGCGCGCCTCTCCTGCGAGGTGGAGTTGGAACCGAAGCCGTAGACGCCCATAAAGTAGATGGTGAACCCGCCCGCCAGGTCGTAGGCTGCGGTCAGGTGGAAGAACCAGAGCGGGACCCGGTAGAAGAGGTGGTATCCCGCGAGGTACGTGGCCGCCTCGATGACGCTCCCGGCCATGGGGAAGAGGAGGAGCGGCTTGCGCCCGAAGCGGTCAGACAGCGCCCCGGCCACCAGCACGTACAGCATGGTGGGAAGCATCCCGATCAAGTCGTTGCGGAGACCAAACCTGAAACACGCGCAATCACGTGGACGTTGGAGTTGATCGCCTGGTAGTACGCGTGTAGGTACATACTGCCTATGTACGTACTAGTATGTACTACGTACATGTTTATGATCTTCTGCACCGGGACCTGGACGTTCTCGTCCTCATTTATCCTGGCGCAGGTGTCGAAGTCGTGGCCCAAGACCCGCTCGCAGGCATATCTGCTTGAAACATGGTGTCAGTTATTACCCTCATCCTCCCCCCCTTTCGACAAATGCCACGCAGTCACACCTGTGCATGAGGTTCTGCGTCTGCTGCGCCCCGTTGCTCAAGGAGGAGGCCAGGTTGAACATCAGGATCATCGGCTCCAGGGTTAGAGAGGACAGGTTGAGGCAGGGAAGGGTCAACTTCATTTTGGAGCCGATTTGAAAGACTTGGTGGAACTTTACAAGAAAAAGAGGAGCTGGGTCTGTATACGGTGCTAGGTACTGTACGTACATACTAGTAGCAGTGTCGCACAATACGAAATAGCTCGATCTGTTGAATGGTGGAGTGTGTAAAACGGCGAGTGTGTAAAACGGCGAGAGTGTAAAACTTCTCTGCGCGGTGAATGCTGCGTCGAAAAAAAAAAACAAGTTTTTGTTTTTCCAATTGAACTTCCTTTTCGCGAGCGACTGGCCATAATGGCCCATAATGGCCCGCCTAAGCTACCCCGACCAGACACCCATTTCTAAAAAAAAAATGCCCAGGACGTGCGAAATCATAAATCGTCACGCTAAATTCGTTACCAGTTTCAATTTTTCTTTTTCTATCGTTTTTTACATTTTTTACACATAAAAGAAGTTAGTATGCCCCAAAAATGTCCAGTTTGTGTGAGCAAAAAAAAAGTAAAAAAACAAGTCGTGGCTGAAAAATGTCTGATTTGTGGCAACGAGAGAGACGATGTGTCTGGTGGGGACGTACGTACGCGTATAATATCTGAAACTCTCCCTATACGGTAGTGTCGAATATGCAACAATTTTTTCACCAATCGCCCAACGTACATTTATTATCACTCGCCCAACATAAACGATAAACTTCTGAACTGATATGAATTTTTTAACTCCTTTACCGAAATACCGCCTATTTTTTTTTAACGCTCACAAGCCTGGGAAAACGCAAATTTGAAGGTTCTGGAGGAGATTTTTCCAGTATGCTGCAGTTTAGAAAAGTTTAGAAAAGTCAGCTGGTCAATAAGCAGTACTGACCAGACCCTTCAACACTCTGCAGTGCGCTTGCTCCTTTCTACAAGAAGACTAAGCTTGTATTTTATTTCTTTTCCTTAAAAATACGTATTAAAAAAGTGGAGGTACAACAGTAGTAGTTAGTTGTGGTACATTGGAGCCTTGCTCGGTTGTACCAAGTGTATACTAAGCATTATCAGCATTATCTCTGGCGTCGTACCTAAGCCAGCAGAACTTGTCATCACACGCGACTTGGCATTCTTGGTGTTTCATCCTTCTTCCCTCGCATTATCTCTGACATCTCGTTAGATTGGGTTGTTACAAATAGATTCTCTCTCTTTCGGATAAGTCGGAGCAACCTTTGGATCAGGCCTGGTCCTCTTGATGTACGGGGATGTCGTGGAAAGACTGCTAAGAAAAAAAAATAAGGATACTGAATTTGTGGGGAAAAAATGAAATGAATGAAAAAAAATGGCTACGTTCCTGACCTCTACGTGAGGCATCAAGGGGTTGGTGGAAGCATCGGTGGCCACCCTCATCAGTGAGGCGCCGGCAGCCCTGGACATGGTCTTCACGTCCAGCGGAAGCACGTAAAACTGGTGAGAAGAAAAAAAAAAAGATATTTATTGGAAGGCTGCAGCGCACAGGACCAACTTCTTACCTTTAGTGCCCTGAGGATCCCTACGACCACCAGTGGCATGAGGCTGCCCAAGGCCAGGGCCACCGCAATCCCCAGGGACCAGGGCGGAAATGGGAGCTTCTCCGATTCGGCCTTGTCCCTGTTCCAGGCAGCATAGACAGGCATGTTGATAGACTCCGAGATGATTGATGACACCATGATGGTGAAGACAAGGAGGGGGGCCAGGAATCTCCAGGTGATCTGTGTGTATGGCGGAAAGAATAAGGTGATATACTAGCCGTGACGGTATGACAACGATGCTGTGGCGATCGTTGCAGTAGCTGCAGAATTGTTGTTCTCCGACCCACCCACCTGCCAGTAGGGACCAGGTCTGGTGCCGGTCATCTGGTAGATGTCATCCGTGAACCTTCTGTGACCGTACACGTACATGACAGACATGATCTCACAGAAGGCAATGATGCTGAGCCCCATGCCAATGTACTTGTCAATGACAGAGAGCCAGTACTCGCCCGAGCACGTGGTGAAGAGGATGCCAACAAAATAGCAGAAGAGGCAGCAGAGGCCAGACACCACGGTCTTCCTGTAATTCTTGAACTGTGGCATGTCGAAGAATGTGCCAGTCACTCCCTCTAGGATGCCAATCTGTGAGCCTAGCCCAAGTGCCAGCAGCATGGCAAAAAAGAGGAAGCTCCAGAATGGGGCACCGGGCAGCATGGTGAACACGTCCGTCATGACTATGAAAGCCAACCCAGTGCCTTGGGCTGCCTTGTTCAACTCCTGCCCCATGGAGCAATTCTTGATACCAGAAACGTGATCCGTGAGGGAGGCAATAATGTCGGCGTACTCTTCTTCCGTCACAGTGCTGACGTTGTAGTGGGGCAAATCTGGGTATAACTTGTTGATGAGGGTCAGATCGCTGTAAAGAGGAGGAGAGGAGCTTAAGAGCAATTCCTGAGGAGCAAGAGGTTCCTATATGAGAGCCACTCACTGTTCCATGCACTTCTCAAAGATGTGCCAGGCCTTGAAGCCGAGGATGGAGAAGATGACAATCCCAGCGTACAAGGCAGTGAGTGCATTGGCTATGGAGATGGCATAGGTGTCAAAGACACAGTTCTTGTCCATGGGGTTGTAGCTGCCAAAGCCAATGATAGATCCAAAGGCCAGGCTGAAGGAAAAGAAGACCTGGTTGGCCGCCTCCAGCCAAACGGTTGGGCTCTTCAATTTCTCCATCTGAAACAGAAAAGAGGGGAGCGCATTAAAGTTACTGTTCAAATACCTACGTATTGGTAAAACCAAACTACTCTAGGAACTCAAGATTCCAAGCAACTTTTATGTTAAGTTTAAGGAATAGGACATTCATTTGCATGCCACTTGCAGTGCAAATTAAGAGGCTTCTTTTCTCACATCGGGTGTAAACATGTGCATAATCCCGGCGAAGGCACCCTTGAGTGTAAGGCCACGGATGAGGAAGATGGTGAGGACAACGTAAGGAAAGAAGGCGGTGAAGTAGACAACCTTCCCAGAGCTGGCGATGCCCTTCCGGATAATCAGATAGACCACCAGCCAGGCGACGGTCAGTGCCACCAGCATCCACCACCGAATGCCCCCCGTCTCAGAGATGTTGTCAGTGATGTCCAGTGCCACCCGGTACCAGTAGTACTGCGTCTCGGACGAGTCGGCGCATTCGGGAACCTCCACCATCTCCGTCGCATTGACGGTGGTCGCCTTGGAAGTCGCGTTGGCGACGGTGGCGACGGTGGCGTTGGCGGAGGAGACGAGGGCGGCGTTGGACGCCACCTCGATCAGCGGACATTCTGACCAGGGCAACGTGGTCTAACATAGGAAGGAGGAGGATCGTTGAACGGCTCTCACACACGACTTCACATTTCCTACCCGGATGGACATGACAAGGTAATAGAGGCACCAGGCGATGATCATGTTGTAATAGCACCCGATGATGGTTCCAATGATGGTGGAACCGATGCCCATCCCACCCAGACACGGATGGATCATGTTCCAGCAGATGTAGGAGCCCTTCCGCATCCTCTGGCCCAGTGCCAACTCCAGCAGCATCAGTGGTGCCCCCTCAATCACGATCATGATGAGAAACGGGAAGACGAACGCTCCTGGCCGGTTGAACAGAAAGGAAAGAGAGAGAGAGAGAGATAGATTGTATCAATTACCCAGTGTGCTACTGTACCTCGTAAATAGTAGTGCAGACCAAAAAGTGCACTTGTGACAGTCTGTTAGAGCAAATCGTCTCTTAGAATTGGAGGAAGGAAGGACACTGTTAAGGTAAAGAGATACACTGTGCACTATAAGATGTGCTGCACGACAGTGCACTAGGGGTGCGAGGTAAGATCTCCTTACCCCCTCCGTGGGCCTGGCAGAGGTAGGGAAACCTCCAGATGTTCCCCAGGCCGACGCAGAACCCGAGGATAGTGCAGAAAAACTGCAGCGGGTTGCCCCACTGGTCCCTGTCCTCCACCGCCTCCTCCAGGTCCTTCAGCTCCATGACCATCACGTCCGGAGTGTGGTCCGCGGTGGGAACAAACTCCTCGTCCTCGTCGCCGCCGTCGCCGATGGTGGCACCCCCGCCTCCCCCGCCCCCGCCGGCGCCGTTGGGCACCTGGAGGAACTGGCTGGAGCTGTTTGCCGCCGCGGTCTCATTCCTTTCTCCTCCTCCTCCTCCTTTGACCTCTCCATTAGCCTCCTTCCGCTCTCCACTTTCGCTCCCGCTTGCGCTGCCCTCCCCCTGTCCCTCCCTCTTGGTCTCCGTGGTCGTGCCGGCCATCAAGAATGTTACTCGCCAAAAAGAAATCTTCTTCCTTGACTCATGCACCACACAACGTAATTAATTAATGCTTGCGCACGTGGCGGTGGCGACAGCTGCGACAGCGACGACGGCGGCGGCTGCAACAGCGGGGACGACGACAAGAAAAATATCTCCGGCAATGCCTTTCCTCTTCCCAAGTATCGATTTATTTCTCCTCTTATTGCGCCAGAAAGACACTCCTTTGACTCAGTCAGTCACTTTCCCAGCTCCCCCTCTCTGTTTGCCTCCCCTCCCTTCTCTTCTTCGTCCTCCCGGTGTCTGTGCTCTCTTTTCTTTTTTTAGAAAGCCTCCCTACCGTCCGCCCCCGCCCCGCCCCAATGGCCCAGCTCTCGCGCGCGCCATCCCACGCAAAAAAAGGCGCCGGTCTCTCTTTTTTTTCTATCCTCTCTCTCTCTCTCTCTATCCTCACCCTTCCAAGTGTAAGTAGGCAGATGCAAGCGCACTTTGGCTAACGCTCGATCATGCTTTCCTACACACATACACACACACCCATACACATACCTAGTCAGGCTCTCTCTCTTCCACTTTCAAGCATAGTGGTTGTAATGAATTGCAATGTAATGTACTAGTATGCAGTAATACAGCATGTTTGTTTAAAAAGCTGAATAGTACATTTAATTCCCAATTAGATATGAACTTATTTGAATATTATTTTATTACGAGTGTATTGTTAAATACTCTTGAAATTTATTATTTACGTTATTTTAAAAAGTTTGAAATTTACTATGCACTTTAAAAATTTTGCTTTTCTGGTTTATTTTGGTTAATTTTATTAATTTAGTTTATTAATTAGCTCACAAAGTACTAAAATGAGTTTTTTCGGGTTTTTTTTATAATGCTTTATGTACTGTACTAGTACTGTATACTATGTACCGTACATGTGTGCCACTACCTTATGTGCCACAAGATGTTGCAAATCACACGTTTCGAATCAATTAGTCCGTCAGTCTGGATCGTGGTCTATCTTCCTTTTCCCCTTTACTGAGCAGCAAAGCTGAAGAGATTGAGAAACTGCCGCTCCATCCCCGCGCACTTAGCACCATCTCCGATTTCAAAAAGCATTGTCTCCCCCCTTTTTTTAACGTATCACTTGGTAGCCGCGTGGATGCCTCCCCCCCCCCTTTTCTCATCCTCCGGTTTTGCCAAACCGACCGATGCTCAGAAACTCCATGATGTCGTGTCCAAGGATACCCCAGACACCGACCATGTACCGTACATAGCATTTTAACATTAGTAAAAATAAAATTTTTTTCATATACATGTTCTTTTCATGTACTTTTGTTCTTCCTCTCTCAAGCGATAATGAGCTTTAGTCCTGTACTTAGCTGTCAGAGGATCCAAGCTAGAGCAAGGAAGAACAAAAGAGGCTGTAATCGCACTTGTTGCGTCCGCTTGATTTCCGGTCCGGTTCTCTTTCTCGGAGAGGACGGCAGGGGGAAAAAATGTCGATATTTAAGAGGCAAAGGACCCAGCTTGACCCCGACGCCGCGGAGACCAGGCCCAGGAGCAGGACCATCGGCGACCAGATGTACGAAAGGCTCTCCAGACTCTCCTTTCGGCAGGAGCAGGCCCCGCCGATGGACATTGGTGAATGAGATCGTTTAGTCGGAACGTGCTATAGCAAAAATTTTCCATTTTTTTTTTTAAAAAAAGCTTGTTTGCCTTGCAGGGAGGCCCATGAACTTCAAGCACGAGATCAAAGTGAGGAAGGAGGTCGACGGGACGTTCACGGGCCTCCCGAACGAGTGGCTAGACGTGCTATGCGAGCAGGTGAAGGCGGACAAGGAGAAGGGGGACGCGGCGGCGGCGGAGACCGGGCAGAAGGTGCTCAGGTTCTTCCAGGAGTTCTCGCGCGACGGGTCGAG
>JAAUYM010067704.1_pt1 | contig 11306 bp, 13 predicted proteins | sample 7278001 | NCBI WGS metagenome assembly JAAUYM01 (sample SAMN14350224, study PRJNA611818) | marine sediment metagenome | isolation source: surface marine sediment (1.8m) | place: French Polynesia: Moorea | collected 2018-08
TCCTCCTTCTCTTACTCCTCCTCTTACTCCTCCTCCTCTTACTTCTCTTACTCCTCCTCCTCTTACTCCTCCTCCTCTTACTCCTCCTCCTTTTACTCCTCCTCCTCCTCCTCCTCTTCCTCCTCCTCCCTCTCCCTCCCCCCTCGCTAATTCGACAATTTGGCTGGCAACCGAATTTGTCGAATTATCGAGGGGCTACTTTGTTAATACAGTAGTAATCTAAGCAAAAGAGGAGTTTGCTTTTTTTATCAAACAATACTTGTTGACAGCAAGGTGCAGAAAGTAAACGTTGCAAATAATAATAAGCCAGTGCCACTACGTATACCGGTACTACTACGTACAGTCGAGTTTCGCTATAACAATTTTCGCTATAACAATAATTCTCGCTATAACAATAATTCTCGCTATAACAATATTTTCCGGGCAGACCAAACTTTACTTCCCTTAAATAATGCACTTCGCTTTAACAATATTTTCACTATAACAATATTTTTGAGGGTGACCAAAGATATTGTTATAGCGAAACTCGACTGTACATACATGACGGCAGAGGTGGTCACTTTGAATAAAGACTTTGAAAAATCAGACCATAAGAGCAGGTGTAATAGAAATGTAGAGTCTCAGCTTCATTATGAGCCTAGCCTTATAAGGGTACTCCAAATATTCAGGAGTTTAGTAAGGGGTTACTTTTTTTTCATTTTTTCTTGGATCACCCTGTAGTTTGTAGGGAATTATCTGGATCAGCAGCAATCGAGGCGACGACAAACGAGGACTTAATGAGTAGTTGGTATTTTTCCTCTCTTCCATACCGTATATGGACAATTGTTCACAACGAAAAAAAAATAAAAAGAAACAGGTTCGCGCGTCTGTTTTTATTCTGCTCATTCAATTACTCCAATTACAAATTACAAAAAAAGAGCCGCACGCAATTTCCCAAAACGCCAACAACGAGTAAGAAAAAATGCAACAACAGGTACGCAGAAACGTTTGTGGGGGTTCTCACTCTTTTTTGAGCATCACAATATTGGGATCATCGATCGAATCTCGTCCACATTGGGGAAAGGAAGAACACAAAGTTGGGTCCATTTCGAAATTTCCTTTTTCATCAGGAACTGCCCAACGACTTTTACGGGTAGCTCCGTCACATTGTTGAAACTTCCCCAACTTTTAAACCCCCCCTTCCAACAAATCCGGACCACGTATTTTCCTAGACCTCGTCATGGCCAGCGACCTGTTCCTCCTCCTCCTTCTTGGCCTCCCCCTTGAGCTTGAACCCTCTGTCCAGCATCATCTGGTTCAGCTCCTCACGCTTCTTGGAAGATATGTCCAACTCTTCGATCAGCTGCCCATCCTGAAAAGACACATACAAAAAAAAAATAATAATAAAACGCGTGTAACAGTTTTGCCCTATCTCTTTGGGGGATAATTTTGAGTTGCCTTTTCGCAAAGCAAGATACATTGTTGCAATTCATTCAGGCATGCTTAAAGTTGAACACTTGTGCTTCGTCACACTTTATCAGTGACTTGCACATGTTCTCAAAGCACACCAACACACAGAACACAGGAAAAACATCAAACAGGAAAAAAAGGTTGCTTTTGCACGTATTACACATGTTTGCATGAGCACGCAATAAAGTTTTTCCTCCAGAAAATTTGACAAACTGTTTGCTATGCTTTTTGTAAATGCTTAGCTCACCTCGTCGAAGAACATCATGGTGGGTGTCTTCCCCGGGACCCTCTTGAAGTGGGTGTTCTCGTACTTGGCCTCAAGGTCGTCGAAGAGGAACCTCTTGACCTCGGGTAGCCTGAAAAAAAAAATTAAAACTAGTCATGTCATTTCAATACTAATTTAAATATTGTCTCAAATTCACGATTCGTAGTAATATTTTCAAACTGTCACATTGTTAACCTCTCACCCCACCCCCAACTTTATAGAAAAAAGCTGAGCTCAGCGCGGTAATTGCAGCGCCAGCAATCACAAACTGTAATTGCTGAAGCAACAACAGTTGTTTTACCACATTTTTACAGGCACAATAGTACGTATATTCGTCCTCCATTACCTGTTTAATCGTCATCCCCCGCAGGCCTCCACCCTGCACTTGGCAGCGGCCTTCTTCTCCTCCGCCTCCGCCGACGACAGGGCCAACAGCAGCAACAGCGACGGGGCCAACAGTAACAACCGCATCTTGGTGGTTGATTGTTGCCCCTTGGACCGCACAGATTCCTCTCCTCGGCCTGTCTGTCTCCCACCGGTGTGGTGTACCCGTGTGTGCGTATAGGAAACAGCAGAAGGAGGGGGGGAGGAGGAAGGAAGAAGAAAGCGGCCAAGGGGATTGGTGGATCGGACAGGTTTGCTGACGTTTGCGATTTCTCTCCCTTCTGAGAAGCGGCGGCAACTATGAAAAACGTCTTTTGGCACTTTAAAGTACTGTACTTTATTGTCAAAAAGATAACACATTCATTGCCAGAGAGCGACATACAACACGAAATGACCAGTTTACCATATTTAGGCGGCCGAAAAAAAACTGACATGAAACTCATTTGGTCCGCCCTCTGCCCTTAGAACGAGTATGGCGTCCGCATGCACTGCACGGCCGCCCTCTTGAAAGCTGCCAGGAAGATTTCGTCGCCGTCGTCGTCGCCGCCGTCCACCTCCTTCTTCCTCCTCTCCTTCTCCTCCCCTCTGTCCGCGCAGACCTGCACCAGCTTGAGCGTGTGCTCGCCCGCCTCGGCCAGGGGCAGGGAGAGCGCCAGGGAGCGCAGGGAGGACCAGCTCAGCTTCCTGCGGCGCGGGAAGGGGAAGAAGAGGGCCAAACGGGGTTAGATGCCGCAACGGTAATGGCAACGGCAAGATCAAACCCACTTTGTCTCCTCGTTCTCCTCCAGGTTGCCCCTGTCGATCTTCGGGCACCCGAGGTCGTCGTAGAAGACCAGGACGGCGTGGAGGAGGTAGAAGAGCGTCCGGAGCGCGTCCGCGCGGTCCAGGTGGCGGACCAGCTGCTGTGCCGCCCAGGAGGAGGTGACGCCGTGGAGCAGGTAGAAGTTGTTGGGCCTGTCCGCCGAACCCTGGTAGACGACCACGGCCTGGTCCAGGATCCAGCCGGCAAGCTCTGCGGCGTCGCCGTCTGCCACCTCCGGAGGCGCCCGGAGGGACATGACCAGATCGGAAATGAAGTCGGCCTTTCTCGTATTCGCCGGGGCAGTTCTGGGCAAAGAAGTATTACATACATATACGTAGGTATAGTAAGAGTAGTATGTGGCTCAAAGAATTAATTGAATTAATTAAATGACCCACCTGAGCTTGCCCAAGGCGGCAAACACGTCGTGTTCTCCCCTGCCTAGCCTGCAGAAGTCCGGCTCCCGTTGGATACGCGGAGATCGGTGGGAGTGGTGGAGGTAGGCCAGCCCTTCGAGCACCTGCAACAGATCATCTGCCGGGAAACCAGAGAGAGAGAGAGAGAGAATAATATCTCCGGAGGGTGACTCACGACATCCCCGCTGCCGACGCTGATCCCGTATCCCAAGTGGATGAGCGGGTGGAGGAGATCCCCGGAGACGCCGGAGCAGAGCGGAGGGAACTCAGAGTGGACCAGGGCGGAGGCGGACGAGGAGTGCTCCGTCTCGTACAGGTGGCGGTAGTAGGACAGAATCTGGAAGGTTTTTTTTTTAAACCGTCACTGCCACAACTTCACCTTTAGTTAAGTCCTCACACACCCTGTAGTAGGCCGTCCCTTTCCCCACCAGCTTCCCCAGGTCCTCCACCCCTTCCGCCTCTCCCTCCGCCCTCCGGGTCGGTCCGTCCCTGGACTCCAGCCTGGGCATGGCCACCTCGCGCATGTACCGGTGGAAGTGCCCGCTGTCGGCCCCCAACCTGTGCAGGGCCACGGCGGCGTGGGCCATGTGGTTGGCCCGGTAGCCCATCCACTTGATGAAGAAGCGTTTCTCCACGGAGTTCTCCGACAGGAAGGACCGCACCTCGGACGCCGTCACGCCCGACGGCGGCGACGAGGAGGAGGAGGAAGAGGCGGAGTTGTCGCACATGGGGGCGATGTTTGTCTGGCAGGAATAATGCGGGAAAGATGAGGCACCTAAATTTACTTTATTAAACACACCAAGAAAATAGAACGAGGTGTTCTGCTTTTAATGCACATACTGTACTTAGGAACAAATAGCACAGTCACTCACCCGTCTTAACTTTTGATGCTGCCGTCCCAGACGGATGAAGAGGAATGTACTACTACAGGCCTTTGTCATCCAGAGCACTCCTCTCATTTCGCGTACATAGTGAACCCTTTCTGTGTACTTGTGCGTATCATCAATACCTGTGTGGCGGCAAATTTAAGTGTTGTTTCTGTCCTCTGAAAGAGAATCCTCGCGTTGTATTGATGCAATAGTAACTTCCTGCATAGTGCAGAAGGAAGAAACTTTCTTTTAAATAAAAAAAATCCCTCAAACGCTTTTATTAGTACGTTGTTCAAGAGGGTGTAAAAAGTGCACATTGAGGTTACGTGAGGAAAGGATTCTCTGGGGAAGGGAGAAGGTGGGAAAGGGGACTGGAAGAGGTCAGGGGAAAGAAAGCAAGGCAGAGAAGGAGGAAGAAGAAACAGCAGCGGAATAAGAAATGCCTCCCCCCCCCCTTCCACCCGTAGAAATAGGAGGAAAGTTGTGGAAAGCACTTTGGGAGGAGGGGTTGCCAGATGTGACTCTATAGCTAAATTTCACAGCCATGGACAGTACGTATGCACGTACGTAGTAGGTAGATCAATTGTTACGTAAGGTATTCATCCATGTGATGTTTGTTTCGCTTTAAGAATTATTTTGTTTAATTTTATCATATGATAGTGCAAGATACGACGATGAGACTTGGCAAGTCCTTTCCGGAGAAATTCTGCGAATCAACCTGCCACCCATCATCAGCAACAGCAACAGCAACAGCGGCTGAGAGAAGAGCAATCTCTAGACTTGCGTCCGTCGCCGTACCCACGCCACCATGTCCGCACAGCAGAGGATGAAGGTGGCCAACGAGAAGGCCTCCAAGAACATCAGCAACAGGGGCAACGTCGTCAAGTCCGCGGTGAGAGTCTCATCAGCGCGCCGTGTGCACTTGCGAAATCGATATACTTTTGAAGAAAAGAAAAAATGTTTTGAGAGCCGTGATCTCTGCTTCCTCCCCAACAGAAGCAACCCACTGACAAGTACGCGGTTGGGCCCTGGCTACTAGGATTCTTCATCTTTGTGGTGTGCGGATCAGGTAATCAAACATCTCCGGCATTCTTTTCTTTTTTTTGCGAAACGATTTGTCGCATGCTGTGGCCTTTTCCCTGTTTGTTTCAGCAATATTCCAGCTGATCCAGAGCATAAGGACGGGATGAGGAGGCGGAGAAGTGCAACGGGATCTCTTTTTTTTCTCTCTCTCTCTTTTATTTTAAAGTCCTACTACTATGCTTTTTATCATTATGTCCACCACCGCCTCATTCCAAGAAAAGAAAAAGACACTCGATTCATATCGGCATACTTCGAAAAGAGACATGGCTCACTCACACGCACTACGTTTTCCCACATTGAAGTACTGTACGTATAGCAAATATGTACGTGGAAGTCTTGAGAATTCCATGATGTGTACAACCACCACTTGTTCAGTGTGTAGTACCGGGTATGTGGTATGTACTTGCTAAGTGGACACCGGATGGTTTTTTTTAAGGTAGTGCGGCAAGATCCTTAAATACTCAAAAACTTGTACTTTATCTCTCACCTTTTTTTTGTCGATGAAAGCTTTCACCAGATCAAAGTATTGCTTTGTTGTTACGCCAGTTTAATTCAACCTCGCTTCCTTTCTACCCCCACCCACCCACCCCCAAAAAAAAACAATTGACCCCAACCCCAGATTCCTGTGTATGCTACTAGGTCGTTTATTTCTAGGGGGAAGAAAAGAAACCACACCAAGAAAAAACTTTCCCCTTTGTGATGCAATAAACACGAGGTGCATGCTGATGCTTGAAATCTGCACGCGGTCTTTAGCTTCCCTTCGATCGAGTTTAATCTTCGTTCACATTTCCAGGAGGAAGAAATGTTTCTTTCACACACGGTACAGTCGAACTCGGATAACTGGGACGGTTCGGGAGGAGGACCTACAGGAATATACCTAGTACTACCAGTGTTGCCAACTGGCATTGTTCAATGCCAGATTTCATAAATTTGGCATTTTTGAAAATGATTCAGCATTGAAAATTTTGATATTTATTTACTGTTTGGCATTTTTTTCACAAAAATTCTTATTTACTGTTTGGCATTAGAAGTTTTGAAATTTTTAAAATAAAATCATAAATCTGGCATTATTTGTTCAGGAATTTGGAATTTTGCTATCAAAACCTGGCAACACTGAGTACTACGTAGTTCTTCAGAGTCTACTGTAATGTAGAAGTAAAAACAAAAACACTTGTGTTAGGAAACTCGCGTTTTGTAGTACAGTTTCAACCAAACGTTCTCTTGCCACGTCGTAAATTTAAGCATATAAGTTGTTTTGTTTCATTCACCAAGATGTTATAGCTGGCCTCGCCTCTTAAGTATCTTGCCAGTTAACATCTCCTGACGGGTAAGTATAATGCAATAGAACCAATTAATATAATAAACTTTTATACAGCATTTTTTTTCAGTGATATGGTGAATTTAACCGTGATGGCCAGTTCGTATAATGCTGCTGTCCAACCAACTCACTATATCCAAGTTTCACTGTACGAGTCTGCAGTACTACCTGTCAAAGTTCCACTGTATCATGAAATAGTACTATGGCCAACCGTGACGCTATTTAAAAGTGATGTACTAGGTGCGTACCTACTGTACATTAGTAAATAATGTCAATAAGGCTCTTTCTTTCTCCCGGTGGCAGCAATCGAGTTTCCCTCTCTTTCTTCACGGCTTTCCCTTTTTCTCCCCCTCCTTCCCCCTCTCCTCCTCTCACGTCACAACCACCACCACTACGACCAGACTCAGGCAAAGAGAGGGAGGAGGAGTAGGCGACAGACATACGGCTGAAAAGTGCACTCAATGACCGTCAACACCTCGGTTGCTGCTAGTATCAGTCGTTTTTAACATCAATGTCGGGGGCGGCAGAGCGGGATGAGGAGACCGAGGGGGCGGCGGCGAGGGAGGAGGCAGATGGCACGGCGCACCAACACCACGACCATGACCACGACCACGAAGCGCGGACGAACCACGGGGAGGAGGAGGAGGAGGAGGAGGAGGAGGAGGATGCGGCGGAGTGGGAGAGGCGCTTCATGACGGGAGACCTGCCGGAGGACTTCCTGGAGGTGACTGAGCCAAAGACGGAAGAGGAAGAGGAGGAGGAGGGGGAGGAGGACAGCAGGAGCGCCCCAAACGGCACCAGCGGTCGGGCCCCCTTCCCTGTTGTGGGCCACCAGGAAGTAGATAGTATCCCAGGCGTGGCCTCGACGAGTACAACGAAATCTCCGGCAACGCCGACCTCGCCAGGGGAGAAGGAGAAGAAGAAGACCAAGTCGAAGACGAAGAAGGTTAAAGGTGCGGAGGAAGATCGACATCCAGCGCAGAGTCCGACAATGTCCGCCGAGGAGAGGGACAGAGTCTTGGCCATGTCGCTACAGGAGCAGCTCAAGACGAGAAAAGAAGAGGAGGACGAGGAGGAGGAAGAGGACGAGGACGAGGAGGAGGAGGAGGTGGCGTCTGCGACCATGGCAGAGTTTTCCCGCGCAGCCACGGTCGTCGCGCCCGAGTCCATGATCGGTCGCCTGACGGTGACTGTGGTGGAGGCACGTCTGGCCAGGAACTACGGCTTCTCCCGCATGGATCCGTACTGCCGGGTGCGGGTGGGGCACAGCCTGTACGAGACCCCCACTTGTGCGAATGGCTCCAAGGAGCCCAAGTGGAACAAGACCTTCAACTGCTACCTGCTCCAAGGGGTGCACGCCTTGGACGCCGAGATCTATGACGAGTGCACCTTCTCCACAGACCCGCTGATCGCCCAGGGTTCCCTCGACTTCCCCGACGTAGTGCTGACCGGGCGCGAGGTGGCGGACGTGTGGTTCCCGCTGTCCGGTCGGGAGGGCGCTGAGAAAGAGGGCATGTTGCACATCATCCTCAGCCTCCAGGCCATCGCCCCAGGACAGCCGCTGCGGACGAGAGCGCACAGAAAGGTGGCCGCGCAAAGAGGTCAGCATGGTTTTATTTTCTGGCTTGAAAGTAGTTAACTACTACCATTATAACTCACATCGTTTTGTGGTGCTCTACAGGTCAGCATCAAACGCGGCTGCCGCCACGACCTCCAAGGATGGCAGAGGACGACCTGCAGGAGTTCATAAAAATGTTTCCCAATCTGAACAGGGATATCATAGTCTCAGTGTTTGAAGCAAGTAGGGGCAACAAGGAAGCAATGGTCAACCGCTTGCTGCAGTTTGGCCAGAAAGTCTGAAAAGTGCTCTGCTGAGATCCTTACCTCTCCGAAATCATTTATTTTTTAAAAAATGACTTTTTTAAGAGCAAGTCTGATTTTGTGGTACAAAGATAGTTTTATAGCTAAGCTAGTCTACCTATCACTGGTAGAGCACAAGTCCGTTCTGCAGTTTTATTGCATATCTTGCAACTTAATCTTTATTGTGTCCACACAGGCATTGGAATGACATTAAAACATAATCCTTGATTTTTATCTTAAGTTGGGTTTAAACTTTGTTTTACAACATTTCCAGCATGTTTTCCTGTACTGTATACTCTCTAATGTACTTTTTCAATTCTGCGGATATATGTACTTATATCTATTGGTATATATTTTTTAAATATACACGCCATCGGGTCAGTATCTAGCAATTATCATCTTAGGGTTGCACTAATTATTTATTGGATTATTATTAGATCTTTTCACCCAACATAGGTATAAGTCTCCAACTTTACTTAAGTCTTCTTCAATACTGATGAGTGATGACTGATGACATAAAAATGACAAGTGCGAAATTCAAAATCTTCACCTTCAAAAGAAATGTTAAAAAAATTGAGGGAGCTTGCTAGTAGATTATGTTTTTAAGCGTTTTACTGTACATCCAGGTAAGCGTGTTGTGAGTCTACTTCACAGGAAAAATAGAGGTATGGATATTGATTCTGGAGTTAACCTGCTGCACATTAGTTCCAGAAAAGTATACTTATTAAAAAAAAATGACGGCGTAGATGCAAGGCAAGTAAAACGAAACAGAAGATGTTGTCCAACTTTTTGTAATAGTAAAAAAAAATACCTTTCAAGCTCCTGAAAGGGCTCTTTATCGGATTTTTTCGTGGGGGGGAGAGGAGTCAGGTGTTTAATCAATCAAAAAGATATCTTTTTCTACCAGAAATCACATGGATGGGTAAAAAAAACCACACCAGTGTGAGGAGAAGATTTTTTATGTTTTGCAAGCTTGGGGAGGGGGAGGAGGTTGTCCCACATCCTCAGCTATAGTAGTCGCTCTAAGAACTTGTGTTTTCCCGATGATGAATCGATCAAACTTGTCGCCACTGCCAGTGTCGCCTTGCAGCACAAAGATCAGAAGCAGGAGGAGGCGAGGAAGTCGTCGACATAGCAGGAACATGGACGACGACAAGAATCCCCTTGGCCACCTGTACCGGAACCTCACCAACTTGCTGGAGGACGACCCCGAGCAGTACCAGCAGTTTATGAGGCAGTGCTCCCAGGAGCTGGAGCGGACCAAGGCGAGGCCGGAACCGTACGCCTGCCTGCAAGTGAAAGAGCTCAACGTGAGTGATGATAATGATGACGCGGCAGGAAGAGAAAAAAATGCAAATTAACGTGTAATTATCGTAAATGCAAAGTAACCTTAATTTGCATTTTTCCTAGTACGTAGTACTTCTTTTGTACTGTTCTACTCTACAGAATGGTGCTGATTGATTTGCAGGCGGACCGCATTATGAACGTGAACGTGGTGACGTGGTCGCGGGTGCCGGCGGAGTCGTCGGCGGCCGGGCGCAGCCCAGGCGCCCTCCCAATGTGCGGAGGCGTCTTCGGCGGCAGCGGCGGCGTCGGCGGCATCGGCCAGGCGGAGGTGGCCAACGTGGCCGTCCACGACGCCGACCTAGCCGCAGAGGTGGTAAGCGGCGGCGGGCGCGACATCCTCCTAGACTTTCTGGAGCACCGCAACCGGGAGAGGAATCTGAGGTTGGACCGCACCAGCGGAGGGAGCAGGGTCAGGGAGGACGTCAAGTTCGTCGGCTGTCTGGACAACTTCGAGAAGGCGAGCGAGAGCGAGGGGAGGAGAAAGAGGAGCGAGGAGCAGCCGCAGGAACTGTTGACGCCGACGCCAAATTCCCTGCTGAGGCTGAGGGAGGTGCCAGAAGGGGGCTCACCACGGAGCAACAAGCAGGAAGACGAGGTGCTTCTCGTCTCCATACCATCGGAGAGAGAAGAGAAAAGGGCTCTGATCGTGGAGTGCGACCCGGAGAAGGAGGAGGAGGAGAGGTCGAGGGCCAAGAGGAGCGACTTTGAGGAAGAGCTGAGGAGGAGGTTGCGGCAGAAGGATGCAGAGGAGGCGGAGAAGAGGAGGAGGAGGAGCCAGAGGGAAGGAGGAACGGACATCAGAATCAGAATTCAGGACGGGAACGTGCTGATGAGGCCGATCCAATCGCGTCCGGTGGCCCCGTCCCCGCCCGGCGGCGGCCCGGGATGCCGGCGCCGCCCTCTGCTGGGCCGGTCCCTGGCCCGGTGCGGGTCGGTGGTGAGGATCAAGGTCTTCTTCCCTCCTGCCTTGGACGGGGAGGAGGAGAGGCTGCTCACCCTGGAAGACGTGATGATCAAGGTGGAAAAGGCAAGTAGTACATGACTACCCCTTCTTCGATATTTTTGTTCTTATTTTTCTTTGTTTCAGAATCACGTGTGCATTCAGTCGATCACGGGCCAGTCTGTGAGCGCGGCGGTGGTGGCGGACTCCAGAGCCGGAGGCGGGAGAGAAGACGAGGACGCGCCCGACTTCCGGCTGCACCGAGCGTCCTTCTCCAACGACCACCCTGTCCTCTCACTCACCCTGGAGAGAATTGTGCGAAGTGGTGACTCTTCTGGAAACCAGCAATAATTGCAATACCCAACACTTGCAGTACTACTAGTTCTTGAATTGGAATAGTTCTATACCCATACCTGTATACTATAATCTACTTAATCTAATCTAATCTGTGTACTAGAATCAATGACAGCGACGGGGAAATTCAAAGCTTGCGAAGACTTTCACCATTTACCTACACAATTTGTAATAGTTGGAGCATCACTACCGGTATAGTAGTAATCTGCTCGTATTTGGAAA
>JAAUYM010146419.1_pt1 | contig 11305 bp, 16 predicted proteins | sample 7278001 | NCBI WGS metagenome assembly JAAUYM01 (sample SAMN14350224, study PRJNA611818) | marine sediment metagenome | isolation source: surface marine sediment (1.8m) | place: French Polynesia: Moorea | collected 2018-08
AGTAGTACAACAAACGTTGTTGCAGTTAATCGGACGAAAATACCTCCTTCCTTCCTTCCTTCCTTCCATCCTATTCCTCTTGGTTTTCCTTAGCGGCTCTCAATGGCCGCTTTCAAAATTTAATTTGTGGAAGAAGAAGAGTAAGCCAATATATTGCTTCCACTCCACACACACACACACCCATGCAGTCAAGAGAAAGAAGAGGAGGTGGTGGTGGGTAAATGCCTTCTCGTCATGCAAAGAGAATTTACGAAAAGAGAAAAAAAACTGCTTCCCTCTCTCCTCTCTCCCATTTGTCGAAAGGCAAAACGGTTCCGTGACGACGAAGGAAGAAAGAGGGGGGAAAACTCTTGTTCGGTTCCTTCGAGCGGAAAAGAGGGAGAGAGAGAAGATGGGGAAGAGGTGGAGGAAGGAAGTCCCCCCTCCTCCTCCCCCTCAGCTCGCACCCCAAGTGGATTCTCATTACCCGGGGACAATGCAGAGGAGGAGGAGGAGGGGAAGGATGCTGCTGCTGTTCGCTGGAGCCGAAAATCACATGAAATGGTTTGAATCTAATTTGCTTCCCCAGTCCCACGCTGATGCTGATTCTGCTGCTGCTACATGCACACCGGGTGTTAATGCCCAGAGGGGGAGAGTAGGAGACTTGTGTACAGGGCAGGGTGTTTCAGTGAAGGGGGAGTGGACTGGAGGTGGTGGAGGGAGATAATGAGACCCTCCCGGGAAGAAATGACACACACACACACCATGTTCCTTCCACGAAAAAGAAGGTAGAACGAAACGTCGGCGTCCGCGGTGGGTGATGTTTTGCACGAGAGGAGGAGGAGTGGGGGAGTGAGTGGAATGAACCTCATTTGCCACTTTACTTCTGGCCCAACAATCTGGAGGAATGTTCCTTTCCATTTTCTCTCTCCTCTCCCAAAAAAGTTGGCTGTGCGTGTGTTTCTGCTGCTGCTGCTGCATTCGTTCCGCGAAGTCTCGAGAGCCAAGATTGTTTAGTTCGCCGAAAAAGCAGCCACTTTCCTCTTTCCTTTGTCATCCGCCCACAACCTCCAACTCTTCTTAAGTACCCTTCTCTTCTTCCATCGCAAGAGCATCACGAAACTGGCTCTTCTTGATTTCTGGAACAAGGAGGGAGAAAATGGATCCCTCTGAGATGAGATTTGGGGGGGGAGGGGTGGTGGTGGTAGAAAAGTAGAGGCAGCAACAACTTGTCGCTTCACTCACTCCAGTTTTCCTTCTTGTGGCGTGGCCAATCGCAGGAGTGGAAATGGCGACTTTGGAGCGACTCACGACGACGATCAGCAATCGTTTGCTAGGATCGAGGGTGTCCAATCTGAGTGGCTCTTGTTTTACAACACGCTTCCTTCCTTTCCCTTCTCCCTCCCCTTTGGCCACTTCCAAGCCCTGGCTGTAACCGCAGCAAATCGCTCCCCCTCACTCTCGCTCATCCCCCCCCCCTCCCTGCAAATACCGCCTCACCATGTTTCTCCCCCTCCCCCCCTTCTCGCCTAAATGGGAACTAAGAAATTGGTCTTCTCCTCGCGCAATAAAAAGGAGTGCCTCTTCCTCCCTTCTCTATCTCGCCATACTGCGAAGTTTATGCCCGTGAATTATGTCTAAAGAGCACGAAGAATGAGTTTACTCTCCTCTTCCTGAGTGGTTGGTCGGCGGCAGAGGGGAGGAAGGCACTACATAGTAGGTAGGAGAAATGAATGCACAGGGTGAAGCAAGAGTCATCGCCTTTACATTCTGAAATATTCTTCTCCAATGACCGGCGGTAGGAGTCAAGTTTCTAACACACTCGTCTGTTTGTGTACGAGCATGTACTACCTAGTAGTAGCACACACCTTGCGTACGTGCACACTTGGTTTATTATTTTTTTTCTTTGGCACCCGCCACCTACCCACCCCTCCAGGTGCTTTATGGCATCGGGCTGGGAGAACCCTTCGCCAAAAAAATGCCAGCAAGGGTTGGAGGAAGGGGAGGTGGAGGAGAGAATGGCGATTGTTATTGGGCTGTAACTTTCAGAACGGAAATTGCAGCATCAGCCACAGGAAAAACAAATATATTCAGCGCTGCCGCCGCCACCGCCAAGCCGTCGCGTTTCGAAAGAAAAAAAGAAGGTAGGCAGTGATGTTATTGCAAGCGTGCAAAAATCAAGGAATTTTTGGAGCACTTTTCAGCCTAATTTTTCTTCCGAGTTAGTCGCTGAGGCGGAATTATTTGGCACTTGCTATGTCGATTTTTTTATAACACCCCTTGCCCCTGCAAAAAAAAAACTATAGAGAGAATCTTTTTTTTCTTGAGAGGAGGAGGGGAAAGTTGTTGCCTTCCCTTCTCCTCTTGCTGCTCAAAAGCGGGGGACGATTAATGGCCTTTCCTCCTCCTTCTGGCGCTCTAGAGAGAGGCAGGAAGAGGAGTTTACTGCCTCTCTTCCCTCTCCTCCCTCTTCTTCTTCCTCATCCAATCTCGCGATGTTTCCAAACAATTTCCCCCGCTTAGTTCTGCCCCCTCCTTCTTCTCTTCTCCTCCTCTGAGCTTTAGAGCTCGCAATGAAATAACTTTCAGGCTTGCTAGACCCAAAAGGGAAGAGAGGGAGGAAGAGGAGGAAGTTGCAGGACAGGCAAGAGAATTAGAAAAAAAGAGAACGCAGAAGTCACTGTGTGTGCGCGAGAGAGTGGGGAGAGAAGAGGTTTAAGGGACGAGGGAAAAGAAGAGAAAATACTGATGCCATGTTCATATTTGATGGATACAACATGTTAGACACTGCGCACATACAAAGTCCTTGTCCTTCAAGAGTTAATTGACTTTGAGACGTGCGGAGATGATTCAATACATGGTTTTTTTTTTCAATTGGCGCGCAACGACCCAACAACACTCTCATTCCCATAAATCGCCCAAGTTTTTTTCCCTCTAATCTGCCCAAAGCATCCTTTTTCTTTTTCCTTTCGTCCTTCATGCCATCCGCGCACGATTCTCCCTCTGCTCTTTCGAGGCCAGTCAGAGTCGCATATATGTAGTAGTACAGACGAGGAAAAGAAAGAGCAAGAAACAAAAGCCAACAACAATATGATTCATTCCCCTCCTTTTTCTAACGAGCGGTGCCGCCGCCGCCGCCGCCGCCGCCGCCGCCACGACCGTCCATTACCGCGACAAAGGACCGATTGTCTCCATGTCCTCCTGCTCCTCCTTATATGCCGCCGCCGCCTCTGCCGCCGCCGCCGCAGTCGCCGCAGTCGCCACGGCGGCGGTCTCATTTGTTTCTACGACTTCTGAAGAGATGTCGTTTTTGTTGCTCTTGAAAGATCTCTCTCCTCCTCCTCCTTTCTGGTAGGTTGGAGCTGACAGCGCCCGATTCTTCTCCGTCATCTTCAAGAAGGAGGAGGAGAAGGGAACAAGTAGCTAATAGACCGACTAAATGCAGTCCAGATCATCCATCTTGCTTAGTCGCTTGTGCTTGTCGGTCGCCTCTCTCCCTCTCTCACAGAAGCGTCCGTCGCTCAAAAACTAATTTATCCCCCCCTTCCCTCTTCTCTGTCGTTTTTTTCTTATTCCTCTTCTCGCAGCAGCTCAGAAGTGAAATTCCTTCATTAGCTTATCTGATCGCCTCTTTCTCCCGCTGCTAACTTTCGCCGAAGCGTTTAGGGAAAAGATGCCTGAAGGATTTTGGGTGTATGCTACACTACAAAGTATGTTACTCTGTTAAAGATGGTAAGCTCTTGGTGCACTTTCTTCTTCAAGATGCATTTGGGAAAGTAATGATAGCCTTAAGAAGATGACAGGTGTCGCTAGCAAAAGCTCTTTTTTGTAGCCCAAGACTGCTACATGATGCAAAAATATTTGCTTCTTGTGCGTGTTTCTAAGAAGAAAAAAAATATCAAATCTTGCAAACAAGCTTTTATGGCTATACGCAAGCTTTGAGCACATAATGTTAGCAAAAACGAATTGTTTCTGTACAGTAAAAGAAGAATCTCATTTTCTAGTTTGGGACATTTCTGAGGTGGAGACAGAAGCAAGGAGGGCGGCGACCCGAAACGGAAACATGTGCCGCTGTTAGCATAAGGAGAGAGAGTAGGAAGCAGAAGAGGCAGTAGCGACAGACAGGAAGAAGGAAGGAAAGGGGAAAAGAAGATCATTTCGACAAAAAGAGACGGCTCAAATTACGTGCAAAAAAGTAATGATTTTGTGCAACCGACCCGATCCCCGGATTGTCTTTCCCGCATGTCTGTACGTAGAGATGGTTTCGGGGTTGGAGGTGACGCCTAGCCTCATAATAATCGTCCCGAAGTCAATAATTACAAACAATTAAACGGGGCGAAGCAGTGGAAGAAGAGGTCGTACTGCGTAATTAAGAGATGCACACGTGCACCAAAAGAGAAAGGAAATTACAGGTGGAGGATGCCGAAATTACGTCGAAAGTGTCCGTCACGGGCTCAGATTCACATCACTCATTTTGGGGAGGAAGCTGAGGAAGAGGAGGAGGAGGAGGAGGAGTGATAGAATCAAGGCAAAACGCCTCTTGTCAACACCCAGCTCTCATTACGAGAGAGGGCGGCGGCGCGGGCGCTTCCAGCTTCAATCAATCTCTCTCTCCTCCTTCCCTTCCAAAAAAAAAAGAGCCATATCTCTTACTGCGTATACGTACGCTCGCACTAATTGCCCCCAACTCGTGTTTGCCCAGAAATACAGGGTGACGTCCAGAAAAGGGAAAACTTTGATTTTTTTTTCTCTTTTGTCTCTTATGAGAAATTTTGTCTCCCATTCATTGCTCTTGCATAGCTGGTCGAAACACTCTGTGCTGACAGACCTTCTTTCCTTCTCCGTCTCACCTGCTTCCATATACTCGGAGAGGAGCGGAAAAGCATCGGAAGCGAGAAAGATTTCCCCCATGGGAGGAAGGAGAGAGAGAGAGAGTGCAGAAGAGTGCGGAGGAGGAGGAGCTGTCAAATAACCCCCGACAAATGGTTCCTCCCTCCCTCCCCTCTTCCTACTTCCCCAATGTTTGCCCAAGCTCTTCTTGCGCTCTTTGTGTAAGAGTAACAACTGCCACCGACTCCTGTGTTTTCACAGCTTTTCACGGCGACGACGACGGGCGATGGTCATTTATGGATGGCCGAAAGGAGGGGGGAGGGGAAAGGAGGAAAAAAAAGCCAAAATTGTTGTGTGTTGTGTCAGTCGTATTACTAGCACTAGAGAAGGAGAAGAAGAAATCGATACTTGGCCATTCCGCTTGCAAACAAAGAAATTTCCCACACTCGTGATCTGCCGCCATGGATGTCGGACTGAGACGAGACGGAGGCGACATATTTCCCAGTAACAAGAGATGCAACCTCCGTTCTCCTCCTCATTTTCTTGATGCCAGCAGCAAAAAAGAAAATCTCTCTTTTTCTCCTCTCGTTCTTGCAAGGGACCTCCCCCGTTGAGAAGAAGAGAAAATTTTCCCCTGCCCACTTGACCTCCTCCTTCTCCTCCTCTCATTTCTTCCCAAATACCTTCCTTCCCTCCTTTGTCGGCTCGAAATAAAGAGAGGGGTGGAGAGGAGGTGTCGTGAGAGCGGGGTCAGATTTATCAAACTATTAATTACGGTCATAACAGGACTTTGATAAAGAGACTCGCTGGCCAGGGCCAATCTGTCTTGGCCGGCCGCCGCCACACATAACGCTAACCCAGGAAAAATTTCACCTCCGACCCTCTCCTAGACAAAAATGTTGGCCAAAATATCTGACATACACCTAAAAAAAACCTTCTTAAATTAGATTGGACTAACGAAGGATACTTTTATTGCTTTAAGGGAAATGATACTAGTTTTTTCCTCTTAATCTTGCGGAGATGCAAGCAAGATGTTTCAATCCCATGACGGCGTCGGGATGAGAAAGGGAGAGAGGGGAGGAGGGGAAAAGAGCCAAATGAGAAGAGAGAGAGAGGAACTTTTTTGCCGCGGGCAAACGACCACCTTGGAAGAAGGGGGAGAGACCTTTTACAGCCTCCTCCTCCCTAGCCCCCAAAACTCTCTCTCTGGATTGAGCTGTTTAGAACAACGGGTGGTTTCGAGAGGGAGGAAAGGTGTGTGTGTGCAGGTAGGAAAGAAGAGGGGGGGGCTTTGGCTGGGGCTGGCCACCCCGGTGCTATCTTCTCTCTCTGCCAGCCAGCCTCAGGCGTAGCAATTACGGAGGCGTAATTTGACATGCGGGAAGTGTTAACTCTGACACTGAGCAGTCGCCTTCCCTCTCCTCAACCCTCCTCCGTTCTCCAACCACGTACAGATACAGTGTGTCTCGAAACAAGATTTTCTGTTTTGCTGATACCTGACGAAAGTTTCAAAATCTCTGCAAAAAAGTCACCATTACCCTTCTTTTTTTTTTTTTGAGGCACACACGACCTATCCCCCTACCTCCTCCTCTTTTCCAATGGTGACCGAACTGCTGACTGAGCCGTAACGACCGAAGAAGGGGAGAAAGAGAAAAAGAGACGAGAGAACAGGCGCTCTTTTTGACGGATTTTTTCTTTGGCGGATGTCAGATTTGCCAACAATTTGGTGAACCGGCCTGGATATCGGAAGAGGTTTCTTGCTTGCTTGCTCCGATCGACACAATTCAGTGCGCCAACAGTTTGTGCTGGTAAAAAAACCACACTTCATCGTGCACACCCGGTATAGTAGTAGAATACGAGGAGTGGAATGTGCACGAGTTTGCAGTGACTCATATTTTTCGCGGACGTGTTGGAAAGCGGGAGGAGAGGGGGAGGGGAAGAAATGGTGACCCAACCCCGCCTTTTGACTCCCCCTCTGTAATTTCCACTTTTGTCTCTAATTCCAGCTCTGCCGCAGAGCGCGAGAAGAGTTATTTTTAATGGGGTGGTTGGTCCATTAGGGCATTTCAAACCGGGGGCAGGGGAGGGAGAAGAGAACATTCCAAAGCATCCCTCCTCCTCCTCCTCCTCCTCCTCTTATTTCTGCTGATAATTTCGATGTTTTGACTTTTCCGGTGGTCTCTCTTCCCTTTTTTGCGTAGAAGAACGGAAAAAGCACGGATTGGTCGCATTCTTCATCGCTCGCATCGCGTCCCTAGCAGAGTTCTCAACCAAGATGTACACCATACAACGTATGATTTGAACGGTCGTTTGCATTCAAATCCTTCAACACGATTAAGAGAAAGAACAATAACCTCAACTTAATAACCTTATGTACGTTTGTAGCTGTGGTACTAGTCGGAAGCCCACAGGTGTCACGGCAGGAGGGGAGGGAGAGAGAAGCATTGAGTGAAGAAGACCTAGGAGAAGAATGAAGAGAATCACAAGAAATGAAGAAATGAGAAGTGGAGGAGAGGACTGGAAGCATACCTGCAGGAGGTGCGATGATGACAGCTTAATTTGCTTCAGTTCTGCTCTGTGGCCACTATTGCCACACTGGTGGCGCAGGAACACAGCTCGTTACCGAATCTGATACGTAAGGACAGAGTACTACTACAGCAAATTTACTAAATCTTTCCGGTTAGGAGGCAAGCAATTCCCCAGTGGTAGTGTCGAATATTTTTGCTATCATACCGGTACAGTCGACTTAGGATTTAGTTAAGTAGATTTTTTCGCAAAAAAGTTTACTAAATCGATTTTTTTTACAAAACATACGTACTATGCTAAAAAATTATAAGCAGGAAAGTCTTTTCTAAATCGACGTTTACTAAATTAAAGGTGCGCTGTATGCAGCTAATTTCTTTCCCCCTTTCCTGCTGCTTGGGAGGTACATCCCTCCTCCCCTTCTCCTTCTCCCTTTCTCTTTTCTCAGCCCCGGAGGCGAGACGGCTTCATCAAGAGATGATGAATGCCCGTCTTTGAGGGGAAGAAGTCCCATCGACCAGAAGAAGAAGAAAAAAAACCTTTATGGAGGATTAAAGCCTCCCTGGTCTTTTGTCTCATTAGGATGATTCGGGGAAAAAATGAAAAAAAAGGACTGCGGTGGGTCTCTGCCCTTCTTTATCAAGCGTGCGTGTGTGGGAAATCGTTATTGGGATCTTGGGAGAAAAAAATTACTATTGTCGCGGTGTGCTGTGTGTCACGCCTCGCAATTATTGATTTTTTTTTTTTTTGCATTCTGTCACATTTCCAGGTAAGACAGAGAATTCTGGAAGGCAAGGAGAGAAGTACGAGAACGTCAATTTTTCGGCACACACAAAAAACTACATCCGTAGCAAGCTTGTGTACTTCTGTGGTTGGTAGAACCCGCCAATCTGATTAATTAATTCCTCGGAAAAAACTTCTCGCATTCTCGTCGCAAAAAGAGAGAGAGAGAAGACACGAAGCAGAAATTGATCAGACATCAAAGTCCTCTTTCCCCCTACCCCCCCAATCAGAAAAGTTTTTTGCTTCCTCCTCCTTCCTTCTCTATTGGAAGGTGAGGGAAGGTTTTTGTTTTGGAGCGGATGGAGACATCACAACGGAGCCAGCAGCAGCAGCAGCGACGGCGGCAGCAACAGCAGCACCCCTAATCAGGGTGTCAAAGTCTCCGTCCGCGTTTCGTTTCCCACATAGTAGTAAGAGGAGAGGGAGGCTTTAATGGAAGTAAGCAGCGGACAGAGGAGGTGAGAAGGGAGGGAGGAAGGTAAGGAGGGAGGGAAGGGGGGCGGTGTTGCTGGTGTAGGTAACCACCACATTCCGCTGCACTTGCGAGATGGGGTAAGAATATCTCCAGCAAGAAGGGAGCTCATCGATGGCATCGCGATAAGGAAATTTTGCTTAGTACTGCCCCCTAAAAAGTTTATTAAAACTTTTTTTCAAAGTTTGACAGAGGAATTGCTTCCCTCATTCATTAATGTTTTTCGCAAATGACCGAAGGACCTTGTGCGTCTTCTACAATGGGGATATTCGCGAAGTGTAAGCAAAAGCACTCTTTTTAACTGAACCACTCGGCGTTTGGTAGATCTTGCTTGATAGAGAGAGAGAGAGAGAGAGCAGGCGTCATGATTTTGACGCCATCGTTGAAGTGAGAAGAAGGTGGGAAGAAAAAACGGAGGAGGAGGAGGAGGCGGTAACGAGAAAGAGAGGCTTTGACGTCTCTTCTCATCGCGGAAAGGACTTCTTTATGATTGGGAGGCGTGTCCGCCGGCGTCGGCGCCGGCGTCGGCGTCGGCGTCGGAGGCGTCGCCGTCCGACTGTAATCGAGTTTTCTCTCCCAATTTCTCTTCTTCCGTTTCACATTAAAGAAAAAAAGACATTCTCCTTCTTCTTCGTGCGCGCATTACAGGCACTTGATGTTACACGTTTTGTGTGTGCCTGCCTTCTTCAGTCAAAGCTAAATCTATCTATCTATCCTCCCCTCCCACTCCCCCTCCCCCTCCCCCTCCCCCTCCCCAGCTGCCAAAACCGTTTCGGATAATCGTCGTTCGCGCTGCAGTAGCAGCAGAGGCGGCATTTTGTCAGTGAAAAATCAATCTATCCCTCCCTCCCTTCCCCCGTACCTCGGCGTCGGCGGGCCCCTCCCCCGCTCTTAGTTCCGACGGAATGACTGCCTAATTCGGCGTTTATCTTCCTCCCGAAATTGCCCTCTCTCTCGCTGCTGTATACCGCAATTTTTGGTGGTGGTGGCGGATAAGCAAACAGACCGCTCGATCGCTTTTACACACCTCCAGTTCGAACTGAACTAGGGGGATGTTCAACCAATTACATACCATTCATTCAGCGTGCCTTAATGTTTTTTTTTGCGAATTGTGCGTGTTAATTAAAAACTTCTACCATTAAAAGAACACCACTGCAAACTATAACATAGTACGTTTTTTGTTGCTCAAGCGAATGAATGTGGTAGGAAACCCCTCTTCCTTTCGTTTCACGCTTCGTCGGCAGTGTCGTTTTCGCTTCCCTCCTCCCTTGGCTCACCGGCAAATGGTTATTGTCTATATCGAAATGACAGCCTCAAATTACGAGCTCCAAAGCCGCCGCCGCTGCCGCCGCCGCCACCTTCCCTCCTTATTGTACGCCCTTTTCTTCTTACTTGCAACACGATACCTCCGATCTTTCTCCAAAGAGTATCTTTTTTGCCTCCTTCCAAAACAACCAGGGTGGAAAAAAAATACAAGGCTCCTTCCTTCTTCTCCCTTCCTCCTCCTTCTTCTTTAGCCTCGATCCCGTGATGAGGACTTGACAGGCGCAATCACTTCTTGTTTCGCCTTCCCTCCCTCCCCTCTCCCTTCTCACTTTTCAAACTTGGGGATTTCAAGCATGGAATTTTCTTTTTCGAAACAGGCACCTTTTTTTTTGCAACGGGAGGGAGAGGGAGATATTTTGTGTTGCAACAAACTGGCGCCGGGCTTGCACCGACCGTCGCAAATTCGAGCAAAATTCGATCTAGTTTTTTTTTGTACGTGGCACTATAGTCCCTTCCTTTGCAAAACTCTTTTTTTTCATGCTCTGACCAAGTGCCCATAGAAAAAGCTAAAACTTTTCGCAAAGTTCGAATTTAAGTTTCTACAGAAGTCGAGATGGATCTGATTACTTCTTGGCGCTGAAAGCTCTCTCTTTCTTAGAAACAGTCTTTCCACCCCCCGTCCAGATAAGCGGAAGTGACGTTCTCTTAAATGAGCATATCAAATTAGCTTTTCCCTCCCTTCTGGGCAACGACGACAGAAGGTAGAAAAAAAAATTAGGAAATGTGCCGTGAGTTTACGAAATTTTGCTTGCCTCACACATCGAGATGCTAAGACAACAATGCCACTGCCTGAAAGAAGCTTCATCCCGTCATGTTGGCTTAAAGTGCTACACACGACGTTTAAGAGAAAAAAGTTGATTGGTTTCTCCCCTCCCCACGTTCATCCAACGATGCTTTGCTTTCATTGAAAAGAAAGTATCTCCGATGATGACTTTTTTCTCCTTCCCTTCAGACATGGACGGACAAAAAAGAGAGAGAGAGACCGCCTTTTGAAGAGCAGGAAGGGAGGGGAGAGGGGCAATTGAAATTGCAATTTCGCAAGCGAACCGAGCATCCGCCCACCCTACCTAAAAGTTCCAGCCTCCGCCTGTGTTTATCTCCCCTCCCCTCCCAGGTTTTATGGACCTGACTTCCAACCCCCCTCCACCCAGGAAGATGAAAACTCAGTTTTGGACAATAGACCGTAGCTTCCCCCTCTTTCTACAATACCCTGGAGGTAGTCTTTTTTTTTTTTGCAAAGGAGTCTCTTTCCATTGGTGTGTGTGTGTGGATGAGGGAGGAGGCGCCCTTCCAAGCACCACCAGAGCATTAGGCTCGTCAATTTCGGCAGGAGAAAGAGAGAGAAAAAGGAGGGAGGAGGGAGTGGAGCCATGCCATTTGCAGAGGAGTCGA
>JAAUYM010050255.1_pt1 | contig 11303 bp, 14 predicted proteins | sample 7278001 | NCBI WGS metagenome assembly JAAUYM01 (sample SAMN14350224, study PRJNA611818) | marine sediment metagenome | isolation source: surface marine sediment (1.8m) | place: French Polynesia: Moorea | collected 2018-08
ACTAGGTGAGCTAGAAGAGAAGAATGTTCACGTCCCCCATTGTGGGATAGGGAGCCGAGATGTGCAAACGCTGTCGACGTTGCATCGCACCTCTCCCCCCAACCCACCCATACAGTATAAATCTCCATCCATCCCTCTCTCTCTCTCTCTCTCCCCACAGCCAGCACATGTTTCGGAACAATCCCACAGATGCTTTCAACCAAATGGAGCAGGATGGCAGCGTAAATGCTTTGCAGAGAGTAACTAGAGCCTGGCCTGGTAATGACTTGTACCAAGGGAGACCTACTGCTACCCAAGACTTGCCTCCACCAAGTAGTCCTTCTACTCCTCTCACATGTCCAATAAACATTGCAAAAAGATGCATTCCCAGTACAGTATGTAGTATTGTCGAACTGAACTGACCTAGGCTCTTTTTTGAGAGCGCTGAGAGCTGGGTTGCTCCTTCTTCTTTCCTGCATGACTGCGAAGAGATGATCTCCTGCTCGGTCTCGTATGAAGAAATGTTGCCTTGAGGCTCGGACGTGGGCTCAATCTTCCCGGCGATGGAAGGCAACGCCGAGAAGGTGCTGGAGGAGGAGAGGGTGGCGGGTGGGGATCCCCTCACTCTCTCTCTCTCTCTCTCGATCCGGGGGACCTCTCTCGCTGGAGAGGTGGGCCTCCTTCTCTAGTAAAGTGGCTGGTAGGTGACGGGAGGAAGGAAGGACTTCAGTTCCTTCGCCCGTGGGTCGTGGGTCGTGCAGGCAGATGCAATGAAAAAGGGGGAACTTGTGTAAAAGCTCGGCGGGTACACTTGCTCTCTCTTCTTCGGAATTCTGTGACAGAATGGACGGTGCAGGAATGGACTTGCAGTGGCAGAGGGAAGAAGAAGCGTGGTGCAATCGCGGGGGCAAAAGACGTCACCGCCGACCAATCAGACGAGGGGAAGGAGGGGAAAGCGACGAACGTGACTTGGGGACCAAGAGGTTCAATGGGAGGAAAAAAAAGAAAGAAAAGAAATTGTGTACCTGCAGATAGACATTTTGTGGGAAGAAAGATGCTGTGTGACTTTTCACTTTACAGCACCAAACTATTTGGTAAAATGGGGTTAAGATTCATTCTGCAAAAAATATTTCTTATTTCTTGGGCTTTTGTTTGTTGTTTGGAATAAACCTCTAAACAAAACATTTGAAAAGCGACTTTACTGTCTTCTGATCTTAGCATCCTTTTTACTTGACTGCAAGAAATCTCTCGATGTAAAGTTTTATTGTCATATACCGTTACGGTAATATATTTTTGGACATATTCAAGTACAGTACTAATGTTCAAGCTAAATTGTAATAGCAGCAGAGAACAATGGAGCATGCAAACAAGTATGCCATTTATTATCGTTTTTTTCTTGGGTCTTTAAAATACCACTTGACGTTGCACTAAATTTGATTTTTTTCTTCTAGGTTAATAATCAATTGTCAACTTATTATTTATTAAAAATAAGTAAATTCTTACTGCTAATTGGCAAAAGTATGCTAAAAGCTTCTAATTTCACGCCTGGAATCCGAAGAAGGAATTCTTCGGATTTCCCAAACTCTAAAAGATTCTAATTGCAGAAAGTACATATTTAAATGCTTTACAAAGTACGAGTACGTTTTCATTTCAAAAATTTATTCCACTTTAAAAATATTATTTGTGTGCTAATTGTGCTTATTACAATAAGGGACACGTCAATCCGTCTTCAGATTTAGTCCCGTGAGCTTCCTGTCCCTTAGAAAGACATTGACCTGGCTCCTGATTGGTCGCTTTTTTTATGGCCTGTGGGCTGTAGCCTGTGTGCGTGTACGGCGCCCCTCGCTGGTAGCCATGGAAGCGCGGTGTTGCCAAATGGCGCTTTTAATTTTAAGTTGTACAATATATGTTCAAGGTCGTTAGCCCTTTACAATGTTGAATTAAATGCAGATTTTTGTTTAAAGTTTTGTCATTACTGCTGCGTTTTTGCTTCAGAACAGGTTTTTTACATCGAATTATTTCTACAATGTTTTAATTGAAGCAAGATCTGCTAACTCCGACTCGTGTGCATAGTTACCACATGACATTAATCATGAGTAATATATATAATAACAAACTTAAGAGCATACGAATAGCTAAAGAACTTTGTCAAATATTTTTTATTCAATAAAACAAAACAAAGCAAGAATTTTGACAAAAACAGACCTTGAATCAAAAAGACGATCTACTCATTTGGCCACTCTGACCGTCAGCGGCAAATTTGATTGAGATTTTTATTTACTTTTTTTTTTACAGATTTGGTGCCGTTTTCTTTTGTCATATTGTACGTGCGCGCATTAGTCAAAAGTTCAAACACTTTCCAAGATGCGGTTGAGCGCCGAGATCTGCCTGTGCAACCGCAGTCTGGCCCAGCACAACATGAGGACGTCGGGCAAGTCCACCCGGTCGTCGCTGGCCATGGGGAAGAAGGCGGAGGAGGCCTTCGTGCTGCTGTGCACGGCGCAGAACAGGGCCGGCAACAAGTACTCCCTGGACGGGGGAAACGTGGAGAGGGTCTTCTCCAGGTTCTCCTCCGAGGGGAAGGCCACCATCAGGATGAGATCGCCCCCGCACGACATCTGCGTCACCAAGGCCGACCCGGTGGCGCTCAAGGCCTTCCTGGCCATCATGGCCAAGGTCGTCCAAGGAGATCAGGTGGGGAGAGAGAGGGGAAGGGAGAGAAGGAAGGCAGAAAGTTAAGAGCTTTTTTCGTACTTTTCCAGGCCTCCAGGTCGAAGTTGAGCCTCTCCGCCCTGAATCCCGCCTCTTCCTCCCAGCTGTCCAAGCCCCCGACCAAGATGGAGGTGACGGAGAAGAAGGAGTATCCGGTCCTCAAAGGGTTCCCCACAGGGCTGGAGGTGCTCAGGGTGGCCGGGATCTCCTTGAAGAAGGTCGACTCGAGGATCTTTGGTCTGCGCCGCCTGACCCAGCTGCACCTGCCGGACAACGAGCTGACCCGGGTGCCGGAGGAGCTCGGCCTGCTCGGGTGCCTCAAGTCGATCGACCTCAGCGGGAACAGGATCGAGTCGCTCCCGCCGGACCTCCTCAGGAGAGGCAGGCTCAGGAGGACGCTCAAGTCCTTGAATCTCGCCCGCAACAGGGTTAGGGACAATGACAATTTGATTGAAAATCACTTGTGTGTCCTACATACTACAGCGCCAAGTTTTGCAACATTAATTCCAGATCTCCAAGCTCCCCGGCGAGATCGTCTTCCTGGAGAGCGTGCACACGATGGACCTTTCGTCCAACCGGCTGAGGCGAGTGCCTCTCTTCCTGGAGCGCCTGGACCGGAGCCTGGATCACCTGGCCCTGGGAGGAAACCCGCTGGAGACGGTCCCTGCCTCCCTGGCCAGGATGAGGCTCCTCTCCCTCCAGCTGGACGCCGTGGGGTGCGGCCGGTCGTCATCGCCGCCGTCGTCGTCCGCCGTCCTGGTGGACACGACCGGCGGGAGTCCCGCTCCGCTGGTGGACCAGTGCTTGGGGGGAATTATCCTGAGGGGGCAGCAGCGGGAGGGCGGGAGGGCGGCGACGGCCGTCACGGACCCCTCTGAAGTGCCGCGATCCCTGGTGGATCTGTACGAATCAAGGTGAGGCGTCGTTGTCGTCGTTGCTGTTGTTGTCGTCGTTGCTGTTGTTGTTGCTGCTACTGCTGTTGTTGTTGAGAGTGATTTAGTTTTTTTCCGTATCTCTTGGCAACCATTCCTGCGTTTTGAGAGCGTCAGTTACAGTAGGTGAAAAAAAGCACGATTTCTTTTCAACCTGTCTACCTTACTGCACTTTTCTTGTAACTCCTTCCCCCACCCCTTTTTCTTCCCTCCACGTGTAACTAGGCTTCGGTGTCACGTCTGCGGGCGCTGGACCTTCCATTCCCGCCAGGTGCGCCTGGTGCGCCTGAACCTGCGATCCCTGGTGGGGCTCGACCTGTCGATCGGCGCGGGCGCGGCCGCGTCGGAAGTGCCGGCGGAGGCGGTCCTGGGACCGTGCGGACACACCGGGACGACGGAGATTCTCTGAAGAAAGAGTGAAGGAAGAAGAGAACCACGATGGACATTTTTTTACCGAGTCATTTCTGTTTTTACATGTATTTTTTTTTTTTTTTTTGACGAGTAAAGAGAAGAGAAAAAAAAACATGATAGACCAGAGACATTCTTGGTACAACCTATCTTTAATGCCATTTTCTCTTTCAAAGTGCTGCATTAGCCAATGTTTAGCTCCGTTATGGTCTGGTGTTTAAATTGGAATATCGTATTCTTGCGTCCGTACTCGGATTAAAATAGTGTTAGATTTATTAAGAGTCACTTAACAGCATTCAACGAGGCATGCAAGGCATTGAAGGCAAACAAAGCGATGGGGCTTGCCGTAGTACTAGATAATACGCGGTACAATCATATTTTTTAGTAGTGTAGCTTCAGAAAACGCCTCTTTTCTTCCTTTAGATCACGTCTCCTGGCTAGTGGCAGTGCTTCTCGGCTTGTCCGCCGCCTCCTCGTCCCTCAGCTGCATGTAGAACGAGTACACGATCACCCAGAAGTAGAACATCAAAACTGGAAAGGACAAGGAGGTCAGTTAATGCACGTGTGGAATGCTGGGGCCGGTCTTTCTCTCCCACACACTCACTGAACATTGCGATGACTAAGCAGATGACCAGTGCGCTGCCGCCAGACTCAACGCATCCGGTAATCAGCAGTACTAGGAGCAGTATGAACTGCCCACCAAGGTAGACGAGGAGCCAGTTGGCCACTCGCTTCACGGCGGCGTAGTACAGGAAGATGTTGAGCCCCAGTTGCAGCAGGACGAACACCAGTGAGGCCCACTGCGTGTTGATGGCGGTCACGATGAGGACGATGACGAGGAGGACAATGTTGACCACGGCGATGTACCTGTAAAGAGAGGAGTGGAAGATTGCTGACAGGACATTGCTGTTCTCCTGATCCTTCTGTCCCCTCACTTGGATCCGTCCTCCACGTTGGCACACCCGCAGCAGCTGCTGCGAAGCCGCAGGAACGACAGTGTCGACTCCGCCTTCTTCCTCGTGTCCTCCATGACGGCGGCGGTCGAGGGACTCCTCTCCTCCTCCTCCCCCGTTCGAGGAGGGACTCACACGAGGCAGACCCTGAGAGACGAAGTGAAGACTTCGTCTTTTCTTGAGGAGCAAATTCTCCCCTCTCTCCCTCGCCCGACCTCGTCTCCTCCAATTTGTACCCAACTCGCTTTAATTGGGTGACAAACGCGCGATGGATGGAGGAGAAGGGAACGACGCTTCAAGAGACTACACAGAGATGCTTCGGAAAGGAGATGTGTGCATTTTCCCACTTTTTAAGTACTCTGTCTACACACCAATGCAAATCATTTATTAAATCTACTACGCGTGTAGTAGTGTCAGGTACAGTATGTAATAGTGTCGTCGTTCGTTAAGGCACTGCTGGGTAACTTTGGATCTAAAAATATAATGCAATAGGTATAATAAATATCTCTTTTTTTGAGCAGCTTGTCGCTTGAATAATCGTCGTCGTTGGCATCGGTCGCTTCCCCTAACTCGTCCAGTCCGAGAAGGTGTCCACGAAGTCGTCCGTGTGGTTAAAGTTCCACCTGTCGTTCCACGCCTTGATGAAGGCGGTCTTGAAGTCATCTCCGGTCTCCTCTTCTCCGTGGTTGTTGTTGCCGTCGTCCTCCTCCTCCTCGTCTTCTTCTGGGAAGTTGGCCGACATCATCTCCACCAAGCTGAGGACCGCCTTGGCTCTGTCTCCGGGCTGCTCCTCGTCCACGCAAGAGCGAAGAAGGCCGTTCAACTCGGCTGACTCGGTGCGACTGGACAAGGAGTGGAGCAGACCTGGGAAGGCAAAGGAATTAAGTCAAGTCTGCACTGCTGCCTCTTCCACCACTAGCTCTCCAATTGCTGACCTCTCTGGTCTTGCTCGTCTCTCTCCTTCCTGTGCTCGTCCATGTCGCTGAGGACGTTCTTGCAGGCCAACGCGAACATCAGCTCCAGGCGATCCTTGAACCGGAAGCATCTGGCGTTGGTCCTGGCCCCGTCCTCCCCCTCCTCCCCCGCGCCGGGCTCCATCAGGCCCTCGTAGAAGGAGCTTAGGCACTTCAGGTCGCACGGCCTCCGATTGTTCTGCCTAGACTGTCTACGCTGCTGAAGACCTTCGTCACTTTCAAGGAGATCTCTGTCCAAGAGCATCACCTAAACAAAGCCGGTTAATAAAAAAAATGTTTTGCTGCTCTTTGTCTGTACATACTGTATGTAGCTGTAGTATAGTATACTGCATTAGAATCTAGGGATCTCGATCATACAGTTCAACGACAAGACCTCTTTAAAAAACCTCCTCAACGATCATCCCGTTTCTTACTCCGGACATATCGAGTAGAGCGACCTGACCAGCGTTGGTCACCACCAGGTTGCCGATGTCGACGTCCACGGTAAAGACCACCCAGGTCGGGTCCTCGTCCACGAAGTACTCGAGCATCTTCAACACCTGCAGAGCTGCAAGAGAGAATTCATAAGGCCGTGCTGCTGCTGTTGCTGCTGCTGTTGCTGTTGCTGTTGCTGTTGCTATTGTTGCTGCTGTTTCTGCTGTTGCTGCTGCCTTTGGTGTTGCTGTTGCTGCTACTGCTGGTGTTCCCGTGAAAGTGGCTGTTGCTGTTGCAGTTGCCTGCTGCTGCATGCATGCATGAATGAAGAACCCCGAACTCACCCAGTCCCTTCCTGACCGCCGGGGGCTGGTCCAGATAAGCCGCCAGCGGCTTGTATGCCGCCTCCGCTACCGCCACCCTCCCGCATGCGCCGGCCACGGCCAGGTGCGGCACCCGGACGGCCTGAGAGCGCAACACGCGGTGCACCGCCAGGTGCGGCCAGGTAGACAGCGTCGTCAGCAGGACGGATTTCTCAGAGGCGCGAAGGGTGCCGTCGCTGTCCTGCGTGGAGAGAAAGGGAGGATAGGAAAGCAAGAAGAACCAAAGTTGGGAGGGAAGTTGACGTTGCTCCTTCCTCACCGCGTCGAAGGCGCTGACGAGGGCGTCCACCAGTCTGAAGGTTGGACAGGCCGTGATGGGGATGCGGCGGCGAGACGCCAGGTGGCCCTGGAAAGGTTAGTGAGCAAGGAAGGGATGGGATGGGAAAAGGGGAGGGAAAGCATATCGTAGTACGTACAATGCACTGTAGTACTCGTAGTACCTGGTAGAGCCTCCTTATTGTGGGATTGTCGACAGTGGAGGAGTAGAGGAAGCTGTTCTCCGCCGCCTCGGAGAGGTCGCAGGGGGAGTCCGGATCCCTCCTCCCCGGGGCGTCCAGAGACTCCGACTGCTGTCCTGAAAGGTCAACATCAAAGCGGCGTTTTGCACCCCACTCCTTCTCCCCAATTCTCAGCGTCTACCCAGTCACCTCCCGCCATCATCTCGGTCCCGTTCCTGCAGACGAGCTCCTCAAAGTTGCGCAGCACGTGCTGGGCCAGCGGGAAGGAGTGGAGGGGCTGCAGCCAGTAGCTCAACCCTGTCCTGCTGTACACCTGTGTTGTGAAAAGAGGCGGAGAATCCTTTGTGCTACCCTGTTTCCTGAAGTCGACACTCAATTTTGTCGTCGCACTACAGGAAAACTTGACAAAACTAAAGGCTTCCAAAATTGAACACAACTTCTAAGATAAAAAAAATGAGCCTATACTGCCAATAGCGACGGTGTATACTTGCTGTACCTGGTGAACTCCCGGAAGGCGCCCGTCAGGAACGTGCAGTGTCCGCGAGATGTCCACGGTGGACCTGGACAGTTAAGGAAACAACATTACCAGACCAAAATGACGACGACGGCGGGAGACGACCCATAGCACAGTTACTTGTTGTGGGTCACCTGGTGAGCTCCTGGCACAGGTCGGTCCCGAAGCAGACGGGGCAGGTGTGGATTCGCGCCACGTCGCGGAGGAACTCCTGCGCGGAGAGGGCGCCGCCAGAGGACGACGAGGAGGAGAGGCGTATCGAGCCGGAGGGGAGCCTGGGAAAGATCCGGTTCCGGGCCGCGTACAGGAAGGTGGCGAGGCAGAGCGACACCAGCACCAACTTGATCCTGTACATCTTGCGGAGGCGCGCCATCGAGTTGGATAAGGTCGCGCGGTATATTACAGACGAATCGTTGTAACAGTAATACAGCAACACTAAATTGTCATCACTACAGTTGGGCAAGCTCTTAAAAATACTTTTGGTCAACCAGTAAAGTCAGTCAGTCCTCCCGAGGACCCGAGGGGGGCAACATTTCCTTTCCCTCTTGGTTGATCAGCACAAAGTAGGAGACAGCGACGCTCCACTTGTGCGTGCCGGTCAACGGGGAGACGGAAGGGTGTAGCGAGGTGGAAGCTGATCCGCTTCACCTTCTTCCACACATGCGTGTGCGTGTGTTGGGTGGAGTGGTGATGTTATGGTGGTGGTGCGGTGCGGTGCGGAGAGGTAACAGAAGTAAAAAGAGGGAGAGCAGAGCAGAGGGGCTGCAGAAGAAGCAATGCCAATGCTGCTGATTCTTCTATTGCTTCCCCCGTCCGTTCCCCCTTCTTTTTTTCCCCTTGGAGTTCTATTGCCAAAGTACCTAGGCTTTAGTCAGTTAATCCTCCCGCCTCCCTCGACCACCTTGCATTATTAGTTACTGTATGTGTTATCCCGGTTAAGAGGAGGGGGAGTTATGCGCAGAATAAAAGGAAGCATTACGTTTCTTGTGGTGGGTCCCCACCCAGCATCTTCCCATCCTTCCCATACTACAGTAGTAAGTAAATACTACGCGGCAGGAGTGGCGCATGCATAATCTCCCTAGATTCCACATTTCGTATTGACATTTCCGCGCGACCGACAATTCCATCTCTGCTTGTCAATCCGGCAGGAGGAGGAGGAGGCGGAGGAGAAAGATGAAAGCTTTCCTTTCTGGTCTTGGTCTACCAGAGAGAGAGACGGCGAGGGGGGGGGAGGGGCAAAGTCGGTACAGACAGAAAATAGAGGAGGAAGACAGGGAAGACGAAATGCCAAAGGTGGTGGTGCTTTCTTCACTCGCCAGCTTTTTTTCCTCCCGTCCCCTCCCCTCCTTCTTCCTCTCTTATGAGCATCCCAGCCTTTCACAGCTGAGTGAGCTGGTGGTGGATATGTGGTAGTGGCGGAAGAGGTGGGCAGGGAAGGGCTGTGGAAGACCAAAGAAAAAGAAAAGGGAGAGAAAGCTCGGTAGCAAAGAGACATTACTCACGCAAGCAAAGCAAAGCAAAGAGTGCAGTGTGTGCGTGTGGCTGAGGGCCTGTGATAAGCGGAGAGACACACCAGCTCGTAGTAGTTAATATTTGACGACCCACCAGCGAGGGAGAGAAGAAGAAGAAAAAAAAAGTTGATCACTCTGAGGGAGTGAGATGAAACTGCTACTATAGCATCCTGCCAAGTATGTAGGTAATAGGTACACTGGCTGTACCTACGTACTGACGTGAAAGTCACAAACCCTACATTTTTTTTCCCAGCAAACAAAATGTTCTATTAGAATCAAACCACATGACGGCCTTGGTGTACTTGACCCGGCGGGAGAGCTTCAGCGCCTGCCACCGCCTCCACTGCCCCGACCTCACCCCGGAGGAGAACAGAAGAGTCTTCGGAAAGTGCAACAATCCCGGTGGGCACGGGCACAATTATCTCTTGGAGGTAACTGGAAACTTGTCCTCTTGCTGTTAGTCAGTGCTGCCAGCGTGAAGAGAATTGCAAGGCTCCCACAAGAAGGAACCAGCAGCAAAAGTTTTTTTTTTGCTCAGAAAGGGACTAGCTCAAGTTTCATGTTATTCCTAAAAGTTTTTCCGGTCTCAAGCCTAAAAAGGAACCAATTTGCCAACTTGGTTCCTTTCGAAACCATCTGGCAGCACTGATTACGTACAGTCGAACCCGCTTACGTGAAAATGTACTACTACAGTATATTATCATTTTTTTTTAAACGTAACGAAGGTGACGGTAAGAGGTCGGGCCGACCCCACCACCGGGATGGTACTGAACCTTCAGGACCTGAAGGACGCCATCGCGGACTCGGTGATGAAGCAGCTGGACCACAAGAACATCGACGTCGACGTGGACTTCTTCCGTGAGACCAGGGCCGTCTCGACCACGGAGAACCTCGCGGTCTACATCTGGAAGTGCCTGCGCGCCTGCCTCAAGGAGAAAGGGAGGGAACACCTGCTGTACGAGGTCAAGCTCTGGGAGACGGAGAAGAACATCGTGGTGTACAGGGGAGAGTAGGACTTAGGAAGAAGATGATTAAAAAAAAGTGATCCTCCCTCTTCGGGTGGGGCCCCCCTCCGCACATGCACATCTATTGCTCATTCACAGAGTCGAAGTTGATGACGAGCTGCCTCATTTCGGGGATAAACTGCCTGAGCCTGACCCCGGCCAAGTTGAGCATGGTCTTGCTGGCGACGGTCTCCGGCTTGTCCTTGTGCTTGTCGGAGTAGTAGACGACCTCCTTGATGCCCGACTGGATGACCATCTTGGCGCACTCGTTGCAAGGGAAGAGGGCCACGTAGATGGAGCAGCCCTCCACGTTGGCGGAGTTCTTGTTGAGGATGGCGTTCATCTCGGCGTGGCAGACGTACATGTACTTGTTCTCCAGGCGGTCCGACGAGGTCTTCCCCCAGGGCAACGTGTCGTCGGAACAACCGCTCGGCATCCCGTTGTACCTGTACACAGCATACTGTAACATAACTACAGTATGTAGTTACAACATATATTGTTCTGTTGTACTGTTTGTTAGGTATGTCATCAACATTCTGTTGATTACAGTAGGTAGTATACCTACACGTACAAGTACTAACTCACCCAATTCCTACGATCCTGTGCTGAGGGTTGACGATGACCGCCCCGACCTGGGTGCACGGGTCTTTGGACCTCATGGCGGAGAGGAAGGCCGCAGACATGAAGTACTCGTCCCAGGAGAGGTAGTCGCGGCGCTTTGTCACTCCGTTGGGCGAGGACATGGTGGAGATAATACTCTAACTATAGTAAAGCTATGTACCGGTATGAGGACAATATTATGTTGTGCTCTACATAGGTACAATAGGAGCTGCTGTTGTTTTGCCAACCGGCGTGGCTGCAAGGTGAGAAAGAAGCAAGGGAAAAAAATGTTGGTTGGCCGTGGTTGATATGTTTTGAGCGGTTAATTCAATCTGCCATGGGCGCACGGAGCCAACGAGGTAAAATATATAGAGGTAGGGCTGATCAGCTGACACTGCCTGCTTTGCCTGAGATTTTTTGTGTCATGAAGTCAACTATAGAAATTCAGCTAACTGTAAGCT
>JAAUYM010114402.1_pt1 | contig 11302 bp, 14 predicted proteins | sample 7278001 | NCBI WGS metagenome assembly JAAUYM01 (sample SAMN14350224, study PRJNA611818) | marine sediment metagenome | isolation source: surface marine sediment (1.8m) | place: French Polynesia: Moorea | collected 2018-08
AGAAGGGAAGAGGGGGGATTCGTTTGTTGCATTTGTGCACCCTTTGAATGCAATGCATCCGCCAAAAAACTACCAATTAGCAGCAGCGCCACCGCTATACAACCAGGATGTTTTTTTTTCTTTAAAAGAAAAAAAGTATAAACTTTGGCTTGATTTAAATATTAACGGAAAAGAATTACACACATAATTTGAAGAATGATTGATCAACCTAACACTGCATTCACTTATGGGATAAAGTAAAGAAAAATCTCTCTTTTTTTGCCAAAGTCAAGGAGTTTCAACGTCAGTTTCTCCTACTTCTGCTGTCTCCTTGCATCAAAAAACCCATAAAACATTACCTATGTGAGAATAGAAAAGAAATCGAGGTTTAGTGACTTTTTTTCTTACACTGCAACTCAGTACTACAGCAATGAGTTTTAAATTAATTTTGTACATACTGTACATACAGTCAAAACGTCAGCCAGTTTACCATATCCAAATTGAATACTTTACTACAAATACAGAACAAAACCAAGTTATTTTCCCCCAATTTTTTTTTTCAATACTGTACAGACCAGCCTCTGCCCACCCCATCCTTCCCTCTTCAAAACTCTCCCCTCCCCCGCATCCACCTGGCCACCACCAGGTGGGCCTCGTTGTACGCGGCGGCGACGGACAGGCCGGTCAGCCCGCCCACCATCGCCGCCAGCTCGCCCGCCAGGTTGCCCAGGTCGTACGTCAAGAACTCAGTCTTGATCGTCCTGGAGTATCAGTGAGAGAGAGAGAGAGAGCTGCTCTTATGTCTAAAATGTGGTACTATGTATCTTTTTGTTGCTGTTGCCTCCACTTACTTGTAAGGGCGTGGCGCATAGAGCATAACAACAATGTGGCCTTCCTCCTCTTCCTCCTCCTCTTTCTCTTGGTTGCCTCTCATGAGATGGTCACTGGCCGTCAGGGTGACGTCCACAGTTGGCAGTCGACAGTGGGGACGGCAGCCCAAGCGACGGATGAACTTATATAAAGATATCGAGGTTGATCGAATATGTGGCAGCACTTTTAGATGCAGTTGGAGTGAACATTCTTGCTGTATGCTCATGTGGGAACATAGCAACTCTGCTCTACGTCCTCTCCACAGGTGATTATGGACCTGGGAACTCTGCATTACAAGTTACTGTAGTACCTCTATTAAGTCAGTTGAGGTAGAGTTGATGCCAAAGAGGATAGGAAGCATGACTCATCATCAGTAAATTGACGAGTGGTGGTTACCTCTCCTTCGCCACCCTGCGGCAGCAACTCGAGCTGCTTCGTGAGGTCGGACAGCTCCTCCGGGGAGCAGTTCTTCCAGAAGAGATTCCTGTCCTGGCCGTAGCAGGGAACCTTTCTCGACAGGTACTCAGACAGGCACCTGGAGAAGGGAAAACAAACACACACAGTGGATCGAATCTCAACATGATATATGTAGTAGTTGGTCAAGGCTGTGGACTTGCCGAGTAAAGACCTTCTTTTCCTCCTCCTCCTCCTCCTCCTCTTCCGTGCACGGCCTGTCCCAGTTGTTGAGCGACACCTTCTCACCGAACTCCAGCGCCAGGCTCAGGAAACTGTCGTCAACAGAGTCGGTCTCCTTATACTAGTACCACATAGAATCGGGACAGGTCTGGACATTTCCTCCCAATCATCGGCTTGACCAAATCTTGGCAACATCTGTCCACATTCACAGTACCTCTTGACCCCATCCTTGGCGGAGACGGAGAAGAAGTTGGCGCCGAAAAAGTGGAACGGGGTCAACAGCTCGTAGGAGTTCAGGTAGAGGAAGAAGTAGGGCTTCTCCGGGGCGGCGGACGCCGTCGGGATGCGAACCCTCATTAACTGCGGAGCGCAAAGGCAACGACAGTCACAGCAACAGCAGCAACCTCCTGGAAGCAAATATTGGCTCTCTCTGTTGGAACCAGCCCAACAGGGCAAAGAGGGGCGTAGACCAAATGATGTGAGGAGTCAGAGAGAATGGTCCTACATGTGGACCGGCCGTGGAGGGTTGTGGCCAACACCATGCCGCAGCCCCTCCCACTCCAACAACAACAACAATTACAGCAACAGCAGCAATGAAGCTACTAGGGCGTGTCCCTGGATGAACTAGTAGTACCGTACGTACAGTAGCACCAAAATGCATTCCTAATTCCCATAGGTGGCATACCCCGTTGTCCCTCCCCTGCTGCGACTTCAGGTTCCCCGGCGGCCTGTAGGTGGTGCACACCGTCTCCACCTTGTCGGCTGCCAGAGGGGGAAACAGGCTGTGGGGGATGGGCAAAGAGGGGGTACTATGTAGCTAGTAGGCACATAGGTGTAGTATACAGTAATTGTGTGAGATTTCCATCCCCTCCCCCTCTCCTCCCCTCAACTCACCTGTGTTCAAACACGCTCCCGGCGTCCACGCCCAGTGGCAACTCCTCGTCGGTCTGGTCGGGCTTAAGCATCAACTTCACCCTGTTAAAAGTACCACAGTATAATCAACTTTCTAACCATAGTGCCGAAGTTTGACTGTATGTACAGTATGTACCTAGTACATACATAGTCACGGTTGTTCAGGCCACTACGACTGATCCTGCCCTCCCTTTCACTATTACGCGCAAGTTCAAGACCCATACACCTGGTTCCGTTCTCAGCCAGGACCTTGTAGAGCACGTCCTTGATGAGAGGGGCGGCCAAGAGTTCTTCCACCTCCTCACCAGCGCCAAGTGGCCGGCAGACGGACACGGCCGGGAAGAGGAACTCGGCGGCCGGCTCCTCGGCCGCGGAGATGGCCACCAGGGACCGGGCGTACTTCTGCGTCCGGGTGACGGCGTAGCCCAGCAGGCAGCAGGCCAGCCCGGTCCAGACCAGCGCCCGGACGGCGGAGCCCGTGGTGACGGAGGAGATGCCCATGTCTTGGGCTGGGTCTTTCCCCCACCCCGTCAAAGTGGTAACCTGCTAGGAGCGTTTGACAGGCCAGGATGAAAGTTAGTAGGACCTCGTACAGCGTACCCCAAAATTGTTTGACGTTAAGGTCAGCCTGACTTAGAAAAATGTCCAACAAGTTTTATATAGGTCTTTTCTGGTATCGCCCCCCTTTCTTTTTCGTCAAACGCTTCTTTGAATTTGCCTGTTGCTTGAACGCAATGTAGTAAAACCGGAGACCGCATTAGTCCGTTCCTAATACTGTACATAGACGGTTGATTTCTTTTGTGTCTGCATCCGTCATGTGATGAGGGTGACGGTGACACGCCCTTCAAGTTCGCAAAAAAAAGGAAAATGGCCCATTGTCCTCAAGCGTCCTCAATTTATACCGTGGAATGTGTATTACACTATAGTTAGTCACACGCGTTACTGTACATTACACAGAAATAAATGGGCTTTCTCTCCGTAAGGTAGGCAAGTTTTACATAAACCTGTTTTTTTTGTGGTGTTGTAGAGATTGATTTGTTCCGTTAATCGGTTGGTTGCGTTTTCTTCTCGTGTCCTCTGCAGCAGCACTTCTTGACCGCCGACCTGAAGGCGTCGAACAGGGTGAAGGCAGAGGTGCCCAGGAGCATCCCGACCATCCCGCCGACATCGCCGGCCAGGCTGGACAGGTCGTAGATCAGGAACTCCTCCTTCACCACTCTGTGTGGGCAAGAAACGGTTCAACAGAAAAAAGAAATGCTTTTGCCTCTCAGTTGCGCTACTGTAAGGCACAGTGTACATACTTTTTGGGTGAGGCCATGTAGACGGCCAGTAAGAGCTCCTCTTCCGTGGAGTTTGCGTAAAAATTCTCCAGCTCGGCGTCAATGACAGCTTCGTAGGATGGTATGAAGCACGGTATCTTGCAGCCGACTTCTGTTACCAACTAGTTGTGGTACCACAGAATTATTTTCAGTTAAAGCACAGCTGGGAAGCTACAAGCTTTTTACGCTTGGTAACCTGATTTTGAGATTGGGTCTGTTAAAAAAAAATAACCAAAGGCGCGTAGGGCATCTTACTTTTTTAAAATTATTATTATACAACTTTATTTAGGGGAAAGTGCAGGAGGGAGGCCAGTCTATGTAGGTACAGTATATTTCGTGGTAGCCAGGTGATTTAGTTTAGAATCCAGCATGACCTGTGTCTTGGGCCCTGAAGTCGGGGAAAATTTACAGCTTCTCTGGCAGAGGAGGAGGTGGGTAGATTATGTCTTGGTCTTTTGTAAGCTAAGTTTTTTTAGGTGGGGGATACCCAATAATGCCTACCTATTATTGTAGTCCTTTTACAAAACAATCTATTTACCTGAGCCTCGCCACTCTCCGCCAAACTATATTTGACTTGACGCATCTCAACTGTGTCCTCTCGCGAACAAGGAAGTGAACTGTTCATCCGTCCATTGTTGAAGCAAGGAACCTTTTCAGTTATGTATCTGGTGACACACCTGAACAAGAAACTTTTTCTATTAATTTGCAATCTTTACTCGATATGTACCTTGTATGATGTGCCTCAGAAGGTCAACCCTGTTTTCTTTGTTGCTGGTAGCAATGTCCTTGTCACTGAGGCATGGTCTCTCAGGCTTGTCCAAATATGTCAGTTCACTGTATTCAATGCGCACTGTCACAAGGCTAAATATTGTTCTTCTTAGAAAAGGTGAACATAAAACTTGTTCATAAGACTCACCTTGAAGTATTTTTCTTGTTCCTTATGAGAAGTGAACTACTTCCAAGCAAATTATTTGTTGCCACTGGAACCAGGTCACGGTGGCTGAATGTGATATAGAAAAAGTCAGGCCTTTTGTTGTGCAGCTGACTTGTTTGTATAGTAATGCCAATCTGAAGAGAAGAAATTGCATTTCCTATCTTAAGGTAGCCATTTACTGGTCTTACATAGTTCGACGTTCCATATGGGACTTTTAAGTCTGGAGGAGACATGTATATGGTACACAGATAAGCTGCCACAGGCTGGTCATCAGCAAATAGAATGTTATGCCAAGTAGGGACAGACAAAGAGGGCCAGTTTAAAAGGTTGCCATGGCTGCCAGAAGCAACATTGGTTCTTAGATGTGGTATTGGAAAGACAATAAAATGCATAGTTATTTTAGCCGTGGTTCAAGAATAGACTGACTTACAATAAGACTTTCTCCTTTCTGGCACTGGCTGCTTGCTGATACTCAACCTTGGAAATCCATGAGTGGAACCTGTCAGCTGGTTGAAACTCTCCCACCTTGATGCAGACTTGCACTGCTGGTGGGTAGAACAAGGTCTGGATCTCCTCTGTGTTAGTTAAACTGATGCGGCCAGCCCTGTACTTAGACAGGGATCTCCAGGAGTAGGTAGACAAGCAGCACAACAAAGCAGTAAAAACTGCAGCCTGAAGTAAAGAATCAACTGCCATCATATTCTAAAAGAGCTTTGAGAAATGGGCAACCCCCCCACCCATGTACTACAGAAGCTACGTATATACTACAGTACACTTAAAATAATGAGAGGTTGCTTCAGGGCAAACAGTTCAGTCACACCTGGTGCTGCCAAGCACTCAAGCAGTATTTACAAAAAGGGTGAGGAAGTCCTATTTACTGAATTATTTTCTCTTTTTCAGGCCTCTAACAGAAACCAAATGAAGACCCCGGCTATAATACACCCTCGTACATATTTTTTTTTTAAATTAAAAGTACAGTACCTCTATTTAGGAAACGAAGGCCACGCTAGGCTAGTGATTAAGTTGGTAAGCAGAGAAATCTCTACATAGAGATAACGTATAATTTTCTTGTCTCCGTCCATCCGTCCGTCCGTCCGTCCGTCCGTCCGTCCGTCCGTCCGTCCGTCCATTTGTCTGTCTGTCTGTCTGTCTGTCTGTCTGTCTGTCTGTCTGTCTGTTATAAGCAGGTGAAAAATTAGCATCTTTTGGGGGGGCAAATATTAGGGTCATTGTGGATACATCTTCAATAGGGTGCCGAAAACAACTTGAAACACATCGCTTTTCAATGTACCTAAAATGATTATATTTGGCTAGGAGAGAGTTTCTAGGCCCTGTGAAACGGGCCTGGACTGCTAGTTTTTATTACATTGAGTCTTTTTACTAAATGAATATAAGTTTCACTTTATCACCATAATTTTGTCCAATGATCAGTCAGTTGGATTGGTTTTCTTCTCCTGTTGCTTAGAGCACGTTGTGACCATCGATTTAATCACGTCATACATGGTGAAGACAGAGATGCCCAGCAGCATCCCAACCATCCCGCCGATGTCACCAGCCAGACTGGACAGGTCATAAATCAGGAACTCCTCTTTCACCAGCCTAAATGAGATTAGTATATGTATGCACAATAATATAATGCCTTTGAAAATACTATTGCTAGATCAACAAAAAATAAACAGTTTTAATGGTCTGACAAAATTTTTAAGTTGGCCTTATAACATAAAAAAAGTCATAACTGTAAGTCGTAGCACTTTAAAGCAGGCAAGTCAGTTTGGCGTCTTTCATTTAAGGAAAATCGTGTTTTTCAAAGTTATGAGTTGTCAGTTGTCAATTAACTAAAAAGCCACTGAACTGAATCAGCATTTTTAGACAAATGTTACGAGATTTCCTTTTGTCACCATTTTTTTCACGTTGGAGTGAAAATAGCCATACTTTTTGGGTGCACCCATGTGGAAGTAAAAGTTCAACGCCTCCTTTGTCGCGTTCCCGAACATGTCTTCCAGTTCCGCATTAACTGTAGCTTCGTAGGAGGGGATTAGGCAGGGTATCTCGCAGCCAGTGGCCTTCACCAACTAGTTACATGTAGTGGTAGTGCACACACTTACTTTAGTTTTTTTTTTTAAAGATAAGCTCTTACTACTTACATAACCTTCACCATTCTCTGTCAGGTGTTGTCTTACTCGATTCATTTCGACTAGGTCTCCTCCCGAGCAAGGATGAGACCTGTTCATCCTTCCGTGATTGAAGCAGGGAACTTTTCCGGTTACGTATCTGGTGATGCACCTGGGTTTGGAACAGCAACAAACTTTAAATTGCAGTACAGGTACGCACTTGGGATGTACGCACCTCAGAAAGTCAGATTTCCTTTCTCTGCTGCTGACCAAGACTTTTTCACCGAGACATGGTCTGTCAGGTTTGTCCAAATAAGTGAGCTCACTGTAGTCGACTCGTGCTGACACAAAGCTACGAGTAGAAATCTCTTTTTTGAACAGCAAGGCCAACTTTGTCAGAACAAAGCTCACCTTGCGATATTTTTCTTGTTCCTTATGACAAGTGAGCTGCTTCCAAGAAGATCATTTGGTGCCAGTGGAACAAGAGCAGGGTGGCTGAACCTGATGAAGAAAAAGTCAGGCCTTCTTGTGTTGTTGACCACCTGCCTCGCCTCTATTCTAATTGCAATCTAAAACGAAGTAGGTAGTTAAATTCCTAGTGCGAACTTTTTTTGCATCAACTATTTTTCCACACATACATATTTGAAGATTCCATACGGGATTCTCAGGTCTGGGGGACCTATGTATATGCTGCACAGGTAGGCAGACAAAGGTTCCTCCTCAGGTATCAGGATGTCATACCAGGTGGGAACTGACAAAGAAGGCCAGTTTGACAAGTTGCCATGGCTTGTGGTGGTGGCAACTCGAGCACTTCTCAGGCGTGACATTGGGGAAAAAAGATGTGGTAACATTAATATCCTGAATTTAATCATACTAATTCTACGCTACATTCTCAGCAGCTACATGAGCAGCACTATATTAATCCAGATACTGTATTCTACCAGTAGAATCACCACGTGCATAATAGGTGCATAGAGTGACAGAAGAGTGTGTGCCTTTTTGTGCTTTTATCTACTTTTGAAAGCTACTGTCGAAATTTTTGTTCCAACAAAAGTTGAAATCGTACATTTTGTAACATTTTTTACGCAACGGTTACTTAGTTGAAGCCTTATTTTCACTTTAGTTCAGCAAAGTGCTCCAAGCTGCTGCTGACTTACAAGACTTCCTCCTCCTTTGTGCTGGTCGCATACCGATATTCAACCTTGGAAATCCATGAGTGAAACCTGTCGGCTGGCTGAAACTCTCCCACCTTGCCACAGACTTGCACCGCCGGTGGGTGAAACAAGGTCTGGACCACTTCTGTGCTGGTCACCCCGATGCGACCAGCCCTGTACTTGGACAAGGAGCTCCAGAAGTAGGCAAGGAGGCAGCACAGCAGGGTGGTGAACAGTACAGCTCGAAGCAAAGGATCAAGCTTGAACCCTGTCATCTTGCAAGAAGAGTCTAAAACAAAGTCGACACGGGCCTGTGCACGGAAACTAGACATGTGATACATACCCTACAGCATGTCCAGTAAAAAAAGAGCTGAACACTTCCTTCCCGTCTCAATCAAACATAAATCTACTTGAATATTTTTGCAAATGTTTTTTATGGCACTTTTAAGTATCTTTTCAAATCTATAGTACACTCTAAAAAGTTTTGTCATATTATAAATGCTTAATTAAGCACACCCGGCACATTAAATGAGGTATTCAGCTTTTTAATGGACATGCTGTACAGTATGATAATAATAACGGGTTGCTTTCGACAATGTAGCGAACAGCACTGCGAGGCCGTCTCCCAACGACCGTCAGCACTTAAACTGTTTTAAAAAAAGAGAGAGAGAGGCAGGGAGACTGCCGCATTATGTATTACATTTGTAGTACAGTACTAGCTACCCTGGCCCTCGCTTTGTTCATCTTGCCTCCAGCAGGAAAAATAAACAGACCTTGTTTTAACTACCTGTGGCGGAAAGACATGGCGTTTTTACAGTAGTAGTGAAAAAAGTGCTTTCAAGTAAAGTAGTTAAGGTTATTAAAAATTTTCTACTAGTAGAGTTACTGAACATTATCTTTGCTTAATTTTTATGTTTTTCCGGTAGGTCACAGCTGGTAACATCTGGCCACGCCTTGGATCAACTTTAACTTTGGTGTGGACAGCGCCTTTGATGCTAAAGTGAATCTTTCATAACATAAATGAAAACTTTATCTCAAGGAAAACAACAAGAACAACTTACATATGTATATTAGTTTTCTTTGCTGCAGGCTATTAATTTTTTATTGTACGAGGAGCATGAATAGTAGTGTGGGTTTCCACCGCCCCAAACTATAGTAATATCGATTACACGTGGTATTTCTCCCGTCACACAACAAACGTCACAACAACCTAAACCACCTACTGAGTTTGTAAAGCATGAATTTTCTACTACTTTAAAAGAACGCATTAAAAATGCATGAACATAATTACAAAGAGATATGACAAAATGTACATGCCCGTCTTCTGTAAACTTCCAACCGTTCAGAACCGTAGTTGAGAGCCTTTTGAAAAGCATCGTAGAGTGTGATGACCGAGGTGCCCAAGAGCATCCCGACCATGCCTCCGACATCCCCTGCAAAGCTGGTCAGGTCGTAGATCAGGAACTCCTCTTTTACCACCCTGGAGATCACACATGTCATTAAAATTGTGGAGATCTGCAGACTTGTACACATTTACACTTACTTTCTGGAGTTCTTTATGAAGAAGACAAAGTAAAGCTCTTCCTTGGTTGTGTTCCCCCTGTTCTTTACTGAGATGTCCTTCCAGACTTTAAGGCCATATGTTGAGATATGACAAGGTATCTTGCAGCCCAATGTGTTTATTACCTTTTAGATGTTGTAAAGCTGTAAAAACCTTTCTCTTTTTTGTGCTACCTACAGACAAACCTTGCTGTGCTTTCCTTCTGACATCCATTTCTTGATGCTATGTATCCGCATCAGGTCCTTCCTTGTACATGGTAAGGAAGCATTTGTCCTTCCGTTATTGAAGCATGGCACCCTGTTTGTGATGTATTTTGACGTGCACCTATGCATGGAAGCAACATAGAGTTTTAGTTACAAGACATCTTGCAAGAAAGCTTTATTTTTCACGAAATTTATTAATACTGTATACCCGGTACGATTTAAGCTACCACAGAAATTATCTATAAGTGCTGATTTTTGTGCTACTAGTACCAGGAGGTTTACCTCAAGTGATTAATTTTGTTTCCATTCTGAATAAGTTCTTCAATGTCTTCATGACTAAGACAGGGTCTCTCTGGTTTGTTCAAATAGCCATATTCATTATAGTGTATAGCAATGTTCACATCCCTGAAATGATAAAAGTTTAGTACTGTAGTATCTAAGCATGATGAATATATCTCGGCAACTCATTACCTCTTGGAATTTTTTATATATTTTTTGTTTAGAACAATCATAGAACTACTTCCAAATATATCATCTGCTGCTAGTGGAATCAGATCGTGGTGCGACACCCTGATGAAGAAGGAATCAGGCCTGTACGAGGTGCTCAGTTGCTTGGGTTCTATTTTCATCAGTATCTGAAAGAAAAAGGAATGACAATGCACAGCAAAATGTCTCACTGCTTTGAATTGTTCTTACATGGTTGTATCTTCCATAGGGAACATGCAAGTTTGAAGGTGAAACATAAACAGTGCAGAGAAAAGCACCCATCTTGGAATGCGGACTCAAGATGTCATGCCAGATTGGAGTGGTTGATGAAGGCCAGTTTGTAATGTTACCCTGGTGATAGACAGTCACCTGAGACCTGTTTGTGATTTAAAAGGTACAATATGAGCAGTAATGTTTCTTAGCACTGCGTTTGGCTTACACAAGAGCATTGTCATCATTGTTCGGAGAGGCCTGTGCATATCTAACCCAAGAAATCCATGACTGAAACTGTTCAGCTGGCCCATATTCTCCTGCTCTAGCACACACTGCCACAGCAGGTGGATGGTGCATAATTTGGGCTTGCTCTGTGCTGGTGACCCCAGTACGTCCGGCTTTATATTTGCTCCAAGACTTCCCCAAATACATAAGGAAGCATCCTGTCAAAGCCAAGATAAGAACAAGTCGAAGCAGTGGCATAATGAAGGAGACCAAAGCCAGTCATGAAATGGTAGTTGGTAAACTTTGCCTTAATACGGTACTCTTGTGCCTTCTCTTGAGCAATGGGAAAGTGTGTCTTGTTTGCAGTAGACAAAAGGGGGGCTGCCCTGCCCAGGAAAGTAAACATTAAAAACACTCGACGCAATTGGGGCAGCGCCCCAGCCGAGTTGACACACCAGTTTCCATGAAATTACTGAAGTTAAGCAACGTTGGGTCAGCCTTAAGTGCAACGGTCTTTATATCTAATACTCTTTTCCATGCTTGCAATGTTTTGAAAACTAATGGGTAAAGTCCCAGAAGCGTTTGACGGAAGTAGAAAAAAAGTAATTGGAAAGCTGTGACCAGATATTTTTTTGAGAAATTTGCCCAATGCCAATAATATTGGGGGAAGAGGAAAATCAGTGGGGGACAAGATGAGGG
>JAAUYM010010048.1_pt1 | contig 11301 bp, 15 predicted proteins | sample 7278001 | NCBI WGS metagenome assembly JAAUYM01 (sample SAMN14350224, study PRJNA611818) | marine sediment metagenome | isolation source: surface marine sediment (1.8m) | place: French Polynesia: Moorea | collected 2018-08
GCCTATGGTGCTGCTGTTCAGGCTGCCATCCTTTCTGGAGATTCAAGTGAGTCTGTGGGGGACTTGCTCCTGCTGGATGTGGCTCCCCTCTCTCTTGGCATTGAAACCGCTGGAGGAGTGATGACCACCTTGATAAAGAGAAACACCACGATCCCTACAAAGCAAACCCAAGTCTTTACCACGTACTCAGACAACCAGCCAGCAGTTACTATCCAAGTGTATGAGGGAGAGAGGGCCATGACAAAGGACAACCACCTCCTGGGCAAGTTTGATCTCACCGGGATACCCCCTGCCCCAAGGGGGGTACCGCAGATTGAAGTCACATTTGATATTGATGCAAATGGCATTCTGAACGTGTCTGCAGTTGACAAGTCTTCCGGAAAGCAAGAGAAGATAACCATCACAAATGACAAGGGAAGACTCTCCAAGGAAGACATCGAGCGGATGGTAAACGAGGCAGAGAAGTTCAGGGATGATGACGAGCAGCAGAGGGAGAAGATCTCTGCCAAGAACTCCCTGGAGTCCTACTGCTTCCAGATGAAGTCCAGCATAGAAGACGAGAAGTTCCGAGACAAAATCCCGGCAGAGGACAAGAAGACCATCGTGGACAAGTGCGACGAGGTCATCAGCTGGTTGGATCGCAACCAGATGGCGGAGAAGGACGAGTTCCAGGACAAGCAGAAGGAGGTGGAGTCAGTCTGCAACCCGATCATCACTCGCCTGTACCAGCAGGCGGGAGGCGGCGGAGGCGCACCACCACCACCAGGAGGACCACAGGGAGGTGGCGGAGGAGGACCAACTGTCGAAGAGGTCGATTAATTGTACCGGGGTGTTTTTTCTGCTCCCTACTATTATAGTGGCATGCAACAATAAACAAACGCTTATTTACGTATCTGTCGAAACATACTGTTTTTATCTTTCTCGCAGTCACACTAAATATTTAATCCATGTTTATAAGAATAGTACGTAGTACAAAAACTGAAGTATGTATCTCTTCCTGCTGGGCAGAAACACCCATAGGCAACGTTCTTGGCCCTTCCTCCACGAGAAAGCTCTCTTGCTCACGGGTTGGCGGCCTTGCAGGCGTCAATCCACTCGTAGACGTCGATGGGCTCCGACAAGAAGTTGATGGAGGCCTGAGCAACAAACGAATTGTGTGCGAACTCTCTCCCAAGACTCTCTTTCTTTTTCCCCGTCTCACCTGGAAGTCTTCCAAGCACACGTTGCACTGTATTCGCCTGGTGTTCCTGGCCTTCTCCATCTGACCTCGCAGGACTTCTCGTGGTTGCAGAAGGGGCAGTTGAACATGGTCTCCAGCGGCTTGATGGCCTTTCGCTTCGGGCCTGGGGCGCGCTTGGACTTGCGGCGACCCGTCACGGTCGAGGGGGAGGGGGAGGGGCAGGAGGGAGGGACAGCAGGAGCGGAGGAGGGTGAAAAACTTCTTGGACCGGTGCGCTGTCTCCATCCTCATTAATAGTCATCAACTTCACTTCAGCAAGGCCTACTAACTAGTAGTTCTCCTTGAGCAAGGAAAGCAGGAAGTTTAACTGGTAGAAACAAGAGCGCATAGTAACTCTACAGTACTTGCAAGCTTTAATGCTTGCAAGTACACTACCACATACGTACAAAGAGCTCCCGTTGGACCATCAAACAGGTGCATATTAGGCGCTAGTATAGGCACATGCCGCACATGCATTTCGGGTAGGTAACTGGCATGCACGTACACAGGCTTTCTCAGGACGTTCTGGACCGCGGGAGGAGGAAGGAGGGAAGGCGGCGGAAGCTGAAGGAGGGAGAAATTTGGAGGAACGTTGCCAAAACCCCAGCCTACCTAAGGTAGCTGGCGGAAAGCATTTGTCAGCGGGCGCACCATGTACGACGTGAGCGGGAGGTCGGCGGTTATCACTGGCGGCGCCGGCGGCTTCGGGAAGGCCTATGCCGAGCGTCTGCTCAAGATGGGGGCCAAGGCTTGCATCGCCGACGTGCAGGAGGAGGCCGGCGCGGAGACTGCCAAAGAGCTGGCAGGGATATACGGAGATGACAAGATACTATTCGTCAAGTAAAGTATTTATGGGGAAAAAAGTGGAGGTATTCCACAATTATTCTGCGGATGTTACTAAGTTGCAAAAAAATTGACAAAAATGTCTTTGACGCACAGGTGTGATGTGACCAAAGAGGAGGACTGGTCCAGCATGTGGAGCAAGGCGGAGGAAAAGCTGGGCTACATCTCCATCCTCATCAACAACGCCGGCGTGCACCCCAACGCGGGGTGGAAGAAGTGCCTGGAGGTCATGCTGTGGGGACAGTTCCTGGGAAATGAGCTGGCCATGAGCAAGATGAGCACCAAAAAGGCAAGAAAAGGCAAAGTGCTTTTTTAAAAACGTGTTTCCTGCTACTGGTGCTGTTCACACTCCCAGAAAATGCGAAATGCTTTTTTTTTTTTTAACTCGGTGTTACCACGGTGTCACCCCGTCCCGCAGGAAGGTCGCGGCGGCCGCATCATCAACACGGTGTCCTTGCTTGGCATGGCCGCCGTGGGCTGCGAGGGGTCGCTCTCCTGGGCGGGATACTCCGCGGCCAACTACGGGAACGTCGCCTACACGCGCATATTCAGCGCTGCAAACACATTTGGGAACGACGTAAGTGGGCGCCCTATGGACAGTGGGTGGCGCAAGCGATGCAGTTAAGCTTCTGGGGGGGGGGGTTGTTTACAGGGAGTGAAGAGCTACGCGATTTGTCCCGGACTCGGGGACACGGACATGTTCAAGTCGGACAAGACACAGCTAGAGAAGACAGCCAAAATGAGGCAAGTTGTACGTACAACAGTAGAAAGCTCCGTCACGTAGCACCATCTACGTAGCATCTGTCCACTTTTCAGAGCCCTCCGCCCGGAAGAAGTAGGTCAGGCCCTGGCCGAGGCCCTGACCGTGGACAAGAACGGCGCGACGCTGGCGGTGGTGCCGGACCTGCCCCTCATGGACGTGCCCAACGGCACCGGGCACCTCTTCGTCCTCTACTACGCGATCGCCAAGCTCCTGAACCTAGTCGGTGTGACCCCCACGGTGCTTGGCCCGAAGGCGGTCGCCTTCGTCTCCTCCGTCCTCGTCCTTGTCTTCCTCCACATCGTGGCCTTCTTGTTGGACTGGTACTTTGACTGAACCCACTGGGTAAATGGGGCCACTAGAAAATAAGCTTTAACGTATAAATTAGGTATCAACAAGCAACAATAATCTTCAAAGCACCTACTACAGAAGAGTCCATTACGAAATTCAACAGCATTAGTAGCAACACGAACAGTTTAAAACATTTATTCGGATCTGCACGATCGTAGCTTTTTGCCACTATATGTACGTACACTAGTAGTTGGATGTTTGGCAAAGTGTGTTTAGGCACAGACCACAGCTGAGAAAGACGAAGATGAAGACAAAGTTGATGGACACCCCGGCCACCCCAACCAGAAAAGGGTGCTCGAACATCAACCTCTTCAGACCCTGTGATACCAGAACAATGAGAAGATTGGATAGATTTCTACCTGCTCTGTTGAGTACGTACGGCACAGAACAGTAGTACCTTAAAGTCAGAGATAAGGTGGAGTTCCGCATGTCGCACTTGGAGCACTCGGCTGAGGACTTGGACTTCGACTCCAACAACAGGATTCTCGTAATCGTCCTAAAGCGGAAACGCAATTTCCCACTTTTTTTTAACACAGAATTATACTGTGTGTAGTACATATATGTCCACCTGAAATTCCTCGTCGAGAATGACGTCCACCTCCTGCTCCTCCACGCTGGCCCTGGTCACCAGCATGGGCGCCCTTGCCAGCGCCCACAGCCAGGCCGTCAGCCGCGACCTGTGCGCCAGGGAGGCGGCGGCGCAGAGGCCGCGCTCGGCGCTGAACGCCGCGTGGTTGTTGGCGGCGGAGCGGGCGGCGCCTGGGCGGGCGGGCACGCCGGCGCCGGAGGCGGAGAGGAAGCGGACGCAGGACAGGAACATCCCGTGCTCCCGGTTGACCTCAGACTCCGGCAGGATCAGCTTCAGAATGACCACGTAGTCCTGTCCCAGGGCCAGAGGTCTCTCGCCTCCGTGCCTGCGAAGGCTTTTTTGAGTATTTTTTTTTAATCGTCTGTTTAGCTCGCATCTTACTTGTTGACGAAGTTAACCAGCGCCGACAGGTCCGAGCATCTTCTCCCTCCTCCTCCGTCGGGACAGGGCCTGAACTGGAACGGGACCGGGAAGGCGTGCTCGCTCTCGGGAAGGTACGACGAGAAGAAAGCAAAGTGCAGGAAGATGGCCAGGCTGCGGGAAGATATAATAATCGAGAATGAATTGATCATCTTAAATGATGTCCTCCTTCTTTCTCCCATGTCCGCATTACTGCATCGAGATTGACACGACGAGGAAGACTTTGACCCCGCCGACCAGCATGGAGACCGCCAAGTCCAGAAGGAACGGTGCCTTCCTTCCCTCCTCCTCCTCCTCCTCCTCGTCATCTTCCTCCTCGTCTGTTGCAACCTCGTCGTCCCCGTCGTCGTCGGTGTCCCTCCTGCTGTTGTCGTCCTCCTCCCCGTCGTCATCTCGGTCAATGGACTCCGGATGGACGCTGGAGGGGCCACCAGGAGTCCTCTGAGTTCATGAGTGGAGTCTAGAAAGCAGGCTCCCCGCCTTGTCTCAATTCCTCTCTCTCTCACCTTTCTGCCGAGATGCTGTGTCGTCCGACCGGGCACGGGATGCTGCAGGCCCTGGCAGGAGAGGCGGGGGATGCGGCTGGGGGGCAACGACGCCGACACCATGCCGCCACAACTTCAATTAGCACACAACACAACGTCGCAGGTGTCAACGTTGCCGTGTTTACATTTTTCAACAAGTCGACAAGACGCTCAACAGGTCTCTGAAGAACGCAATCTTGACCGCTCGCATTGCAAAATATAAAAGACAGTAAAGACACCAGGCCTCACCTGCCACAATGTTGAAGTTTACCTGTATGAAACGGCTACAGACCATCCTTTGACCACGATGCCCGTTGAGATGTTGAGAAAGAACCTACTGTACTACTATATAGGTACGTAAAAGGAGAGAGATGGTTTGACAGGCAGAGAACAAGTTGTACTGTACGAGCATAAGCATTTGGGGAAGGTGACAGCTACTATGTATAGTACGTACTACGTATAAACGTCTGCCTTCTTACAGTACATCTGCATGTGCCAAAATGCCAATCATTAATTGTCAAGAGGCCTTGCTACATCAGCACCAACATAAAAAGACATTACAGGAACCTCTGATGAGACTGCCTATTACTATTGATGTTCTTACCATACCCTATGTTATCAATTATCTGGTATAAGACACACACACACTCTCTGTCCTGCTCCCTCTGCCTCTTAGACATTCCTCCACGTGCTAGATCCCCGAAATCCCTGATCGTAATTTGGGTGCCCAAAGCGTCAACGCCCAAAACCCTTGCGCGCACCTTCCCGCGAAAGAACTATTGGGGGGGGGGGTCAATGACCAGTCAATCGCCCTTTGGGTCAAACCCGAGAGGGGAGGAGCAGCGGGCCAGGGTCAGCAACACAACCGTAGCAGCAGCCGGCTCCAAAAACCAACGCTGGTCAGCCTGTCCTGAACAGACAGCTCGTGGAAAGAAGAAGAAGACTCAGTAACGCCAGAGTTCAGCCATGAACCAGATGTTGTAGTCCTTATGTAGTAGCCAAAAAAAAAAAAAAAAAAAGAGAGGGAGAGAGATATATATAAACTTAAGTTGGTCATGACGCCGCTGTCCGTGCGCCATGGTCTGAGAGGCCTGGCCGCCCAGTTCCTCGCCCTGTCCGCGGTGTTCCTGCTGCTGCAGGTCCTGATACAGGCCAACAACGACGCCGCGCAAGCCGGCCCTCTGGACCCACGCAGGAAGAGGATCGCGGTCTCCAGCAGCGTGGACTTGGAGGCCATCGCGTCCCGGCTGCCTTCGCTGTCGGAGGGGGCGCTGGCGGCCACCAGGAGGTTCAGGGCGGGGTCGGCCGCCGTCCGCGGCGACGCGGAGACCGTCGTTGTCGTCATGTCCACCAGCAACAACAGGAGACAGAGGCCAGTTGAAAAAAAAATACAGAGACTGTGCTTCCCGACTATACATTATAACCCCTTGTCTCGTACGTACATAATAACTTGCTCAATGCTTTATAATAACTTTACATTTTTCTTTTATAGTACATATGATAACGTTAACTAAACACATAGCTGCCATTCATGTAGGGGGGGTTCGATCAGTCAAAATAAACGTATACGAAATTAGGTTTCATTAGCTTAACTAGATTAAAACGGTAACGAATTTAGCGTGACGGCTATCTGGTAGGGTTGTATTCCTTTTCCCCTTTCTCTTTCATCCTGACAAATTGCATGACTTTCACCAACATCCTGAATGATCTTATACTCAACAGGAATTTCATCAGGACCAGCTGGAGCAGTCGCAAGCTTCAGGAGGAACTGAACATGCAGGTGGTGTTCCTGCTTGGCAGATCTCCCAAGTGGAGCAAGAAGGGCGCCTCCTTGATCAGAGCCGAAATGGACAGGTACAACGACATCGTTGAAGCAGGTGCGGGATTAAACCCAGAGATCTTTGTTGACTACCACCGACGATGGTCTTGGATGTTCCTATTTGCTTTTTTTTTTTGCCTTGATTACACCTTCCACCAGACTTCCTCGATGGCTACCGCAACTTGACCCTGAAGACCCTCAGCCTGCTCCACTACGTGGTCTCCTCCTCCTCTTCCTCCGGTAGCCTAAAGATGGTGATGAAGGTTGACGACGACGTGGTCATCGACATGCTGGGCCTCCACCGTCTACTCCGGGACCACCTCGGGGGAGAAGGGGAGGGCGTCGCCGGGTACGAAAACGCCTTCCTGTGCAAGCTGAACCCGAACAAGACCATCGACAGGAAGGGGACCACCAAGTGGTAGGCTACGACGATCACACAAAATAATAATTAAGTTTTTTTTTCTTGTTCATGATTGCATAAACCCCACTCCGCCGCCGTCAGGAACATCAGTTACGAGGAGTGGCCGAACGTGGTGGTCGGCCCCGAACTGTATCCTCCTTACTGCGGCGGACCGGCCTACATCTTTCCCGTTCAGGTGGCCGCCAGGATCCTGGCGGTCCTGGAGGCGCGCAGCCCGAGGCCCTTCTTCTGGCTGGAGGACGTCTTCGTCACGGGCCTCCTGTCCGGACTGGCCGGAGTGTCCCACCACGACCTGCTCTCCGGGCACTTTCTGAGCGACCCGCCCAGGGAGGGCCAGGTCCCGGTGGAGCGACCCCTCGTGGTCCACCTGAACGACAAGACGCCCGTGGCCGCCCAGACCGTGGACCGGATGAGGGAGGCCTGGAGAAAGATGCCCCACGCCGCGGGAGACGGGGCGCTGTAATGTCATGCAACGTACAGGTACATAGGTGCACACGTCGTATACAATGCATACGTAGTACATGTACACGTATAGTAACCATACGTCTTGGCTGTGGAATGAATCTCAAAACCGTAACCCTTACATTTCTACGGTGAAACGTTTTTAATTATTGGTAGTTTAATAGCAGAGTACGAAATACACATACGACGAACACTACAAAATCAGGCCAACTTTTCTCAGATTTACTTCAATGACTGCATTTTAGTGTGCTGTAATTTTGAAACTATCTGTTTAATCTTAAAATCTTTGAAATATGTTGCTAAGTGCATTATAGAAAAGAATATATACCGAGCGGTATTACTGTCAAAAGTTTCTACTAAGATGCCCAATTTTTAAATACCGGAAAATTTTTAAGATTTCCTTTCCAGGTTTTGAGACATCCATGTAAGAACGAACAGAATGCGGATCTTAGAATCAATATAATTTATATTTGAAAGAATACGATAAATTTTCTTCTTTCTTGCAATTAATCAATCTTTCCCCGAGACAGCCATATCAAACCATCTGCTACAGTACTAGTACAACAGCTTCCTTAATTAAAAGTGGGATGTGTCAGAGCTGCTGTCCAGCGACACTTGTCCGCGGGCCGGCGGCGACAGCATCCTCCTGCGCCTCCGAGGTTGAGGTGCGCCTGCGCGGGAGGAGGCGATCGGGTCCAAGGCCAGCATGGTCACGTCCTCCTTCGCCTCTTCTCCTTCTCCTTCTCGGCCCCGTCCGGGCGCGTTCCGGACGGGCGCGGGCGGCAGGACGGGATAGTGCGGGATGCGAGACCTCTCGAAAAAGCTCCTCTTGCGGGACCTGTTGGCCTTCTCCACCGGCAGCGGGGTCGAGGTCAGGCAGTCCCAGGGAAAGCCCGCCCTGTCGACGCGGTCCTCGACGCCGGCGCCGACGCCGACGCCGACGCCGACGCCGACGCCGACACCGGGGCTCCTCTCCCGAGTCTGGACGGCGACCGAGGCGGTGCCGCCGACCGCCGACCGGTGGCGGCGGTCACGCCCAGCCAGGTCCCCCAGCTTCTCCTCCAGGACGCCGAGACTGTGCAGCATCTGCAAGACGGCCCTGCCGAGCTTGTCGTCTCTCGCCAGGGCCCCCCGCCTCAACTCGTCCAGTGTCCTGGGCAGGGAGTGAAGGATCTCCTCCTGACACTTCAGCCTGCCGTCCAGCACCTGGCATTGCTCCCTCAGCTCGTCCACGCTCGACCTCAGGGAGCCACCTTGCCGCTCAACCTTGGCCAGGGAGGAGAGTGCCGAGCTGATCACCTTGGCCTTCTCCGCGCATTCTGCCAGGCGGGCCTTGCTCTTCTGTCCGGCGGACTGGACGGCCTCTTCGAGCAGCTGGAGCTGCAGCCCCAACGCCGCCAGCGCATCCATGTTCGCCCTTGATTCGCTGGCCATCGTCTGGGACAGTTCCTCTCGCCACTTCTCCTCTGCCTTCGTCCCCTCCTCCCACTTGATCAAGATGACGGCACGGAGCTCTGAGATCTAGGAGGATTAAACACTCATAGCAAATTAAATTAATTCATAATTCTATCTGATGAAACGCGACATATCCCAAACCTGGTTGCCCAGACTCCTGAACTCCAAGAGAGAGGAGGCGCCGTTGCAGCTCCTGTCAATCCTGGCGCCCAGGCTGCGGACCTCCGCCAGCAGCTCCCGCACCTGTCCCTGCAAAGGCTGTCCGCCCCGCCCTGTCCCGGTCCTGGGAGCGTCCGACCTCTGCGGGAGTCCCGGCGCGGGCGCGCCCTGGCGTGAGGAGAGGGCGGAAGAGGAGAACCCCTGGCTCTGGCTGGAGAGGTATCCGGAGTCGCTGGGAGCCACGGAGGCCCCGCCGAGGAGGAGCGACTGCGAGAGAAAGGACTGGGGATCCTGCTGGGCGGGTCCGGGCTGGCCGTAGTGGTGTCCCCCCGGAGGGGCAGACAGGATGCTGGGAGACGGCAGCTCGTACCCGGCGAAGCTCTGGCTCGGAGGGAGCAGGGTGGAGGTCGAATCCTCCATGGCGTCGCGTGGTCGTCGCGGGTGCTCACACCGTACACGTTCTTCTTGTGCTCCGCCTCCGTCCGCTCCGCTCCGCTCCGCTCGCAAGACGAAAATCGCGGATCGATCAGAAGAAAAGAACAGTATTGTCAAAAATGTATTTTGAGTAAAATCGCAGAATTTTGTTGAGAAAATTGCAATGATCAACTATCATTTCATTACTTTTTTTGTTAGTTGTACTGGTATGTATTTACTCTGAAAATACGTAGTAAAACCTTGATCCAGAAGTTGCAGGTCGTAAAAGCAAATTTTTGATAACAAGTCCGAAAGTCGCAACAATTTGCGATTTTTATCGTAATTTGGTGACACTGCTCAGAAGGCCATTCTCAAAATTGGTTTTTAACCGTGTCAAAAAATCAATGTTGTCAAGCTACTTTTAAGAAAAAGCGTCGACTTAATAAAGATGTATTTGTACGAGTATCTTCTAGTAGGGATTTTAAAAAAAATCCCATAATTTTATTATTCTACTTTGTATTAAAAAAAAGTCCCCTGATTTCATTCTTCTACTTTGTATTAAAAAAAAGTCCCCTGATTTCATTCTTCTACTTTAGTAATGTTCAGTGCTCGCCTAATACAAAGCGCCAGATACGATATGACTAAACCTGTAGTAAGCTCCAAAAAACGGCAGGTTGGAAATTAACTACCAAGTCTGGCAACGCTGCTTAAGGTATGCACCAACCAGCCTAAAACTTCTGGTTTGTGGTGTACGTACGTACCTAATGAGCATTTCAGATAGTCCGTGAATGTCATTAAGTGTAGTGGGGACAGAGAATGGAGAAGAATGCCGTCAACAAGTTGAAGCTCATTTTCTTCTTCCCATTCTTTGCTTTTCACTTTGCCTGGTCTTGGGCAGGTGGTATTATCTAAATAAAAATAAAAGCAAACTAGCCTTTTGTGGTCTGGTGAGGTTTTTATTTATTGCTCAAGACTTTTGATCAGTCCAGCAAAAGCCTGTGTATCTTCGGCTCCCTGTCGCTCGGCCCCTTCCTGAAGAACTTCACTGTGGGGTACACAATGAACACCATGACGATGAAGATGATGAGAATCTTCATTGGCGTCGAGAGAGGGGCAGGCTGCTTCCACTGTGGAAAAACCTTCCGCACCATTGACGGTGGGACTAGCTGGAGGTGGACGGCCATGACAAATAACGACCCGACAGCCCCCACAAAGACCAGGACCGTGAGCCTGTTGGTCCACTGTCTCTCCTCTTCCAAGTCCTTGGCATTGCTCTCCCGATGGTGGAGATAGAGGACCAGGAAGAGCACCACAGGCACCATCATGCATATGTAGTGAAGTGGCGTCAGCTGGGGGATATAGTCGGGCATCCCATGAATATGCCTGTACTGGTAATATTCACGTTCATTGAACATCCGAGGAAAGAACATCCTGTGGTGGTAGTGGTGCTCTGTCGTCGCTTGGGTGGTGTGCCTGTAGACCTGGGTGGTCGTGTGAGGGGGATCAGTCACCACAAGCGGGCGCTCCATGGCGTGGCTCATCTTCACTGTCTTTTAATTTTTCAGTTCAAGAAAATACTGTTGCGGTTTCGCAAATTTTTTCTTGCAAAAAAAAAAAAAAATTCAAAAATGTTTTATAGGATGTACGTGTATTATTGATACTGTAGTTAATATGGCAAAGAAGGAATGCGCAAAAATTTTAACAAGAGGTCGCACACACAAAAAAAAACTGATCTAACTTTTGGTAAGAATGTTATCTATATACTAAAATCGAATGTGTGTGTGTGTGTGTGTTTGGGTGTGTGTGTGTCCGGGATACACGGCCACACCGTTGGACCGATCCTTCCCAAATTTTGCATGGGCTCC
>JAAUYM010037473.1_pt1 | contig 11301 bp, 9 predicted proteins | sample 7278001 | NCBI WGS metagenome assembly JAAUYM01 (sample SAMN14350224, study PRJNA611818) | marine sediment metagenome | isolation source: surface marine sediment (1.8m) | place: French Polynesia: Moorea | collected 2018-08
CCCAGTTACAGCAAGGGCGAGGGCGATCGCATCCTTCTCCCCCCCCCACCACTCTATCTCTGAAGTGTGAAAAAAAGTAAAAGTACGGCAGGTGCTCGATTGTATACAAAAAGTATGGTTGGAGAAATTATGCGCACGGCGGGTGATCAATCCTCGCCAAAAAGCACCCCCGTGACAATGTCTAAACAGAAGCCTTACTGCAATACACCATTTTCCTGGAATGTATGATCAGAGTTCAGTTTCTACTAATTGCTACCGGGGAAAAGGGATCCAATTATCACTTGTGTTCCGAGACGGAATCACAGCTCTTATTTTCAGTGAAAACAGTAGCAGATCTGAGAAGCTGGAGCTAAAAGAAAAACAAGAAAGGAGGAGGAGAATCTCCCCGAAGCAAATTTGCTTTCTCTGTCTACATAGTAGTACTACAGTACAGTGGAACTCCGATTTGCAAGGTCTCCTAAAAGTTTACCATATTAGTAAAGTTATACGAAGTTAAAGAAATACGAATTTGAAATAGTGTCTTTTGCTAGTTTCTTTTGCTTTATTGAAGTTTTACTTTACTATAGTTCAACGAAGGGCCATTGTACGTACTTTCAAAGGGAAGGGAAGGAAAGAGGGAAAGAGAAGCATTCCAAGAAGGATTGAGTGCAACACCCAAGCTCTCTTTCTTTTCTTCACTCCCAACTCTTTTTCCACTTCTTTAAGTCGAAAAGCTTCCTTTCTGGCGCAAAAAGAGGGCGAAAAATAAAAGTAAAGTTGGGTAAAAAGGCAAAGTGGGTTTTTGGCGAGTTTGGCTCGGTCACTTAATGTGTCGTGGACGTCAATCGCTCGTCCTTGTACGTACTAGGTCTCAATGCGCGTAGGCAGCAACTTTTAGGATGCGTGTGTCGGGAGGGAGGGAGGAAGGGTGCAGGTTTGAGGGATTATGGTTGTTTGTTGGCGTTTTTGCTTGTTGGGGGGGGGATTTACATTTAAGTATGGGATGCACAAGTATGGAAATGGTATGGTGGTACGTGCATTTGCATCAGCAAGTGTCGTTTGATGTCAACCCAGAGTTGATTCTTTTCTTTGTTTTTCTGGTGAAACTTGTCTTGCAACTTTTCAACATGGCCAGAAAATGAGGGAAAGCCCACGTGTATGTACATACATAGTACTGGTGCAATAGGAGCTTGAAGGGGCTTCCCGTTCTCCCCTCTCCTCTCTATTTGCAACCACTCCGATCGAGATTGTAGTAATACAGTGGACTCCGCTTACAACAACATCCTTGGGACCATAGCAAAGCGTTCCACTGTATCATTGCTCACCTTCCTCCGACTTTCTGCTGAGTCCAGCGATCCACTTCTCCACCCTCCTCCTCCGGCGCCTCAGCCGCCTCATCCTCCTTCGGTGGGTGGATGAGCGGAGGTGGACACGGCGAGAACGGCCGAAACCCTGCAAGGGGAGGAGGGCAGGACAAGGGGGCGGGGCGGACAAAAGGATGTGACAATGGAGAATGAGCAGGACAGGACCAGTCCCATGGGATGCCCCTTTTAGTGTCAGAGAAAGAAAGGGGGAGGGGGGGGAGGGAAGAGGATATGACTGTTCTGGACGTCGTTGCTCATCACTTCTTCCCCCCACTTTCAAAGGGCGGAATCGAAGAAGGTGAAAAGAAAAAGGACAGAAAGGCCAAAAAGGTGATGGTGGGGAAATCAAAATGTTCTTTCTTTCCGTAGATTCTAAAAGGGGCTTAGAAAGACAAAAGATCTAGAAATCGGAAAGGATCTTCCGGTTCAAGACACCCCCATTTCAGAAACGGCACAAAACAGAGTCGCAACTTGATCTGTTGTTACGTTTTCTCTCTTTGTAGTAAGTGGCCAAACGATGTCATTTCATTTGTTGTGTTCTCTCTCTTTGCAGTAAACCACTTGACAAATTGTTTCAATGTTTTCTCTCACCATTCTGTCGTCATAGTGCTCGTCTCGTCCTCCGCGGTCTCCCCCTCCTCCTCCTCCTCCTCTTCCCCTTCCTCCTCCCCCGTCGTCTCCCTCGCTGGCCGGGAAGATGGGCTCGGTGACCACGCGGTCCTCGCTGATGGCCGACTGCGTGGACATGAGGCTGGCCGCGCCGGCCACCGACGCCGTCCGGCGGCCGCAGTCGACGCCGACGCCGACGCCGCTGCTCTCTTCGCGGCTGAGGCGGCCACTGCGCTGGTACCCGCGGCTGCCCCCGCCGTCCCGCCGACGCCGAAAGTGTTCCTCGTCGAAGTCGTCCTCCTCCTCCTCCACTTCGTCCTCGTTCGAGTTCTTCCTCAGCAGGCTGAGGATGGCCGCCCTCCTCCTCTCCTTGGTTTCTCTCTCCTCTCCGTCGTCAGGAAATCTTCGTAATCCCGGATTATTGGACTGGTGAGGAGGGGGCAGTAAGCAAAAAACGATATATGTACGTACATATTACTATCTAGTACATGATTTTTTTTCACAGGCGTTTTTCTTTCACTGCCAACATCGCGGTTTAAGAACGGCCAGGGTGTTGTTCTTGTTGTTCAAAGTAAACTTCTTTAAAGAGAAGATGCTGGCATATACCATTATTTCAACATCCAAGATCAAGTAGCCTCATGCAGGTGTAACCAGGGTCGCCAGGTGTGCGTGTTAAAGTTTCTACGTACCTAATTTGCACTTTGAGGCATCTTGCAAGCGGTAGCATGTGCATTGAGTGCTTCTTTTTTTCTCCTTCTACACACTCACACTCCAACCGTTCTAGTAATCTTGCTGAAATCTGACGTTAAGGCTACCGAATGTCATGACGTAGTAGGTACTCGTACAATGTAATGTAGTACATGAAAAAAAATCCGTTAAGAAGGTGATGGTGCATCGAATCACGAGAATCGATTAAACCGATTGACGTTGGCTACTACCACTTCCCTTAGCTGTTAGTCATACCACTGCAGTACAACTGTAAAACCCGATGGAGTAGCTGTAGTAGTACAGTCAATTTAAGGTGGTGGAAATCTTTGTATGTATAGTGACTTATAGTAAAAGTTGGATATGGTGAAAGCTTTCAATGTGTGTAGTGGAGAATTCTCCAGCAAACAACTTTTTATATAAAAAGTTAACTACTAAGTGTATTACCAAGTTCTTAAGTTTAAAGCGGAAGCTACCACGATCCTTCCTACCTTGTTCAAGGCTCCAGCGTCACTTTTGGATCTTGTCATGGCCGGCGTCGCTTGACAACCCGCGTCGCTGAACAAGCCGTCCCTGCCGCCGCCGCCGCCGCCGCCGCCGCCTCCAACAACGGTGCTGGCGGTTCCCACGTCCGCGCTGCTGCTGCTCCTCCTCAGCTCCACCACCACCAGCCAGCCGTTGTTGCTGCTGTTGTTTTTGTTGCTGCTGTCGACGACTCCGAGGTCGCTCCTGGCTTCCTCCCTGTCGGCGCTATTGACGCCGCCGCCGCCGGTGGCGCTGCTGCTGGGCTTCTCCACGACGATGTTTGAACAGTAGTTGAGTATGCTGCTGCCGGCCTTCTCCCTGCTCTCGGGGACCATCAAGTGGGTCGGCTCTTGCGCGTACTCTACGCGGGAAAAAGCATTCATTAAGTAAAGCAAAACAGACATTGACAGGGCTTCTTCTACTGCTCACTGTTGACGTTCATCAGCGAGAGGTGGTGCGACTTCCTCCTCATGTTGAATCGGTCTCCCGAGGGCGGCAGCGGCGGCAGTTGCGTCACCACAGACTCCGCGTCCGAGGCCTTCAGCGTCTTGGCCATCTGGCGGAGGGCTACGCAGACAAAAGAATCTCATCACACGTGAATGAGAAGAAAAAGATGAGTTTTTTGATGGAAATGTTGTACCATATTACGGTATGTACGTATGTACCTACTACACTCAGAGAGTGTCCCAGTAAACAGATTTCTCACTTTGAATAGATGATTTCAATGAAGAAAGATGCATTCTCACCAAGTCTCCAAATCTCACTTCTAGGCCTTGAGGCAGCCTTTATAGCCTTAAGATAGGACTATAGTGGAAGATGTACCGATATAGTACAGTAGTTGCCAGCAAAAGAAAAAAAAAAACAACCCCGACAGCGTCGCTGTCTGTGCGTACCGTAATGACTCGTGTCGTTGTGTTATTGGTGGGGATGACGGATGTTTAAAAAAGAAGGGGGGGAAAGGAGGGGGCTCTGCCCACCACTTGTTATTCCACGAGGAGATATAGCCGGTATAGTACCGTAGTAGTGCCCCAGAAATACTTTCTACCTTGGTGCCCAACTTACAAACCAAGAATATTAGGAACCAAAGAGGTAAAATTTACATTTGCAGTATTGGTTGCATAGGTCAAGAAGGAGAAAGAGAAAATGTTTCCGTTTGGACTCCGCTCTAGGGCACACAAAGTGCACACTCTTTTTCATGCCTCTCTTGCCTAAATGGCAACTCTAAAGAGAGCTTTTCTACATAGAAGGTCGGAACTTCTTAGTGGACCCTGCTCTATCGTAGTTGTACTACCACGTACTGTACCTACGTACAGTATATTGGCTTACAGTAGGGGTAGAGCTGGAAGTGGCATGGTATCGAATTGTTTATTCGGCGTGGGTGGACCCGACCAACTTAACCTGACCCCTCCCCTCAACCCGACCAGTTCCTTCTTACCTAACACCGTGGCAATGTTCAGGTAGATGAGCGAGAGGAGGGGGATCAGGGAAGCGAAGGTCGTGTTCAGCCCAATGCAGTAGACCTGCAAGGACGAAGCAATTGTCGTTATTGGGTCATGGCAAGTTCACTTACTGCGGCATGGTTAATTTTTTTGGGGAGAAAAGGCAACTTTGTGATTTGTACGTACTGGACTAAATAAAATCGTTCCAAGTTATGCCAGTTTAAGCATCATTTTTGTGTTGCTGACGACGGATATCTTGCCATAAGTGAACTTTAATAACCGATCCCCCCCCTGGTTCTCATCCTCACCTTGTAGTACAGCGCGTTCTCCCTGAGAGCGGTGGGTCTGATCTCCAATACCTGGTAGGTACAGCATAAGAGACGGATTAAAGTGCAGCAGCCTGGCTTTTAAGGGCTCCACGCTCACGCGCGTAGGACATGCGTTGTCCACTGGTTTCTCTCCGAACCCGAGATAAACCGTGTAACCGGTGTCATTTTGACAGAATTATTCCAAGGCTGGGGAATGTTGGCGAGTTAATGGTAAAAACCCGATTCTTTTATGCCAAGATTGCAGTATACAAAAATTGTTTTTTTTTAATGCCTAGTTTTCAGGGCCACTACCTGAGTCTACATACACACGAGCACGCTTGTCTTCCTACTGTGCCTGTGAGCAGTACAGGATTAAAGAAAACTGGCTGCAATAGTTATGTGATGCGCACCCACTTATCCAGGCAGTAGTTTGACCTCTAATATGTCCTGAAGTATGTAAAATTATATAAATATTTATGCTATAGTTTTTCAAAGTATCTGCAACATACACCTTGCAAAGGCCACTTGAAATAATTTTTCAATTTGCTCATTTTTCATTTTGGCACTATGCTGTGCGATCCGGACATGCCCTACTAACTCTCACGCGCACCTTTATCCTCCTCTTGAGTATCCGAATCATCGTGTCGTTTCGCGTAAAGTTAAACCGCAGGCAGAGCGGAGAATACGGAGGATCCTGGATGTTGTTGTCGCTGCTGCTGCTACTGCTGCTGCTGGTGCTGCTGCTGTTGGCGGATGCCATCGTTTTCCGTTTGACGAAGGCCGGAGACGCCGTCGTCGTCGTCGCCGGAGACAAGTCGAGCTCGGGCGCGTCCAGGGAGGAGGCGAAAGGGGAGAGGCTGGGAAAAGTACATCGGGTAGAGAGAGAGAGAAAGAGAGTTGCCTACGTTTGCAGCTTGTGACGTCGACAGGCAGCCTCGGCTAGTACAGTACTGTACAGTCAAACTCGCCAAATGGGAAAGCTACTACGTAAGTCGGGAAGCTGGCAAGTTTTTTTCCCCACTTGTCCGCGATTCCCACTTACTCCAGACGATTCTTCTCCAACTCTCTGCTCTAGAAAATGTTCCTCCCACTGAAGCCAGACTCTTGTCTGATTTTCTCACTTAGGCAGGTTTGACTGTAATCTTCTTAATGCTTTTTCACGCGGACCCCAAAACAGCCCTCTCTTAAGTAGGGACGCGAGAGGAGAGAGAGAGGAGAAAAGAATGGAGAATATGACTAAAAGAGAAGCTCGCTTTTGAAACTCGCCGCCTAAACAACAATGGGGGGATTTTCTGGGGAAAAAAACTGAAATAAAAATCCTGCTTCCTTTGCGTTGCCGAGGGGAAAGGCTTGATTTTCTTCCTCCTCTCCTTTCCCTTGGGAGATCTTCTTTAAAGTCCCAGACCATGCAGTCCACCGCTTGGCAAAATTGGAGGGAGGAGGGAGAGGAAAAGCAAAGTCGGATTTTCGTGAAAGCACGCAAGAGAAGGCAATTTTTTTTATCTCACATCCAAACTGTGTGTGTGTTTTGATCCTGCCAGATGTCAGGATATGACGGAACAAGAGCGGGCAAAATATGAAATGGTCAGCGCGCTTAAAATCAAATTATGAGTGCCCCCCCTTCAAAAGAACAACAATTCCTCTCTTCCTTCCTTCTAACTAATTACAGGCGGAGCTCTGTTGCTCCTCCTCCTCCTCTTCCTATTCCTTCTCCACCACCTTCTATTCAGCCTCTTTGCCCTCACCTAGGTGTTGTATGGGACGAGATTAGATATTCTTCCTCTCCTCCTCCTGCGCCACCGCCGCCCTCCTCCCGTTGATGCCTCATTTGCGTGCAGTTGAGCGTGAATCGCTGCCTCCTCGCCACCTCCTCCGTCCGCACCTCGAAGAACTTGGGCAGGTAGAAGAGCACCGGGAACACCAGCACGCACGCGATGTAGACCCTGTGCAAAGAGTCGCCAGTAGATAGGACCAAATTGTAATTCCTTCAAATAAAGACCAAACAAAAAAAAAGTCATCTCATCAGGGCGTGGATCACCATCGACTCAGATAGATGCCTCTTAAAGGTCTTTCTCGATTTTTTCATATTCTGGCAGCTTCTTCCTTAACAGGAATCGATCTAATTAACTCCTCCTCCTCCTCCCCTTAGCATTTCCCAAGTCGACATGCTGCTCCTAGTACTGTACATACGTACTAGTACAACACCGTTGTCGTTAATCGTTGTGTGTGGAGGGAGAGAGATGTCATTCGCACTTTAGCTTCAAACTAACCTTGCTCTTAACACAGTACGGACGCAAAAATTGTGACAAAAAATCATTTTACGTTTTTCCGCTAGCCTAGTGCAAATTTTGAAACCATCTGCGGCAACCCCAGCCGCATTTTTAAGTCCTCAAAGACGCGTAGGAAAGAATACGCAGAACTAGAGAGGAGCTTTTTATGATCTCGGAGCTTTCTTCACACAGGACTCATTAGGTCCGCCCCCGGGGGAGGAAGGGAGGTGGATTTGTCTGGAAACTGGGCATGCATGCATGACGAGCATATTTATTACCTACTGGTACTGCCACGTATGTAGATACGTACAGTAGCACTTTGTAGTGGTGCAATCCACCGTATTGTCGATGCACCCATTTCTGTGCAGTTAAGAATTGGTTAAATTTAGTGCTGTGGTATCGAGGTTCCACTGTACCACACTTCCATACGTACAGATACTAGTACAGTAGAACTCCGATATAGGTCGTAGTATGTAGTCTGTGGTCGGCGGAAAAAAGTTTACTGTACGTGGTCAGTAGTTTTAACTAATAACAGAGGTGGGTTAGAAAGAAAATTGAAATTTGGTAAGCAGAGCAATCTGGTATAACAAAGTTTTTTTTTTAATAGTGTATCGGATTTTTTTCTGTACGTACATACAAGGAAGTCGTCTCGCTCACCAGAAGTTGTCCTCCGTGAGGACCTTGGTGTTCTTCAGCTGGCACAGGTGGCATATGCGGATGTATCGCTCGAAGCTCATGACGATGGTGCAGTAGATGGAGGTCATCATGGAGATCTGCACCACCGGCAGGAGGTGGGCCACGAAGTGCGGGTAGGCGGCGCGGGCGAAGAGCGGCCACAGGTCCGGGAGGGAGTACAGGCACAAGCACCCCAGCAGAACCAGCAGGTCGTAGCCGGCCATGAACTGAGCAGAGAGGGGAGTGGTGGTAGAAGAAGGGGGTGTGTAGGAAGAGTCTTCAAATGTGATTATGTTATGTTCTTGCGGGACATGTAAAGAATAATGTGCCATCTCATCTTCTTTCAAAAAGAAAATATGCTCAAAATTTAGCTTCCGTATACATTACAAGACTTTAAAAATATCACAAGCTCTTCCTAACTACAGAAATGAAGTCTGGTAGTTGTATGTACAGCGTACACAGTACAAAGTTCAAGTACTGCTGTATTAAATCGCTTTATTGTTGTATGTACAAGCACCTCCTCTTCTTGCAAGCTCAGCTTTCGTTTTTTTCTGCGCATTCTGCACAGATATTGTCTTTTGCAAGTAAGTCCCTGTTGGATCCCGTTCCGAAAAACATGATGTACCAATGCTATGTGATGTGACACCTCTCAGCGACACCTCCCGAAAAAAAAGTTGTTGTTTGTTTGTTTGTTTCAGATTTCTCCGTTTTTTTCCTCCTCCTCCCTCCCTCCCATGATGTGTGTCTGTGTCAGGTGTTGTGTCACATTCGTCATGTTCCTCAACTGCTATACTATGTACGTACTGTCGTCAGAAGGGAAAGAGGGTTTCTGAACATCTGCTTCTTGGCGACATTGTCGACGGTTTATCACACAGCCATAGTGTTTCCCACAAAACTTCCAGGTGAAGGCATCATTCGTTTCAAGATAAAAAGGGGAGGATAAACCACGAGAGGCAAAGTGTTATTGCAAGCTCGGATAGTCAATTTTTCAATTTTCCAGATTTATAGAAGCTCCCTTTTTTGCTCTTTCTCCTCCAAATGTGAGGCGCCCCCAAATTTCGAAGGTGACTGACGATGTTATTGCGATAGAGATGAAACAGAAGGAGGGGAGGGGGGCGGAGGATGATAAAAAAAAGAAACTTATCAAAAATAGATGTTCTTCCCTTCCGCCTATGACGTAGCATGTAAGCAAGGGGAAAAAATAAGAAAGATTTGGTACTTCTCTTGGTGATTCCCTCGGGACTTAGCCAGGAAACAACTCTGCTTTCTAAATGATTCATTGTGACTATTAGTATTTTTACTTCCAATATTTTCATATGGCAAACCAGGCAGTGGAATATCACACAACGCCGCCAAATTTTTATCTTCGAAGATGCATTCACGATCAAATTGAAGTTTCATGTTCCTTAAGAAGGTTTTTCTTCTTCTTTAAAAAATAGGAAATATCCCTATCTCATAAAGTTTTTGAAACCCTGCGTGATCGGAAGAAGTAGGAGAGGGGGGAAGGAGAAGCAAGGAATTTTCTTTTAAAAAAGAAGGCGTGAGTAGTTTTAGAAGTAATTCTGGTCCCCCTCTCCCTTCATTCAGAGTTCCTCTACGTAGAGTGGTTTCACCCGAGGGAGAGAGGGAGAGGAGGAGACAATTTTTTTTTTAAAAAAATGAAAGTTTGCTCTACTGCTACTACAACCGTACGTAGTACGAGCAAGTGGGTAGGTGCTAGAAACGTTGCAGTGAGTGTCAAACCTAGCACATCATATTGCAATTATTTTCTAGCGAGACTTGAGCACCTTGGTAATTAATTAATTTATCATGTGATGTTTAAGCAATGCTTGTGCGCCAACATGATCATTGATCAGACACTTACAGGAATCCACCTAAGGCTGTGTCGCAGGAGGATTGCACATAATCCTAATAGCGATTTGAACAATTTTTTTTGGATCGACGACAATCGACGTTGATAGAAATCGTGCAACGATTTCTATCTGTCATAATTTCTTCAAGATTGCTTCGTATCCGCAGAGGAGGGAGAAAAATACTTAAGTAGCAGTTGTGAGACAGAAATTTCGTCATAAACACTCGTCAAAGGCAAGCAGGGTTGCCATGTTTTAAAAAGTTTATGTAGCCAAGCCCACCCAACTCTAAATGTAGTCCAACCTAGGGTCAATAGAAAATATGACCAAGTCTAGTACGTAAATATAGCCGCAAACCCTGAGAACTTAAGAAAAAGTGCGCTATGATAGCATTTTTATCAACAAATATTATAGTATAGGCAAACATAGCCATTTATTTATAGCCAGCTTGGCAACCTTGTCACCTAGGTTGTTGTTGCAGTTGCAGCCAAGTTAGTTACCTTCAGCAGGGTGTGGAACATGGACTTCTTCTTCCTGTAGCTGAGTATAACAAGCGAGCCGACGTTGATGACGAGGCCAACGGCCACTAGGGCTGCCGTTAGGTACGCGTAGGTCACGGACGGGTCGGACGTGGAGGAGGCCATGGAGGAGGAGAAGAGTGAGGGACAAGGAGGAGAGACCTGGGGACAGGAGAAGGAACACAGTTTTTTAATCGATTTTTATTAACACTTGCGCAAAGGGCGCACACTAAATTTTTTCAAAACATTTATTGGCAATAAATTGCATTTTTTAACACTACTACCGCTTTGCATGTACATTACACTCACTAGCACTTCAAGTAGAAGAAGAAGAAGACCGAAATAAACTGCAGAATTTATAAAGAAATTCGCATCCTCAACGAAAATCAGATTATACTGATAAAACACTTTGGTGGGGGGCGAGGGAAAGAGGCATATTCATCGTGTGCAAATTCGATTTGCATAGTAAAATCTTGTCCCAGTTAAAAGTTTGGGCTCCGTTGGATGAAGGAGATGATGGGAAGCAAGGGGAAAGGAATTTCCATGCTGTTGCACTAGTACTATGCAGTACGTGTTCAAATTTTGAAATTTGGGCATTCGTACGAAATAATGAGAAACAAACTGTAGTACAGTCAACTTTTAATATATGTAGTGAAGCTGGCTGTCAGAAGAAAAAGAATCTGGAAGGCTTTACATCAAAAGTGTTTTACTGTACTAGTACACGAAATTGGTTGTCAGAGAGTCTGAGAAAGAGTTTTCACATATCAAAAGTTGACTGTATTTGTACTACTTATGAGTAGTATACAACCCTAGTACTAGTACAATATGTAGGTACTACCTGTTTTTTTTTGTCAGTTGGCAAAGGCGATTCGGGGAAGGGCTTTTGGTCACTTCTTCTTTCTTCTTGGACAAGCTTACCCTCGTATTTCTACCATCATCAGAGAAGCCATACCACTACGCTTGCCAATATCCTTGGACGAGTCTTGCTCGCTAGTGCTTGCCGCGTATGCGCTTGTGCACACCAGAGCAACAAGTGAGAAGAGAGAGAGAGAGAGAGAG
>JAAUYM010010197.1_pt1 | contig 11296 bp, 14 predicted proteins | sample 7278001 | NCBI WGS metagenome assembly JAAUYM01 (sample SAMN14350224, study PRJNA611818) | marine sediment metagenome | isolation source: surface marine sediment (1.8m) | place: French Polynesia: Moorea | collected 2018-08
CTCACGAATGTTGAGAGCTACAGCGGTAGCAAAAGGGAGGAGGAGCAGGAGGAGGAGGTGCGCGTGCTGCAGATGGAGAGGCGTGAGTGCACCCTTGCCAAGGTGGACGGAGTTCTCAAGCTGGTCCCTATGGCAAAGAAGGCCAAGGAGGAAAAGAAGAGGAAGCACATTGTCAGGCCGAGGATTCTTAGCAGGGACAGGAAGCAGGAGGAGGCGGAGGGGGAGAGGGAGAGCGAGTTGTGGAAGACGAACACCCCCGCCGTCAAGAAGCAGTCCTCCTCGTCTTCCTGTGCCCCCGCAGCCAATAAGAAGACGATCGAGTTCGGGTCCGGCATCACGGCCGTCAAAATGCTGAGTGGCGTCGTCGTCAGCCCAGTCATTAACATGGCGGACGATGGCGAGGAAGAGGAGGTTCCGGCTTTGTCCACGGTCCGGAAGAAGGAAGACTCCTCCTTCAGCTACTCGTCCGCCCTGTCTGTCCCGAGCATCTCACAGTTATTGAGTGGTCAAAAGGCCTCCTTCTCCCCTTCCGTCATCACCCTGTCTCCCGTGGAAGGACCCTCTACCTCGTCCGCCCCCTCGTCTTCCGGCGTTACTAAATCGAACGTCGTTTGCGAGAAGGCTTGGCAGGAAGCCGAAGTGATAGAGCTCAGTAGTGACAGTGATTAGCTCAAATTAACCACCTTCACTGCCCATCCCCACCCCTACCCCCTCACTGAGGGGTGTGTGTGTGTGTGTCAAAAACCAAAATTTATTCTTCTACTACTGCCATGAAAGGGGGAATGGCACACCCCCGACTTTATTTTTGTACTTGGCATATCTACGACTTTTTTTTTTACTACTGTGTGCACGACCTGCAAAAAGACAATATTTTGGGAGTTTGCATAATTCCAATTAGTTTTTTGGAAGATGTCTTAACTCTGATTTTTTAAAAGTATACTAAGTAAACTCTTTACTAGTAAAGAAAAGCGATGTTTGTGCAAGACACAATGCTTAAGGCTGAAATCAAATGTACTGTAGGTATTTTTCCACCTTTCCGCTCCAATGTGATTAACCAACTTAAGTTGGAATGGGATACGCACATGTAGGCACACATTTTTGGGGGATATACTACACCAGGTGTCCATTTTTTCGGATATGCAGTATTATGCTGTTCTGAATTTCGGAGATGTGCCAATTTGAGAATTTTTTCTTGTATTTCGATGTGCTGTCATCCACCATGAAATCTCCGCATGTAGCACAAATTTTTGCCGATTATTTTTATCTTTGTGTTTCTCTTGAAACACAAGCATTTTGTTTCTCCTCTTGAAGAGGGAATGTTTTTATTTCCCTAATGTTATACTCTTGTGTTCGCCAAAAAGCCAAAAAAGGCGGTACAATTCGTAATTTGTACATGTACTTATAACCAAGAAATTAAACTCTTTGGTCGTATTATTTTCTTGCTCCAGACATGCAATAAAAAGGGATGTGACCTTATTTGAGGCCTGATGCGCTACGTTTGGCTAAAGCGTCCAAGAACAGGTGCGTTGTTCTCAAAGCTGAAAAGGTGCTGGCTGTTTTTTTACTCTTTTGCTCTCACATTCTCTCACATACGTAGCTTCCGAGATCAAAATTGTGACAGCACATGCTATAAGTGGATCCTTTTTATCAACTCCTGCTTATTAGCGTTAGCGTGCATACATATGTGGTACTGTATATAGTACCTACTAGGACACAGCTGTTGCAAAAAAAATCGCTTAAATGCACTAAAATGCAAGTTTTAGTGGCGGCGCTTAATTGTCTCGATTTTTGAGAAGTACCCTATATGTTATCCCGTCATGTTTCCTCCTGCCCATGTTTACCGATTAGTTATATTTAACTTTGACCAATTTTTTAATGTTCAGTTTAAGTCAAATAGAAAAAACTTAGCTTATTTTGTATGTACACAACTAACTGCACACAGGGTGAGCCAAACTTACTGGAATTTAAAATTTACCTGATTAACCGCCTTGTGCAGTAGATCAAATTAAATGGCAAAAGTCGAGTCATATTAAACATGGCAAAAATCGGGTCAAGTCGGGTTGGTGAAAATCGCTCTAAGTTAAACATGGTGAGAATCGGTCTAAGCTAAACAAGATAAAAATCGGTCCGATGAAGCATCTGCTATTCTAGTTAAATGAGACTCTTGAAATTTACAAAAAAAACCACATAGTTAATTCAGACCGATTTTTCTCAATGTTTAACTTATACCGATTTTTTTCTCTGTTTAACTTATGCCAATTTTTTTCTGTGTTAAACAGATCGATTTTTTATTTTGAACTTGAACTTTGATTTTTCATGTGTTTCATTTAAGACAAAGAGGAAAAACTTAGCTTACAATGTACAATGTCCTGTACAAGTACTAACCAAGCCTGATAAGTACTCAGGTGAACTTAAACATGGGAAAAATTAAGTCAACTGGAAGATGGAAAAATATTGTCAACTGGAAGGTGGAAAAATATTAAGTCAACTTGACCTTTTTCAAGTAAACTTCATGAAGCTTTTCTAAATTTTAAAGTTTAAATTGGACTTGCCAAATTTTTGATTTGGTTACCTATTTGCAACATGTAAAATATCTTTATTGACTGCATGGCCGCAACTAAGTAGATCACATCTTACATGGACCAAAAAATCGGGTCAAATTAAAGATGGTAAAAATCGGTCTAAGTTAAAGATGGTAAAATTCGGTCTAATACGAGTAGATACAGTGGGTAAAAATGTGGAGAAAAAAATGTCGGGATAACTTACAGGTATGTTAACATAACTAACATACCTGTATGTTAACATACCTGTTAACATACCTGTATATACAGGTCACATAACATAACATGTAGGTATACCACAAAAATCGGAACAATAAGCGCCAGCGTCGCAGTTGCTCCGCCCCCCCCCCCTCCTCCAGAAACACTTGAACTGCAGTGAACAGTCGTTTTCTAGTGAAAGGGGAGAAGCAAGAGAAGCACGACGACGACGATAATGATGAGAGAGCCTTTCTTGGCTCTCTGCTACTTGGGCGCCTTCATAACGGGGACGTGCTCCGGTAATTTCTGTAAAACATTATTATGTACATTATTATGTACATCATTATGTACATTATTATGTACATTATTATGTACATTATTATGTACCTACATATGAATTAAGCACAGCAAGCACGCTACGCTCTCACAGGTCAGGACTGCGTAATTCACTTGGAGAAGTTCCATCATCCCGAGAGCATTCCACTGGTAGCCCAGGACGGAGAGCTCCTCTATCCGATCGACACGGAGACTTCTACTGGCAACAGGCTCATCATCGTGCGTAAGTGAAGGAGAAGAAGAAGAAGAGGAAGAAAGTACGAGTACGAGTAAAGTGTCATCCCAACTGTTGGCAATTTTCTGCCCCCATGTTGGCAGCCGAGGGGACTAACGTGACCTTCGCCTGCCCCCCGCCCTCCATCTGCTCGAACAGAGGCGGCGCCTCCTTCCTCACCTACAACTGCGACAACAAGAAGCTGTACAAACTAGATGGCAAGTTACAACTTGACGATACCCATAAATTTTGATGTTGCTCTTGCTGTTGATAATGATGTGCCAAGATTGCGGGTCAAACAGGTTCCGGATCCTACATCCTCTACATGTACCTCTACTGCATCAACGGTGGTGTGAAGCCGTCCATGCGCAGGACCCAGGATGCCGACTGCGCCACCAACGGGGCCGACGGGAGAAGCGACGGTCTGGACAAGTAAGCACTTCTTGATGGAATTCCTTCTTCACTTCTACCATATCACGTACTGTATGTAAATATTTCCTCCCACAAACACCCCCTGCAGGTTGTCTCTGGTGCAGATAGGCTGGGACTTGGCTGAAGGAGGAGGAGAAGAGGGCTTCGACGCACAGGTATTTGCCCAACCAATAATGTATCTCTATAGGGCACATCATCGGTGGCGACACTAGTGGTAGTTAGCTATGGGATCGAAATTTCGGTTGCTCTTAAGGTTTTCATATCACTAACATGATGTTAGAAACGCCAGGGTAGGTGTTAGAATAGTGAAAAAAACCTTAGAGCAACCCATCACTAAATTCACACTAGCGATATTGGTTGGGTAGGCTCCATCTTTTCTTTGCTTGCTAATAATTCAACAACAAAAAGGTGACAGCAGCCACAGCAACACACCCTGCCTACTCCTTAGGTGACCTTATGCGTGGACGAGCAGCTGCACTCGACCCTGTGGGCGCGCCACGCCGTCAGCGGCGTCTCCCTGGCGTACGCCGACGCGCCTGCCGCCGTGCCAGCCGCGCCGGCCGTCGACGCGGAGAACAACCCCGCCGGACTATTTGCCGGAGTGGATGTGGCGGCGTAAGCAAGAGGGGGAATACTAACAATGTACTGTACGTACAGTACATGTATAGGTACAGTAGTACAATATACAATGTCCTCTCTCTCTCTCTCTGTCTGTTACAAGGTTGCAGGCCAGACCAATCCTTCCCAAATTTGCATGGGGTATACTCTTTTTCAAGGGGGATGGTCATGGGTGGTAAAAAAATTTATAGGGGTGCCTGAAATGGGTGCCCTTTATGCCCAACACGGAAAAATACCTGTTTTGGGCAGAAGGAGGCCTCCACTCGAAAAGTTTTATAAAATAAAAGTTGCTTAGAACCCCCAAGAATGGGAGACTGGGTGAGGTCAGATCTGATCTCTGAGGCTGTTTGAGGTCAAAAGTGAGGTGGCCACTTTTTAGGCTTACCGTTTACCAATCCTGCTGCTTTATTCATCTGGTTTCTTTTAGTGCCTACTCCACCGCCTCCCATGCTGGGTACAGTCCCGGCCAACTGTCTCCAGGTAACGATAAGATTCGTCAAGAATCGCTGTTCAAATTTTAGCATCATTTCTTCTTACCCGTTGTCTTACTTTGGTCATCACAAAAGGAGCGGACTTTGTGTTCAAGTACGAGCAGGAGTCCAGCTACTTTTATTCCAACATGGCTCCCCAGAGGAGCGTCTTCGACGGAGGAAACTGGCTTAACCTGGAGGAGGCCGTCAGGCAACATGTCAAGGAGTGCGCGCAACATGCAGCAATTAAGCTATTGTACAAAGGGACCTCCTGTACTGTATAACCACGTCACTTAAATCTTTTACTAAAAGCACTGGCGCCCACTTTGCCGTCTTGACCGGTACCCACGGGCAGCTCAGGGACAGCGGCGGCAACCCCATCTACTACGCCCCCGACAGTGAGGGCGAGGGAGTCGTCACAGCGCCACTCTACTTCTGGAAGGCAATCATCAACAGGGACACCGGGGAGAGCTCCGCCTTTGTCGGCGAGTCCGCTCACGTCAAGAGTAGTCTTGCCAATATTTCTTCTTTTTTTTACGTGAACCCTCTTCCTCAGTTGGCAACCAGCCCAGTGGAGAGGACCAGCCCGAGGCCCTGTGCTCCGGCAACTGCTCAACCTTGTCCTGGATCGACTTCGACACGGAGTCGACCTCAGATGGGAGGATCGACTGCTGCAGCTTCATGGTTTGGTCTCTCTTGCTGCTTCGATCGATGCCGTTCTTCCATGACTCTACTTCCCAGTTTTGCGCAGGACTTGAGGGCCGCCGTCCCCAACGCTGGCGCCGCGGCCGCCTCCGCCGGCGTCGTCTGGCAGGAGTGCGTCTTGGACTTGGAGGAACACTCGAGAGAGTGAGGAGGAGACACCGCACCCAGTCAACGGCCAAGTCCGGTCACTGTCTACCCTGAGATCGATTTCAACCCCTTTTCCAGACACACCCCGCTCTACCTCGTGGATGACGAGTTCGTCTACCCTGGGGAGGAAACTGCTGCGGAGCACCGGCTGATAAAAATAGGTATACCGGTAGAGCAGCGGCAATGCAGTAGAACTTGGATAATCGGGGATTTTCCAAGGAACAGAATTCTGACATGTTGACATAAAGCCACTCGGCCAACGGGTAACTCGGATAATTGGAATTATCCGATTATTTGAGTTTGACTCAAATTCGTTCAGCTGACGGGTCCATTCTGAAGCTGATGTGCCACGGATCCTCGTACTACCCGTCCAACCTGACAATCTCCGGCACCGACCAGGGCACAGCATCCACCTTCCTCTGTCAGGACGGAGTCTTCAAGGTTGGAAAGTCCTACAGAGATCCCTCTCTACGCAATTGTAATCCCTCAATAATCCCTTGCATTGCAAGGACACGTCGTCGCTTGCCGAGGTGTCGGTGGGTGCCTACGAGTGCACCGGGGAGCACGCCCCGCGCTTCAAGATCGACAGCCCGTCCCCCTGCGCCGGCGTCGACGCGGTCGGCGCGGCGGTGGGCGGCGCCGATCTGGCCAGGGTCCGGATTGGGTGGCAAGTGGCGGAGGACACGTTCCACACCCAGGTGCACCTGGCAGCAATTGGAGAATTGTCCCTGCAGGCCTAAAATTCACACATGTGTGCAGATTGAGATATGTCATGATGAAAGGAGTGACGACACCTTGTGGACAAAACACACCATGATCGGGTCGGCGACTGAGCTGAGGGACACGACTCCAGGCAGGCCACCGTTCAGGAGAGACCTCAAGGGGAAGCGAGATGACAGGTTTTTCACCGAGTTCTCCTCTGACACCGACGTGAACAGGTACTGCACAGCAGCATAGTGCGCAGGGAGAGAGAGAGATCCCATTCCTGCTCACCGGTGCCCAACAAGAAGTTTTCCCAATCACAGGAAGTACTACAAGACGAATCAGGTGGATTACGCCATCAAGATCCTAGGAGCCAACCTGGACTTTGCCTCCGGAAATGTGCTCTTCACCACCACGAAGAGCAACTATCTCTCCCGAGGTCACCTGGCCCCCGACGCCGGATTCATCTACGACTCCTTCCAGGACGCCACTTATTACTTCATCAACGTCGCCCCGCAGTTCCAGTCATTCAACAACGGGAACTGGAGGATGCTTGAGGACAAGATCAGGAGATACGGAGACGAGTCAGTTTTCACAGTTTGCGAACCTTTAAACAAATCAACTATTTTTTTTTCTCACCACTTGCTTTCTCATATCCAGGACAAAGAACAATGTCGAAGTGTACACGGGCATCTTTGGTCGCCTCACACTTGACGATGAAGATGGGATCCAGCGTGAGATGTACCTCTACAAGGACTCCAACTCCACCCACTTCATCCATGTGCCCCTGCACTTCTGGAAGGTGCTCCACGACAAAACGGCCAACAGGGCAGTGGCATTCATTGGGGTCAACAACCCGCACCTGCAGGAGGATCCAGACCTGCTGTGCCAGAACAGGTTGCTGCTGCTGCCCTGTTCTTGTTCATTATTTTTATGTTTTTACCAATGCTCTTTGACGTAATACCGGTATCTACCAGGTGCAGCACATCAGCATGGGGCGACACCGACTGGTCCGTGTCTGACTTGACCAAGGGTTTCACCTACTGCTGCTCTGCTGAGGACTTCAAGGCCGCAGTTGCCTATGCCCCTCAGGTCACTGATCAGAACGGAAACTGGCCCAACCTCATGACAGACGAGTTTCCTCTGCCATGAATGAGATGATCAGCGCGACAACATTTTTATGTCAACACATCAAAATTAGCGATTTTTTTCCTTTCAACCTTAATTCGTGTTTTTTTAAATAAATGTTGTCACTGAAAAACATCAGAAAACAATTGCTTCTTGACAGAACAAAAATTCGTTACACATGTTAGGTACACGGTGCATTACTCAGCTTTTCTTTTTTTAGAAGCCACTAAGCATCCAATCAAATAAATTGGTTACGCACGCGACATCAGTCTGATTGTCTATTGGGAAAACGCCTCTCACGTTGCCATCAAAGTTAGAATTAGTAGGTATGTGCACTACAGAGTATAGTGGGAGTGAAGGTGGGACAGACAGGTCGTCATTGACTGCTGGTGGTAACAAGCAGACGGAGGTTTCTTCATTCATGTCTAAGGAAGTAGACTGTCCACTCGTTAAAATGAAGGCACGACATACTGTGTACTATATACGTGAAGTACTCTTTTTTTACGACACACATTGCAATTACCCTTCTTTACCATATTTTTCTTTCTTTGTGTCTCTTTTGTTTGGGAGGCCAGTGCGTAGTACGTACATTGTAGGTATGTAGGTATGTACTGTATACAGTACCCCGACGGGACTTTTAAACTTTCAAGCGTAACAAATTCCGCTTTAATCATGTAATGGAACATGTCATTAGAATGCCACATACATGTACGGTAAATGTCACAATTTTATTCGTAAATTTGTTACGCTTGCAAGTTTAAAAGTCCCGCTGGGACCTACAGAGCTCGTAGCAACAGCGATGTTGCCATTGGGTCCATATCTCTGCGCGTGCACATTTTGGGGCAACTTCCGACTTTTTTTGGGTGGGGGGAAGGGAGGCAGGAAAAAAGGGTTATTATATTCAGGGCAACGAAAGTGTGGGAGAATGTCGATTAAAAAGTATAGACGGTTTTTGCTTTGCTAAACTTTTCGTTTTCTGCTCGAGATGTAAATTTGGGTCGGAATCGATGCATGATAAAGCACATTGTGCACTTGTGCTAGAGTTGATGCTTTTCTTTCTTTCATCTCCTCGTTTGCCTTATTTCCAGATATCGTACTAAGTACTGTAGTGTGTGTGTGTGTCTGTCTGTATTACAAACACACATCTCCTCTATGCCTGTTACAGTACTTGTACCTACTGTGCAAGGTGAACACGTGTGCAAGCAAGGTGAACACACGACTCCGTACCCCATCCCCTCCCCTCTCCTGTCAGTCGTTCCTTGGTTCTCAGTTGTGCGCTGGGGGTCAAGATGAGGCCTGCCTGCTTGATCGTCTTGCTGGCCTGCTGTGTCGGGACATCAATAGGTTCACAAATAAACGGGATTTTGACTAGGCCCCAAATTTAATTACCGATGTTTAGGGCAAGACTGCCTCATCCACCTGGAGAAGTTCAACCGCCCCGAGAGCATCCCTCTGATCGCGCAGGACGGGAAGATAGTCCACCCCACCTCCGCAGACAGCGGAATGAGACTAGTTACCATCCGTAAGTCGAGATAATTAACAAGACGATGCCGTTTCCCAAATAACACCGTGACCTAGCAAATCACGGTGCAGTAAACTTCTGGGCCACATTTTGAGCTTAACTTAAATTTCCTCTGTTAGTTATTGAAATAAAAGTTTGGGAAGAGGCAAATGACAGTATTAAAAAAAACTTTGTTCCATTGGTCAAAAGGGACATGGTGGAGGCCAAGAGAGTGAGAGTGTTAGATTATATGTAGATTGAGGCCAGAGTGCCAACGGACGAGATCTACAAGTTAGTGGGGTGCCGCCCCAACTCCTTTTTTTTTTCTCAGCGACTGGTACCAACGTGACTTTCGCCTGCCCCCCGCCCTCCATCTTCAATAACAGAGATGGTGCCTCCTTCCTTACTTACAACTGCGACAACAAGAAGCTGTACAAACTAGATGGCAAGTACACATTTGATGTCATTTTGGCGTTCCTCTTGTTGCTAATGAGCCTCTAAATTGGATCAAACAGGTTCCGGATCCTACGTCCGCTATCAGTACCTCTACTGCATCAACGGTGGGGTGAGGCCGTCAGTGCGCCGGACTCCAAATGTGGACTGTGCCACCAACGGGGCCGACGGGAGGAGCGATGGCCTCGAAGGGTGAGGGGGGGAACGAGAAAAAGACTGTGCAAAAGACTCAAGGCAAGAAAAGGAAGGGTTTTAAACGGCTAGTACTCTGAAGAGGGGATACCCGCCCCAAAAAAGCAGCGCCGCACAGAGTTTAAGGGAGGTATCCACCCTGCCCAAGTTAAGTTTTGCTCAAATTAATGCACATAGTTCGTCAATAAGAAGAACAACAGCAACAACCACAACTCTTATAATTCTGTGACTTGTCGGCTCCGCCGCAAGTGAATAAAAAGAAACACGTTCTATGTATATACAAGACGTGTTCTGTCAATGCAAGAGGGCGTTGACATTTTTTTTGTGTGACAGGCTCTCCCTTGTCGAAATTGGGTGGCACCTCGGACAGGACGACTTCTACCCACAGGTGATCAAATCGTCGTAGCTGGTAGAAATGACGTACAGGTGTGTCATGTCAGCTACAACTATGATTTTATATGTGTACGTACTAGTAGTACTTTTTTCACATAAAGTCGTCCGAGTCGTTCCCTCCGTCCCTGTTCGAGGTCATCTTGTCCTCCTGCATGAGGTTGGCGTAGCTCCTCTGCTCCGCCTCTTCTTTTCTCCTCCGCTCCTCCTCCTTTCTCTCCTCCTCCATCTGCTTGAAGACCCGCTTCTTCTGCTCCCTCTCCCTCCGATCTCTCTTCTCCCTCTCCTCCCTGAAGTCCACCTGCTTCTCCTCCTTGGTCCTGTTCAGCCTGTTTACGACGGCGTTGTCCCTCTTGGCCACGCGCACCTTCCGCACCTCCCTCTGCCTGTGAAAGCCCACCTGGCCGACGTCCATCGAGTCCGTCTTCTGCAGGTTCTCCCACAGCGTGTACACCACGTCGACCTCGTTCATCTTGTTGCCCTGAAGAATTTTGTTGCTGCTGTTAAGCGACCATTCCCACCTTTCCCACGCCGGACTACGACTACTATGTAGTCGTGACTCGCGAGCTATGTCACCTGGATGCTGTTCGCCTTGACCAGCTGCGCGGCGTCCTCGATCACGGACACGGGAACGTCGTCCAACGTTTGGCCCTGCGGCAGAGAGACAGAGAGAGAGAGAGAGTGCTTTAATGCACAGCAGAATATCGAAGATTAAGTTGTCGTTGGTCAGCACCAAAGTCTAAAAAAAACCCTCATTAGATTCGAGATCTGTCATCAAACTCGAAATGCAACCTTTAGTAGGTAAAATGGTGAATTGGTAGGCAAACTTTTCTCGCGCAACGTCAATGCATTGCTGTACACTTAAAAAAAATGATCTCGCCTCCGCCAGTCTGAGGTAGACGTGTGCCGACGAGACCTTGTCCACGTGAAACCAGACATCCTCCGGCCAGCCCCAGCGGATCAGGTGCTCGTCTGCGGGTCACAACGAGATGGCATAAAGTCCAAAAGTATTTTTAAAGGTACATTAAGTAATTTATCATTAATTCTTAGTTTAAACAGTGTGAAAAGTGGTAGGTTAAAAGTCGAGAGCAAAGCAAAGAATTTTTAACCTGACATTTTACCACATCATTTTAAAGTAAAAAAAGTATTACTAAGTTACTAATGTACCAGTAAAAATAATTTTGGCTAGGGCCCAGAAAAACATACTAGGTTAGCTTATCTTACAAAAAATGTGACGGTATCTTACGAG
>JAAUYM010001468.1_pt1 | contig 11290 bp, 6 predicted proteins | sample 7278001 | NCBI WGS metagenome assembly JAAUYM01 (sample SAMN14350224, study PRJNA611818) | marine sediment metagenome | isolation source: surface marine sediment (1.8m) | place: French Polynesia: Moorea | collected 2018-08
AACTAGGTCCCCCTTGATTTATTTATAAATAATAATCCTGAATGTATTGTACAGCAGAAACGAAAATTATGGCTCACATTTTTCTGAAAACGAGGACAATAAATGTTTTTAATGTGATTCTGTGCAGAGTGCACTTTTCTCTCTTTTTTTCTCATTATTTCGGAACGGCTTACCATAGCATCACAATAAAATATTATTCTGAGTATCGTAATATATAGGTATTGGTTTATAAGCGAAAGAAGAGATCACTTGATAACGCTCCTTTTTTACCGTATGAGACACAAAAAAAGTTAAGTTTTTGCGCTCTGATCGAAGTTGTCGTCCTCGCATTCTGCCGGAAAGGATGCCGCAGACTCCAGGACCCTATACAGTACGTACAGTGTGCGGATAAAACATTCATTCCGTGACCTTTCACTTATCTGCAGTAAATGACGTGCGTATGGTCTCACGTGAGGTCGAGGTTGTTCCTGTTGGCCGCCTGCATCTCCGCCAGGCTCCTGCTGATGGCGGCGATGCTGGGGCTGGCCCGGACGTCGTCGTGGCCGTCGACGCCCGACCCCTGTGGCCGCGGGATGAGGTACCTGATGTCCTCCCCCGCCCGCTCCCTCCTCTTGGCCCTGATGGGCGGCAGCACCGGCGCGGACAGGTGCGGATCCGGCAGCGACGGCCGCCGCGTAGCCCCCGCCTCCGCCGCCGCCGCCGCCGCCGCCGCCGTCGCCTTGACCCCGCTCGAGTCCGTCGCGTCCGCTCCGCCCCCGTTCTCCTCCTCGTCGAGCGGCGCCAGCGTGATTCGACCCTGCCGCTGAGTGCCGCCCTGCGCCGCCTCCTGCGCCCGGCGCAGGACGGCGTGCTGGCGGGCGGCGTCCAGGGAGGCGCTGGCGGGACGGGCAACCACGTAACTGGATCAGGGGAGGTCAGATAAATCAATTGTAGTCGAGCTCGGTTAGTTGGGACTCGGTTAATCGGTCGATTTTCTGAGAAACAGATATTTTAAATAACTGGAAAGCTTATTTTTGCTTATACGCACTTTTCTGTCAGTTTGATTGTTGTGACCTCCACTCACCCTCCCATGATCGGCGAGTCCCCCGGCCTGCCGTGCCGGTACACGTCGACCCCGTTGCTGATGCTGCTGACGTCGCTGGTGACGGACCCACTCCCGTCCACGGAGGAGCCCATCACGTCCAGCAGACCCCTGTTTTCAAACAAACAAAAAATCTGCTTCAGGAACAATCTGCCGACCTTTCCAATCTCAGACGTCAAGACTGACGAGAAAATGTCACCTTCCCCCCCACCCCGCTGTTGTTGAACGGTCTCATTTAATTTTCAGTCAATATTTCGATACAAGGCAGGAATTCCACACCCAGAAAAATATCTCCCCGCGCACCTGATGGTCTGCTCCTTCCTTTGCTCCCTGAGCGCCCTCATGTACAGGGTGGACACAAACCCGATGACGAAGACGAAGAGCAGCGCCAGGCCGATGTACACCACCGTGTAGACTTCCTCGTTGCTCTGAGAGTGAAAACACGAGAGTGATAATGATGTTCATGCCACAAAGTTGTTTCTAGGGCATGCCCGAATGTCATTTTTTTACGAAAAACAGTTCCAAAGCAAACAGTTTTGGATAACTATCTGGATGAAAACGGCGATAGTATTAGTTTTCTGACCCATATTTCGGATGATTTAGTCAAATTTTGACCAAAACCCGGATATCCGGTTCCGTTTAAAAACCGGAGGACATTCCCTATTCCTGTGTGTGCGTACCAGGTCGGGGTTTCCGTTGCTGCGGCCGACCACCTTGGTCACGTTAACGCCGCCCTCGGCGGTCGCGTTCTGGATGGTGGCGTTGAGGGTGTGCACCACCAGCTTCTTCAGCACCTCGTGGTGAGGCGGAGGCGGCGGAGGGGAGGACGAGGCAGCCGCAAGAGACAGCTTCGCAGCTGCCGCGGCTGCAGCTGCAGCTGCGGCAGCTGGAGGAAGAGATGGTGGCAGCGGAGTCGGAGTCGTGGCGGGCGGCGGAGGCGACATCGCTGCCGCCGCGGCTGCTGTTGGTGAGTTCAAGTAGTTACAATTTGCATTAGAAGTGGTGCAATGATGGCAGCACGTATTCCATTTTTTCCTCACGCGACAGACATTTTGCCATAACTGAACATGGTTGCATCAATTCTCACCTGCCGCAGCACCAGCGCCTTTCATCTCGTCAACAGGACCGCGCCGACCTGTTGGAGGCGGTGGCGGCGGTGGCACCTGCGGCACCCTGCCGACCTCCCCGACCGGCCTGCACTCCGCGCCCCTGACCGGGGCAAACCCGAAGTCGCACTCACAGGCGCCGCTCAGCGGGCTGCAGTGCCTGTTCGGGTCCTCCCCCGGGAGCCGGCACTGCGCGGTGGCGCGACACGGCCCGCCCAGCCGGGGCACCCTCGGGTGGCAGGACCACTTCCACGGCACCTGGCCAGCAGGGCAGCGGCACCTGCCGGGGACCTGCTATGCGAGGGTGGGACTGTTGTATGCAGTCGACCTTCGATTTAGTGGAGTCGAATTAACTAAGAACCTCAAATTTTGTTAAGAATCTCGAATTTAGTAAAGCACCTCGAATTCAGTAAAGAACCTCGGGTTTCGATTAAAGATTCCTGCTTGCCAATTTCTTAAGCGTAAGTCACCTCTACGTAGAAAGAATCAAATCACCGACTTTACGCAATCGAAGGTCGACTGCACTGGACAAGTTATTTGGCTAGTATGCACACAGTGTGTCTCAGTAACGGTACAGCGTGCCTACAGAGCGCTTTTCTCTTCAGTTCGATTATCTACTGTATAATTAATCCTCACGACCACTTAAGCTTACACAACACTGAGAAGGACTAATTTTTGCATAGCACGGACTTCAATACAAACAGCACCGCGTCTTTTCTTCCCAGCGCGAGAAGGTCTTTGTCCAACCCTTCTCCTCTTGGATTCCTCTTCCCCTGTGTGCTTTTTTTTGTTCAAAACCGTATCCAAAGAGAAGTTTTTCTTGCTCTCTCCCTTCTCCCCCTCCCTTCCTCTTCACGTGGGTGTCACAAAACGCTCCTCACAAACCCGTTTAGGAGGAGGAGGAGGAAGAATGTTTTAAATGTACTCGTATACGCCAACACTCCAGCGGAGTCTAATTTTTCCCTTGGATCCGGCGCAAAGTGATGGAGGATCTTCGAAAATTCTGTTGAGTTCTGGTCTCCCCGGCAAAAAAAAAAGATGAAGATGATGGAGGACAAAGCTGATTGTTGCAAGCGGACACAATGGGTGGCTGCTGCTACATGGCAACCAGCGGAAAACGACGAACTAAAGAGGGAGGAGGAGGAGGAGGAGGGCGGGAAGGAGGGAGGGAGGGAAGGGGGAGGAGGAGACAAAAAACTAGTGGTGCGTGACGCGGAACGCCAATAAAGAGCGATTCATGATTTAATGTGTACCAGTATACGGGAAATCGAGAGGAGGGTAGAACATTTCAATTTCTTGCATGATTTATGGGTTTTTTTTTACCTGTCCGCCCTCTGAGTCGTGGTGTCCCCCGGAAGAGGCCTGGCAGAGATGGTCCCTGGGGCAGTCGGAGTGGCCGAGGCAGGTTCGCGAGACGCCTGAGGAGGACGAAGAGGTCCCTCCGACGACGGAGACTGTCTGGACCAGCGGACAGAGCGGTAGGAGGAGGAAGAGGAGAGTGCCAGTCGATAAGGTGGCTCTCTTTCCCCGGAGAGGTATTCGAAAGTCCCACGCCGCTGCCGCCGCCGCCGCCGCCACCGACGACGACGACGTCATCGCGCGCGAGAGAGGAAGGAGGCGTGCGCGCTAGACCAAATATGAAACAAGAAACGTGAAACGATTTCGAGCTGCTCGCCGCTGTCATAGATTGGCACAAAAAAGCTCTTTTTTCTTGTGTCTTAAGCATATCGAGCACGGTTGTCCCACATAGCTGGTTGCAAAAAGGAATTGAAAGGTACCTAATGCATTATCATAGTTACGGCAGTTGTGTGTTACTACGAGTAGCAGATTAGTGGATTCATTAAGAAGAAGGAAGGGGGTGCTAGCACACAAACAAGAGCTTTTTTCATGGTTTTTCTCATACCTGGGGGGAGGGGGGGTGGCAAGTACATTTGAGACTGCCAAGCATACGAGGGAAGAGGAGACAGGCAACAACTCCCTGGCTTTCTCCACAAAATGGAGAAAGAAAGAGAGAGAGACAACAGTCAACAGCCTTCCGCCACCGCCACTTACCTATATCCGCTGCGTATGAGCATGGAAAGGGGCTTTTTAGGTAATTTGGTTTTTTTTTAGTGGCAGGCCTGCCACGTCTGCAGACTCGCATATTGTATTCACAATACTGGTTCATCCATTTTGTAGAAATTTAATTGAGTTTGAATTTTAATCTAAATTGCATTTCTTTCTCTTGCACGAACACTCAACAATAACGACCCATTTCGACCTACAAATAAGCGAATTGTCGATGCGCCAGCTGCGCTGGAGCAGCCTGATCAAATATGGCTCCGACCACTGCTTGACCTTCATGCTTGAGAGAAGGCCTTGGGGTGAAACCGCACACCCAATAATCGATATGCCCAATGCAACAATTTCGTGTCCTGCGCCTGCCCTTGACCAATGTCGTAAAAAAAAAACCCACATATGGGGAAACTTCGGGCTCAGTTTGGAATACATACGCCAAAAGTTATCAAATATTAACAGCTAAGGGTCTACTTGTACCTCCTCCGTATGTACATACGTGTTTCAACCCTCTTTCTCCCGCCTCTTGAATAATGAATGGTGCAAGTTCTCTCTCTCTCTCTCTCCTCCCGTCAAGGCCTTCTGTGTGGGCGGAGATGACCTAGCTTTTTCTGACGTTTGTAGTGTACCGATAGGAACAAAGGACGCTTGGTGCAAAATTTCAAACTTCCATGTTTAATTTTCCTTTTTTTGCAAAAATATTGGAGCTGTTGCAGAGCTTTTCCAAAGTTGACTGTTGCGGAACAGAAAAAGTGCACTTGCACAGGAGTAAAGCACTTATAAATTTTCAGGAACAATTCTGCATCGTAGAGCATAAAAAAATACATAAGTACATAGTATATGCATGGGATGTGCGAGTACTGCTGCACCTAGTAGGTCATCGTCATGCCACGACTGCGTCAATGCCTACTACGTAGAACCAAGGTGGAAAAAAAGAGGTCACGGAAGGCTACCGGCTACCTGCCAGCACTCGAAGATTAATATGCACTCACGCAAACTCACCCTGCTTCAGCAGATCTTGATCCTTTTGCTCCTCGTCCTCCTCTTTATTCCACGAACAGTTTTGGGAAACTGAAGCCGTGGTGGTGATGTGCCTCGCACAAATCTCGACCTCCTCCTCCTCCTCCTCCCCCTTCGCATCTCTTTTCTCCCTCTCGCCTCATCAGACATTCTTCCCCACCATCCTCCTCCAACCTCACCCCCTTCCTCATCCCCCAAGTGACACCAGCAAAATGCCCGCGTTGACTCTCCGACCCCTTTTGTTCTCTTGATGGCTGCTGCTGACAGGATAAGAAAGACAAGAAGCAAGAAGGGCGAAAAGTTTGGGAAATTTAATGTTGCATTTGCATGCACTGCCCAGGAAACCTGCTTCGGTCAGGGACGGCTGTCCTTCTGTCTCTGCAAGCGTCGTCACCTGGCAACCCTGCCCGCTACCCGTGATGATGATTTACACCGCACTGCGGCGAGGGAGGAGCAGAGGTCGCAGAGATGGTTTCGGAATGAAAGTAGTGAGAGTGAGAGAGAAGAGTGGTGACAGCCTCTTTTTCTTTCTACAGGGTGAATCACATTTTTTGTCTAGTTAAGCTTGACGAATGAGGTGGTAGCGCAGATGTAAGTAAAAAATGGTTAGAGCAACATGTTCAGACTCTCTACAGCTTCGTTGTCTACATGTTGGCATTAGAATCTCTAAAATATTAAGGCATACTCTCTCTACTATACGTATAAGTGCATAATGCTAATTTGCAATGTACTAGTTAGTACAGTATGCACATTGCACAGACTCCTTTCACTTCGACTCCGCGAGAGAAAGTTGGTTAGCTCTATCTAAAATGAAATTGCAATTAGGGCAAGAAAGAAATTAGATGGCCTGTCCTTAGTTGACGAAAAAAATCCTTTCTTTTTCAAAAAGAAAATCCCTGCAGTGTCTTAAAGTGGGGGAAAAGAAATGACGGTAAAAAGTAGGATAAAGTTTACATTCAGACAAAATTTACTATTTTTTTTCTTCAGAAAGTGTCCTCTACATACGACCGGATGTTCAGTAAACATATGTTTTCCTGGCCTCCTAGTGACACCTGTGCTGAGTTGGGAGCGTGAACATAATGAAACCCCTTTCTTCTCCTTCTTTTTCCCGGCCGTTGCTTGATGCGGCGCAGTCAGCGCACCAGGTTCTGCTTACGTAATTGACCTGCCCCTGCGCTGTTGCTTCCGACAGGTAAAAATATATAGTATACTACGGGCCGGCAAGTCAAGTCTGAAGAGGTCACATCCTCTTGGAAATAGTGACAGTTTAGCAACATTGTTCAATTACATACACTACAGATATAGTAAGTCAGCAGCTAAAAGTTTTTAATGCACGTGTATAGTGGAGGTGGATCAAAAAGAAACCTTATCTTTGCTACAGCGGAGGAATTGACTGTTATAGTGGAGTTTACTATATTTGAGTTCTACTGCACTTTGCACTCTTCCAACAGGATCAAGATGAGTCCCGTGCTGCTGTGCGCACTCTTAGCACTTCTCGTGGTCGTCGGTGCTGAGGAGAAGGAGGACGCTCCAGTCTCGGACGGTGGCGGCGGCGGCGACGACGACGACTTGCCGGAGCTCATCGTCAAGACAATCAAGAGCCCCAAGAGCTGCCCGCGCCGCGCCGCCCGCGGGGACAGGCTGAGCGTGCACTACGTCGGCAGGCTGGGCGACTCCATCAAGGGAGAGAAGTTCGACAGCTCCAGGGACAAGGGGAGGCCCTTCGATTTCCAGCTGGGCGCCGGACGGGTCATCCGGGGCTACGAGCTCGGGGTGCCCGGGATGTGCCGCGGGGAGAAGCGGGTGCTGGTGGTGCCGCCGCACCTCGGCTACGGCGACCGCGGGGTGCCCGGGGTCATCCCAGGAGGGGCCACGCTCAGGTTCGAGGTGGAACTGCTCAAGATCTCGGACGGGCCGGCGCTGCCGCCACCGCCGGCGCCGCACATCAACAAGAAAAACCAAGAAGAACTCTGATAATTCTTAAAATTGCACCATACAAATTTCGCTGGCCTGCTGTGATAGTCGCAAAAAAATGCACTCAACATGCTTTAAAGTTTTTCTATTTTCATTTGTGGAATCCGCTCATTTTACCTCTGAACTATAGGATGTTTTCAAATCTGCACATGTCGTCCACTCCCAGTAGTGGAGGTATTCTGGCAGCCAGATGCCCGCAAGTGAAAGAGGGGGAAAGGAGGAACATTGACCCCATTCTTCTTATGCTACAAGAAACGTGTTTTTACTGGGCGAGACAGAACAGCAAACTTGGGCAAACACTCTCGTTACGACATCCACTGCTGTAGTATTGCACGATGACACGTCGATTCTTCGCCACCGTCGTAGTCTTCCTCACCGGGTCAGCCGCCGCCTCGGCGGCCGCCGCCGGCGCGGCCGCCGCCGCCGAGACCACCTCCCTCCGGGTGGAGACCCTGGTCAGGCCGGACAAGTGCGAGAAGGTGGCGGAGGAGGGCGATCTGCTGAGGATCCACTACGTCGGCCGCTTCGACGACGCAGATGGAATCGTGTTCGACGCCTCCAGGAGGCAGATGGCGGAGGAGGGGGAGGAGAGGGAGGTGGACGAGGAGGAGGACGAGATGTATGAGTTCATCCTCGGCGCGAGGCAGGTCATTCCCGGCTACGAGCAGGGGGTACCAGGGATGTGCGAAGGCGAGACCCGGGCGCTGACGGTGCCCCCGGAGTTGGGGTACGGCGAGGAGGGCTACCCGGGGATCATCCCCGGCGGGGCCACCCTTCACTTCACCGTCGAACTGGTGCAGATTGTCAAGAAGAGCGAGCGGTGGGGGCAGAAGGGAGAGGAGCTGTGATCTTTTTACAATCTTGTGCGTGTTGAATACAAAGTGGTAACTTAAAAATAGTATTTGTTAAAATATTTTTGTCCAATGGAAAGGAAATGTTCTTCACCTGTATAAAAAAAAACTCGGCTTGTTTCAGTTATCGGTTTCCTGTAGCTTTATTAGCAGAAAAAACTAACGGCTAGTTGAGCAAAAAACATCGAAAAATAAAAAAGAAACTAATGATTGCTAAGCTGTACGTATGATCACAATTTTCTTCCTCTCCTTGCTTGCTTTTTTTTTTGCCTTATTGCAGCGGGTAGTCTCTGACGAAGAGATTGTCGCCCCTGTAGGAGGAGGAACCGACGTTGCCGACGGAGGGGAGGTCGACGTCGTCGTCGTCGTTGTCGTCGGAACTGTGGCTGGACGCCAGGTCGAAGCTTCTGCGGTCGAGGTCCGACGTCTCCTCCTCAGAGTCTGAGTCCATGAACGAGTGCTTGTGGCTCATGGTGGACGCCTGTCTGAAGGTGGTGGACTGCGAGGTGGTGGAGGCCACCGACGGCGAGAGGTGCTTCTTCTCCAGGGTCCCGCCTCCTCCTCCTCCCTCCGCCCCTCCCTGCGCAGGGGGCTTCGGCTGGTAGCTGAGCGCCGACCTGGCCCTGGAGGAAGTGCCGGAAGTCTTCTTGACCTCCTTCGGCATCCGCCTGAACATCCGGCAGTCGAGGAGGACGAAGGCCACCAGGAAGTAGCAGGATGTGGCGAAGGCCAGACCGACGAAGGCGTAGCAGCTCTCGAGTAGGTAGCCCTGCTCGCTGTACAGAACGACGAGGGCGGAGAGGAAGGTGCCGGTGAGGAGAGGGTGGACGCCTAAGTTCAGGAAGAAGGTGGCGCGGAGCTTAAATATGTCATCGACGTCGCTGACGGCGCTGCCGCTGCCGCCACCGGAGGAGGAGGTAAGGAAGATCATGCGGACGTTGAGGAGGACACAGACGAAAGCCAGAAGGAGGAGGGCTGCCACGGGGGCCAGGAAGGACCAGACGAGGACAGAGGAGGAGCCGTCGTGGGAGACGAAGCAGACGTCGGCGCCGGAGTAGTTCTTTCCGGCCGCGCCCAGGGTGAGGAGAACGACGAGAGCAGGTGCGCCGTAGCCCGAGGCCGTGTAGAAGGACATGGAGCCGCTGTTGATGTTGCGCAGCTCCTTCATCATCCGGTAGAGGTGAAAGGCGGAAAGGAGAGACCAGGAGAAGCAGGAGAGGCCGAAGAAGTGGGAGAGCATGACGACTGCGTGGCAGGCGAAGCCGTTCCTGCCGCCAGCGGTGGCCAGCGACATGGCGTGGTTGAAGCAGACGGTGAGGACCAGCAGGACCTCGAAGCAGAGCAGCGAGAAGGTGATGTTGGCGTGGATAGAGACGGTGTTGCGGGCGCCGCGGTTGCACAGCAGCAGGTAGAGCAGGCAGCAGGCCAGCAGGACCACGTTGAGTAGGCAGGCCAGGGAGAAGGCCAACTTCTGCTCCGAGGTGCTGAGGAAGTCCCTACCGCGTTCCATCCTCTCCTCCACCAGGGCGAAGGTGCGGGAGGCGGAGTCGGCGCATGCGCAGGTCACCCTGGTGGTGGCCTTGGCGTTGCCCACCCCGTCTTCCTCGTCCTCCTTCTCGCACCTGGTGGTGGTCCACACTCCGAGCTCCAGATCCCAGTCCACGCAGTACAGCCTGTTGTGCTCCTTTTCCTTCCTCCCCTCGAAGATGACGGTGGCCCTGTCTATCTCGTCCTCCGCCTTCTTCTCGGTGGTTGTGAAGGCCACGATGTCGGAGATCATCCTCGCCGTCGTCTCCCACCTTAGCTCGGGCATCAGCAGTGACGAGCGCGGCAACGTCTGGTTTGAAAGGGTCCTCACGAACATGTACTGCACCACCCTCTGGTCCCTTCCCTCCACCAGCCGCTCTACCTCCCTCCTCCACCTCATCCTGCTCCTCCTGCGCCGCCTGTACCTCACGGAGTCGTCGATCCTGATGGCGGCCGTGTTCCACGCCTTCTCGCTGGGGACAAAGTTGTCGTACTTGGGCACCTCGACGGAGATGCCGGCCTCGTACCTGTCCAGCCCGAAGATGACGTTGTCGGTGACGACCTCGAACGGGTTGGTGAAGGTGTCCTCCATGGTGTCGGCCAGGTGGGATCCGTAGGCCACGAACTGGCGGAGGAGGAGGGCGCTGTCGGCGTCGGCGCCGGCGCCGCGACGACCCAGCACCCACGAGAAGGAGGAGAGGAGGTTCCTCAGGAAGTTCCTGTCCTTCCTGTGTGCCAGTCCGAAGCCCCTCATTCCTGTCTCCTTCCTCAGGACGGAGCGCAGCACCTTGGAGGCGGCCGTGACGTCCCCGGCGAAGCTGAACGGGGAGCCGTCGCGCATGGACACCAGGCGCTCCGACAGCTTGGAAGCCGCGCTCCACGATTCTGTGCAACGAGAAGAACGTGTTGGACATTCAAAATTTACGAAGTCAACTAACAGAATTTTTTTTAAAAAATCTTGAAAGCAAAAAAACATGATTTCTTTAAGTCTTTACAATTAATTATCTAACACTTATAAATAATCATCTAATATTTTCAGCGAGGCAGAAAAATCCAGTTCAAAAATAGGAAGTCATTTTATAATGTCAAAACACTAGCAACATCTATTTCTGCATGTTGATTTACCTTGTTGCGCGTCGCTGGATGCTGACTCCAACATGTACAGGTCCCTGTGCACGCACTGCGAGAAGTCCGGCTCCCTCCACCCCGTCCGGGTGCAGTTCCTGGCCACCGCCCCTACGGCCCCGTCCGGGCAGTCCGAGGTGCGTCCGCGCCCGAACGCCGTCCTCTCCCACCAGAGCGAGCCGCGGAACTCTGCCGGGCAGGACCCGTAGACCACCTGGCAGCCGTTGGCCGAGTGCAGCTCGGCGAACTCGTGGGCGCACCGGTCGCAGCGGCGGCCGATGACGCCGCCCTTGCAGTTGCACTGGCCGGTCGACTTGTCGCAACCCTTGGAGAGGGAGCCCTTGGGGAAGCAGCCGCACGGGCGACAGGTGGTGCCGCCCTTGTCCTGGAAGTAGTGGTTGTCCTTGCAGGTGCACTCCCCCGTGGCGGAGTGGCAGGTCTCGTTGAAGCCCCTGGCGGTGTCGCAGTTGCAGGGGCCGCACTTGGGGCGACCCCACCAGTGGCGGGGGCAGACAAAGTCGCGGACGACGTCGTCCTCGCAGTAGCGCCCT
>JAAUYM010017597.1_pt1 | contig 11287 bp, 11 predicted proteins | sample 7278001 | NCBI WGS metagenome assembly JAAUYM01 (sample SAMN14350224, study PRJNA611818) | marine sediment metagenome | isolation source: surface marine sediment (1.8m) | place: French Polynesia: Moorea | collected 2018-08
CCATGTCTTCATCCATATCAAGCATAATTTCTGATGACAGCTTGATACTGGATTCGCCGCCTGGGATTGCCTTTCCCTTCACGGTAGATTCCAACAGCATAGGTTTTAACGTAAGTACGTTACCGCTATCGTCATAGGTTAGCGTGCCTGTAAAATCAATCCGTGATTCCAGTGCCGGTTTGGATGCGCCAGCATTGAGGCCTGCCTTAATCTCAATCGGTGCTCCCAGCACTAACTCACCGGTAGAGATCATCAAGTCGGTCAACTGTGCTGTCACTGCCGCCTGTTTGTCATCCCAGTAAATGTTGATGTCTTTAACGTCGATACCACCAAGTACCAACGCCGCAAACGGCATCGCCGCGTCTTGCTTCTCCGCAGTATCATCCGCTGGTTTTGCCAGGTCGTCCCAGTTCGTTATCCCATCAGCATTGCGGGCCAGGTTCAGGGTCGCGCCATGCAACAGCAGCGTATCCATTTCCAGTTCCTTGCGCAGCAGCGGCAATAGTTTAACCCGGGCCTTAACCTGGTTTGTCTTCAGAAAGGGCTTGTCACCGAAACCGGCCGCATTACCCAGTGTGATGCCGTTGAGTTCCAGTCCCAGCCAGGGGTAAATGCTAAGCTGTATCTCGCCATCTATTTGCAACTCACGACCGGTGTCTTCCTTCACCTTATCGGCAATACGCTGTTTGTAATCATTAGGATCAAACGTGGACACCAAAATAACGGCGAGGCCAATGACCAGGAGTAAAACGATTGCGAGGCCGATGGCCAATCTCTTTATTAGTTTCATCAGACGTAGATCCTTTAAATCAATTGTTCGAGTCGGGACAGCGCTTGTTCAACTTGCGCAGGGGCAGTACCACCAATATGGTTCCTTGCCGCTACCGAACCTTCAAGTTTCAGTACAGCAAAAACATCGTCATTAATGACATCACAGAACTGTTGCAGTTCTTGCAGGGTGAGTTCATCCAGCGGCTTACCTGCCTGAATAGCAAATTGCACAATCTTGCCAACAGCCTCATGGGCATCCCTGAATGGCAACCCGTTAACGACGAGATAATCAGCGAGGTCGGTTGCCGTGGCATAGCCTTTGGCTGCAGCCTCATACATCGTTGCCTCGTTCACTGTGATGGTGGGCACCATGCCGCTGTAGGCCAGCAGGCACATCTTGACTGTATCCAGCGCATCAAACAGCGCTTCCTTGTCTTCCTGGTTATCACGATTATAGGCCAGCGGCTGCGCCTTCATTAATGTCAATAACGACATTAAATCGCCATAGACGCGCCCGGTCTTGCCGCGAACCAGTTCAGGAATATCCGGATTTTTCTTTTGCGGCATAATTGAAGAGCCCGTACACCAGGCATCACCAATCTCGATAAAGCCTGATGCCTGTGACATCCAGATGATCAGCTCCTCAGAAAAGCGTGACAGGTGCATCATGATCAGGCTGCAAGCTGCAGCCAGTTCAATAACGAAATCTCTATCACTAACCGAGTCCAGCGAATTCTGCGTGACACCGTCAAAACCAAGTTCACTGGCAACCGACTCTCGGTCGATAGGATAACTGGTGCCTGCCAGCGCGGCCGCACCTAGCGGTAACAGGTTTAGTCGACTACGACAGTCCTGCAATCGATCACGATCACGCAATAGCATTTCCGCCCAGGCAAGCAAGTGGTGACCAAACGTGACCGGCTGTGCTGATTGCAAATGCGTAAAGCCCGGCATGATGGTATTTACATGTTGAGTAGCCAGTGCATGAATGGACTTCAAGACATCGGTGAGTAATGCACTGATCGCATCAATTTCCGCTCGACAATACAGACGTATATCGGTCGCCACCTGGTCATTACGCGAACGCCCGGTATGGAGCTTTTTACCGACGTCGCCGATCTCGGCAACCAACGCCGTTTCGATATTCATATGGACATCTTCCAGCGCCGTAGACCAACTAAATTCGTCTTGCTCGATACGTTGCTTAATCGTGTTCAGGCCTGCAACGATCTGTTCGCTTTCATCGGCGGAAAGCACCTTTACCCTGGCCAGCATGCGCACGTGAGCAATCGACCCCATGATGTCATAATGGGCCAATCGCTGATCGTAGGAGACGGACTGCGTGAACTGTTCGACAAATTCATCTGTCGGTGCCGTAAAGCGGCCGCCCCAGGGTTTTTGCTTATTATCCTTACTCATTGCTGTCGTGCTTCGTTTATTTGGCGCACAGTATAACGTATGCTGCCAGTAAACCACGCGCTTTTCCGATGACAAGTACTGAATCCAGCCAGAGTTCAAACTTCCTGCCAGACTTCTGTAGCGTCCGCGTGTTATTCGTGGTGCTGTTCAGCGCCGAGATACTCGCCATCGTGCTATCAATTAACAAGATCATGGATAGCCAGCAATTACTCTATAACCTGGCAATGAATTCGCTGTTCATCCAGTGGATTGCACTAAGTTGTGTCGGTCTACTCTGTCTGTTTCGGCACACACTGAACAGGCTTACCATTGTTAAGGCAGTCAGCGCCAGTTACTGCATTATTTTACTGGTCGCGTTGATTATCACCGAACTCGCCTGGTGGATCGTCTACAGTGTTCCGGACACTACGACCAATACGCATATCCCGTTTGTATTCCGATCGCTGGCCATTGCAGCCATCATCGGTGGTCTGGTCTTGCGCTACCTGTATATTCAGCATGAATGGCGCCACAACATTGAGGTCGTGGCCGAGTCTCGATTGCAGGCCCTGCAATCGAGAATACGCCCACATTTCCTGTTTAATTGCATGAACAGTATTGCCAGCCTCACCCGCACCGCGCCGGCCAAGGCTGAAACCGCGGTTGAAGACCTGGCCGAACTGTTCCGGGCCAGCCTGTTAGAACCCACCCGTCTTTACCCGGTAAGTGAAGAATGGAAACTCTGTGAGCTGTACCTGCGCATCGAGGGACTACGTCTTGGCGATCGGCTGCAAGTGCAATGGGAGGTCGATGACATACCTGACAATGCACTGGTTCCGCCACTTAGCCTGCAGCCATTGCTGGAGAACAGCATTTATCATGGCATCGAGCGTATCGCTGATGGAGGTTGTATCAGGATCAGTGGTGAATTGATGAATAATGCTATCCGCATCGCGATCCTGAACCCATTACCCGAAGGCAACAGTCCGGATTCGCATCAGGGTAATCGCCTGGCGCAGGAGAATATCCGTCAGCGGCTACTTAATGTGTTTGGCGATAACTGTGAATTACAGATAGATAATGAACCACAACAATACCGGGTAACCGTGACATTACCGTACCAGACTGATGAAAATACTGATCGTTGATGATGAACCGCTGGCACGTGAGCGCATGCAACAGCTGGTAAGCGAATTACAACCTGCTGCCGATCTGTTTGTTGCTGGTGATGGCATTGAGGCATTGCAACTTATCAATGACATTGCACCCGACATAGTCCTGCTGGATATTCGAATGCCACGCATGGATGGACTTGAAGTTGCACGCCATGTGTTAAAACTGGATTCACAACCGGCAATCATTTTTTCTACCGCTTACCAGGACCATGCGCTTAGCGCATTTGATGCCAACGCGGTTGATTACCTGTTAAAACCAATCCGGAAAGACAGGCTGCAGGTTGCGCTAGGACGGGCAAAGGTCATGCAACAATCGCGGCTCACGTCGCTCAGTGAAACCATCAGTGAGGGAAGTAATAAGCGAACGCATGTCAGTGCCATTGTGAATGGCGTACTGGAGCTGATACCAATCGAACGCATTTACTATCTAAAGGCCGACCAGAAGTACGTCACCGCTGCATGGCCTGATGGAGAAATATTGCTGGATGAATCACTGGTGAACCTTGAAGAAGAGTTTCCTGATACGTTCGTACGCATACATCGCAACGCGCTGGTTGCACGCAAACGAATTTCCGGTATCGGTAAAAACAGTGCTGAACAGGCCGTCATCCGGCTGGAAGACATAGATGACGAACTTCAGATTAGCCGTCGGCACCTTGCCGGCGTTAAAGAGATTATCAAGCGTCTGGGCAAGCGTTGACGGCCTTAATCTCTCTGGCCGCTGCTAATAGCGCGAGTCGCGCAATGACACCATAGGTATAAAAACGGTTTTGATGACAATCCGGTTCTTCAGTCGGGTCTGGCGATATACAGCTATCATCAAATGCTAACGGTTCGAAACGCATGCCCGGCGCATTCAGGTTCTGACTGGTCGAGCGTTTTTCATGAACCCGGTAAAAACCGCCTACCACCTGGTGGCCGACCATATAAACTACCGGCTCAGCGACGGTATTCGCTTCCCCCCAGGTTTCATGGGTGTACACGCCCTCCTGGATAATGACCTGCGATACCTTCTGTCCTTCCTTGGTTTTGGACATGCGGGTCCGCTCCTTACGATTCAGCTCCGTGACATCCTCGACGCTTGTCACCGTCATTACACCCATGCCATAGGTACCGGCATCTGCTTTCACCATGACAAATGGCTGGCTATCGACGCCATGCTGTTCATACTTTTTCTGTATTTCTGTTAGCAGTGCATCAACGTTACGCGCCAGGCAATCCACACCCTCACGTTTCATAAAATCCACTTCACCACAGTTTCGAAACATGGGATCAATCAGCCAGGGGTCAATGCCAATAACGCCAGCAAGATCTTGTGCCAGCTGCTGATAAAAACTGAAGTGTGTCGACTTTAACCGTGAAGACCAGCCCAGGCAGGTAGGCGGGGTGACGAACTGTTCAAGGTTTTCCAGTATATCTGGCCTGCCTGCTGCAAGGTCGTTATTCAACAGGATCAGATCCGGGTCGAAGCCTGAGACACTGAGACGGTCTCCTGACCTGTTGATGCGTTCAAGTGTCAGGGTATTGCCCGAAGGCAGTTCTACCGACATGGCTGGGTCAACCTCTTCCATCAAACTGCCAATACGCGTTTCAAAACCAGCCTTTTCGATGATCGTTTTCAAGCTGTAGACATTTTCCAGGTAAAACAGGTTGCGCGTATGGTTCTCGGGCACGATTAATATCTTGTCAACGGGCACACGAATATGTTCGATAGCCATTTGTACAGCTTGAATACTCAGCGATTCGAAGGCGACATTAAGATTGTTAAAGCCTGCGGGAAATAAATTGGTATCAACCGGCGCCATCTTGTAACCGGCATTGCGAAGATCGACCGAGGCGTAAAACGGCGCGCAGAGGTTGCGCCATGCGGTGCGAAACCACGACTCTATGCCAGCCTGGTTATCGAGTACGGCACGCTCAAGGTCCTGGAATGGACCGGAAAGTGCGGTTGTGAGGTGCGGTACGTCTGTCTCTGGCATATCTCTATGAAATGTCTGGTTGATCGTAAAGTCGAAACTACTTTGGCATGGAATCTAAGTCGCCCCATCGGGCCTGGCAACAAGCCAGCGCACTGATTACCGCTGTTTCTGCTCGCAGTATCCGCGGACCGAGGCCAAGCACCTTGAATCCGGAATCACGCGCCAGCGCAACTTCTTCAGTACTAAAGCCGCCTTCCGGACCCGTTAGTAAAGTGACATTGTCTGGTTTTCCATCAAGCTCTGCAAATGTTGTGTCTGCCTCGGGATGAAAAAGCAGACGTTGCCCTACGGGTTCACTGGCCAGAAAAGCATCCAGTTTGACGGGTTGCTCAAGTATCGCCAGTTTTGTGCGACCACACTGTTCAGCCGCGCTGATGATGATGCTTGACCAGTGATTCATTTTATTTTGTAAACGATCGGCCTTAATCCTGACATTACTGAATTCTGTTATCACCGGGATAATACGATGAACGCCGAGTTCCACTGCCTTCTGGATAGCAAGGTCCATGTGGCCGCCCTTCGCAAGGCCAATGGCAAGGTGAATTTGCAATAGTGATTCAACGTTTTTTTCTATACAGGCAGTAATTGTTAACTCGGCCTGTTTTTTGGAAATCTGAATAAGCGTGGCCTCATAGTCATGACCAGTTCCATTAAACAAGATGACTGTGTCACCGGTTTGCTGCCGTAATACGTTTGCCAGGTAATGCGACTGTTCTTGCGGCAGCATTATCGACGTGCCCTGCTCCAGCGCTTGATTGGTATAGACGCGGCTAATGCGCATTATCAATCACCGGTCGCAATGTCTATCCCTTCTGCTGCAACATCGAGCACATGTTTGATTTGTTCCTTGTTAATAACATACGGCGGCATCAGGTAAACCACGTTGGTCAACGGTCTAAGCAGCACGCCACGAGAAAGTGCATGCTCATAGACGCGCATACCGCGGCGCTCCTGCCATGGATAGGGTTCGAGCGATGCCTTGTTCTTAACCATCTCTATCGCCAGGATCATGCCATGTTGTCGCACCTCTCCAACATGAGGATGCGAAGCTAATGACTGACTGTAATCGTGCATGAATGCAATCAATTCCTTGTTGGCCTCGATCACATCATCGTCACGAAATATATCCAGCGAGGCATTGGCAACCGCACAGGCAATCGTATTACCGGTATAGCTATGGGAATGTAAAAACGCGGTCAGCCGTGTGTAATCGTCATAAAAAGCCGCATAAACATCTTCTGTAGTCAGCGTCACCGACAGTGGCAGATAGCCTGCTGTTAAGCCCTTTGATAAGCACATGAAGTCAGGAGTAATGTCAGCCTGTTCACAGGCGAACATGGTACCGGTGCGACCAAAGCCAACCGCGATTTCATCGGCAATTAAATGAACGTTGTACCTGTCGCATGCTTCACGCAGTAGCGACAGGTAAACCGGATGGTACATGCGCATATACCCGGCACACTGTACTAATGGTTCGAGGATGACCGCAGCAACCTCATGCGCATGCTGTTCAAGCATGGCTTCCATATGTTGAAACATTTTGCGCGAATGATTTTCCCAGCTGTCACCGTGTTCCCGCGTATAGCAATCGGGACTCGGCACTACCAGCGTTTCCATCATCAATGGGCCGTAGGTGTCTTTGTACAGGGCAACATTGCCTACTGCCAACGCGCCCAGTGTTTCACCGTGGTAGCTGTTATCCAGCGTGATAAACCGCTTCTTTTCAGCCTTACCGTGATTTAACCAGTAGTGAAAACTCATCTTCAACGCAACCTCGATGGCCGATGAGCCATTGTCAGCGTAGAAACAACGAGTCAGCCCTGTTGGCGCCAGGTCACGTAAACGTTCGGATAACGTGACAACGGGTTCATGCGTGAAGCCGGCAAGAATGACATGCTCAAGTTCTTGCACCTGTTCCTGTATCGCCTGATTAATACGTGGATTGGCATGCCCAAACAGGTTTACCCACCAGGAACTCATGGAATCGATATAACGATTACCCTCGTAATCCTCCAGGTAAACGCCCTCGCCCCGGCGTATCGGGATCAATGGCAGGGTTTCATGGTCTTTCATCTGCGTACAGGGGTGCCATACGACAGACAAATCACGTTCTTTTAGACTGCTCATCAACGGCCTGATTTATTGTTACAAAATGCTTCTGCTATCATGGCCTCATTATACTACCCACGGCGTAATGGAATGAAACAGGCAAAATTCAACATTGGACAAATCGTTCACCATCGGCTGTTTGATTACCGCGGCGTAATATATGACGTTGATCCCGTGTTTAATGGCACTGAAGAATGGTATGAAGTAGTCGCCAAATCCAGACCACCTAAAAATGAACCCTGGTATCGGGTACTTGTCGATCAAGCAACACATGAAACCTATGTCGCCGAACAAAACCTGGAAATCTGCGAGGAACTGGCTCCCGTCAAGCACCCGCTGGTAAACCAGTTTTTTGATAACTTCATAGACGGCCGATATTCACTGAACCAGACAAATAACTAGCAATGATCGATACCATTAAAGACTATTTTGAAGGCCTGTTTAACGCTGAATCATCAGCGCAGGACCATACAACAACGCTGGAACTGGCGACCGCGGTTTTAATGATCGAGATTAGCCTGGCCGATCATCACATTGACGATAGGGAACGTGATGAAATCAAACGCCTGATTACGGCGAAGTTTGCGCTTGAAGAGAATGCAATACAGGAACTAATCGACGCGGCGGAAAAAGAAGTAGACCATTCCGTATCTCTGTATGAATTTACCCGACTACTAACCGACAGGCTAACGATGGAAGAAAGAGTAGAGGTGATTCGTAACCTGTGGAGTGTAGCCTATGCAGATAACGTACTCGATAAGTATGAAGAGCACTACATACGAAAAGTAGCAGACCTGCTATATGTCGCCCACGCTGATTTCATCAAGAGCAAGCTGGAAGTCGTTACGCAGGATTCTTCCCAAGTATAGTGTTGATTAGCTGATCTTCGAGCTCAATACGGGCAAGTAATTCCTCGCACAACTTCGATAAATCAGCCTGCAGTTCAGATAAATCACGCTCGTCATTCTCGGAGTTATACTTTTCATCGAATGCGAGTGCAATTTGGGTTGTTTGTTCTATGCGCGGATAGATTTGTACGGCCAACTCAGACACTGCTTTACGCCTTTCCTTTCCCTCTGCGATTCGCTGGTAAAGACCGAAATGCGCTGCCGCAATATAATCGACAAGTAACTGCACAAACTCTTCAAGATCTGTCTTGGATGCGAATGGATCCTCTTCAGCATTATCAGAAGACACCTGCAATAATAACGAAAATAGCTGGTTTCTTTCTTCGAGCATATGCTCGATTACTTGCTGGTTACCACTACGCCTCTCTTCTACTGCTTCCATTTGTTCTGTCATGCATACACCGTGATACTAATTATTAGAATAGCCCTAATAGAGCTTTATTTTACCAACATACACACGCATGTGATAAGTAACATCATGCACGCTTGCCGGTTTGCTTGCAACGAGGAAAACAGTGTTGTAAGACAGCCTTAACAATACAATTGATTAGCACTTGAATTCGTTATGTTTTCGGTCATTTATCAGCTAGACTTCTTGTTGAGTCTGCAACAATTGCGGTTGCTGAACGGACACAACAGTACAAAAGCAATTATAATCGCGACATTACTCAAACAATTTAATTAACAATAACCTCGATTCCTGACGCAATGGAAATTCCTGGCTACCGGGTAGAAAAAGAAATTGGTAAGGGCGGCATGGCTACCGTCTATCTTGCTACGCAGGAATCACTGGATCGTGCTGTCGTTCTCAAGATCCTTGACCATGCCGGTCGTAATCAGTCCAATGATCTGACCCAGCGCTTCCTCGACGAGGGCCGCATAATTGCCGCATTGCATCACCCCAATATCGTGACGATCTATGACATTGGCACCGCGGGCGACGACATCTATATCTCCATGGAGTATGTCGAAGGTGGGGATCTGAAAAGCCGGTTGCAAAAACACTTTAAACCGGAACAAACGCTGAACATAATTTCCAGTATCGCATCTGCCCTCGCCAGTGCTCATTCACACAATATTATTCACCGCGATGTAAAACCGGGAAATATCCTGTTTAGAAAAGACGATACACCATTGTTATCAGACTTCGGAATTGCCAAACAAACCGACACCGATAATAACCTTACCGCAACCCATGTTTTTATGGGTAGCCCAAACTACGTCAGCCCGGAACAGGCCGAAGGCGCATATGTTGATGGTCGCAGCGATATTTATAGTCTTGGTTGCATCTTCTTTGAAATGTTAACCGGCTACAAACCTTATCACTCGCGTTCGGTCATTGATATTGTGATGCAACACCGATCGGCACCGATACCGTCATTACCTGACTCGCTGGCAGAGTACCAGCCACTACTCAATAAAATGATGGCAAAGACGCCCGATGAACGCTTTGCATCTGCGGATGAGGTGGTACATGAGATTGAAACACTGCTCTCAAGTAAAAAACAGGCTGAACAGACTAATGTTGTTACGCCTGGCGTTTACAGTAAGAAGGCCACGATAAGTGTATTAGTTATCCTGCTGGTATTGTCATCAGTTTTTTTCTTCAGCCTGCAGTTTGTCGAGATACGGATCAAACGCGGCACGACGGTAAAATTTGAAGACAGCATGGTGCCTGCCGTTAACGCCGCACCCGCACCAGCGATTGAACCGGAACTACCTTCCTTACCTTCGGAAACTGACATCGATAGCGTGCAGGAACCGATGACGAACCCGGAGTCTGTCGAAAAACCAGCACCGGGGTCAGAAGATGTCATTAAGGCACTTGAGTGGCTGGGAACACAGAGCCTGCGAGAAGAACGGCTGGATTCGCCGCCCAACGATAATGCGCTGTACTACTTTACCAAGCTGCTAAAAATGCAACCTGATAATGTTGTTGCTTACAAGGGCATACTGAGTATTGCGGAAAGCTATGCAGGGCTGGCCGAGCGTGCGCTCGCAACTGATAATGTCGAACTGACCCGCACTTATGTAAATCGCGGCCTGGAAATTGATCCTAATAACGAGTCCTTACTACTGCTGCAATCGTTACTGAACAAGCAGACACAGGGAATTTGGGGAACGATAATGTCGATTTTCAAGGGTTAGCTATCGCTTGGACCTGATTGGGAGCGCTCCCAATCTTCTACCATCTCACGCATTTGCTCGATCATACGCTGCTCTTCAATCCGTTCCTGTTCAGTCATATCAGCATCATTCTGTCGTAATGCTTCCAGCGCGCCATTGGCACTGGCATCTTCATCAACAATCTCAGGTATGGCTAACTCTTCGGGTTCTTCCTGGTAGGTATTCTGTAATTCTTTTGAGCGCGCGAGCTTTTCCTTGGCCGCTTCGCGATCCTGTTCTGCTTTAATAAACGCGCGCCGCCGTAACTCGCTCTGGGCCTGTTGCGACATCTCGATACTGGTGTCGTCAATGAGCCGGCCCTTCTCAAACACAAGCACCCTGGGACCACCAGCATTACTGCGATACCAGGATGGGGGTTTTCCGGATAACTGGGTTGTGCCGGTGTCGGGCTCAACCCACTGATACATTCTCGCCAGCGTTTGCTGACTGAAAACAAGTAGCATCGAAGCGAGGACAATTCTTACCATTTGCGCAGTACTTTTTGTTCTAACATGTTAAGAAGTATCTTGTTGGTGTAATCACATGTCAACGCTAAAAATTATATCTGGCGGTCAAACAGGCGCGGACCGTGCTGCACTGGACGCGGCAATCGCGAATAATGTTGGTCATGGAGGTTATTGCCCAAAAGGCCGTCTAGCCGAAGATGGCAAAATCCCATCAAAGTATTCGCTGATAGAAACCGACTCGAGTGAGTATGCTATTCGTACTCGAAAAAATGTAACTAAAGCCGATGCCACGCTGATTATTTACCATGAACAAC
>JAAUYM010148797.1_pt1 | contig 11281 bp, 11 predicted proteins | sample 7278001 | NCBI WGS metagenome assembly JAAUYM01 (sample SAMN14350224, study PRJNA611818) | marine sediment metagenome | isolation source: surface marine sediment (1.8m) | place: French Polynesia: Moorea | collected 2018-08
ATAATCAGTCGCCCGCCCGGCGCCAATTGATCTACCAGCTATGTTTTTTTAAGAAAAATATTGGGCGCTTTCTTGTTTGCTCGACCTCTTGTAGGTATATACATTAATTGTATTAATTGCATGGTCCACTCACAGCTTGGGGCAGCTTTGCCGCAGCGGCTCCCACGTGGATAGCGTTGTAGGGCGCGTCTGCAGGGTAACCCTCGCGTCCATCACCGACTGGTGAAAAGAGACAGAAAGGAAAATATTCTAAATTTTCCATTAACAAATGTGTGAAAAGGCAAACTCACCGACAAACTTTATCCTTCCCGAATCGAGCAACTCGCCGTGACTCTTCCGCACGTTGTCCTTCGACCACTTGACCAGCTCGTCCACGTGGTCGATGCCCACCGCCAGGCCCTTCTCGCCGACCTGAGTTGGAATCCGAAAAGTCATGACAACCTCGCTCTCCTTGTCCACCCTACCTAAGCTCACCATGAGGGCGAAGCAGGCGGTGAGATACCCGCTGCCGGAGCCCACGTCCAAGGCCTTCATGCCCGGCTGCAGCTGGTCCCTGAGGAGCTCTAGGGCATAGGCGTGCTGAAAGCAAACAGTAAAAGTTAAGAGTTAAAAGAGTCCCTGTTCGTGTGTGATTTTTTTTCTAAACGCCAACCATGTGTGGCGCGCTGATGGTGACGCCGTATCCGATGCTCTGCGGCGAGTCCATGTACGGGTTACTCTTGGAGAACTCCCCTCTGTCCACCTTCAGCATCACCTGGTGCACAGCCTCAGATTCAATGACTCCATGTGCTGGGGGGAGAGAAAGAAGAATACAGTATTGTAGGGGTTTCCTTGAGACCAAGGCAGCACCAATGGCACTCATCGTCATAGCTCACATCTGAGGTTTGCCAACAGCTGCGCGTGGGTGGAGCCGGACGACCTCCAGGCCATGGTCGAGGCCGCGAGGATGGCGAGCGCGGTGGCCGCGGCAAGGACGGCGGCGGCGGCCAGGAGGACGCGAGAGTTGCGGCTGGCAGGGAGAGGCAGGGTGGACAGTAGCTAGGGTGGGACTCGAGGAGGAGGAGGAGGGAGGGGAGGGAAGGTGTCAGTTGGAAGTAGAGGCCTTTTTTCTTGATGATGATGGCCGTCCTGCGGATAGCTGAGCTAAGGCTGCCTTGCCTTGCCTCTTCTCCGTCGTCTGCTTGCACTTGCAGCTTGCGCCTGGCCGTCGCGTCAGCGTTGCTACAGAGTCAGCCCCCAAATTCGCCAGTAAGGTGGCTACATTTTGCCAAATTCGCCAAGCATTAGATTTTCTGTAAAAAACACTTTGCTCTGACATTGAAGAAAAAGGCAATTATAGCGTATCTTATGTGGTGAATTTGGTTAATTGGCGACAATTTTAAAAGTCGCCAAGGAGCGAGATAAAATTCGCCAGTTGGTCAAAATTTCGCCAAGTATAGTATCACTGCCTTGGTCTGCCACTGTTGTAATGCTGGTTTGTTTTGTTCTGTCAGAGATAGCAGATTGCTCTAAAATTAGCGACAAGATTACGGAACAGTCGAAAGTAGAGATCGGCTACTGTTTTTTCACAAGCCTTACTCCCGCTTTGCTTAAGTTGTTGCAATTTAAGAAGCTGAGACACTTACAGGCAAGAAGTTTTGCCATGCCTAAAGATGTCATTGTTGGCAACTCTGAAACAAAGAGCCGAAGAAAGCGATCCAGGGCATCCAGGGAGCCTCTGCAGAAACTGCAAAAAAATCATGTGTCCTCGCTGCGTCGTTGATCCACAGCTCAGTCGGGTGAGTGTCCAAGTCCACACTGGCCTTGGCCGCTTCTTAGGGTACTATTAACTCCTCTTCCCCCTTTTCTTTTGGGGTCCAGGGTCGCCTGTGCTCAGACTCTGGCTCCCTGCAGTCCAACCTGAGGTCCTGCCACGAGTGCGGGGACGACAAGAAGATGCTCACGGCCAGCCGGAGGAAGGTGGACAAGGAGGAAGAAAACAACATGGAGGTCGTCACGTACAAGCGTGAGAGAGAGAGAGAGAGAAAGAGTTCCAATTTGCTGATCCAGTAGCATCTCTTTTTTTTCTTCTCCCTTTCTGTACATTAGACTTGTGTTCTGCGTGCAGCCACGTGGTGTCGGAGCACAGGCACGAATTCTGGGTGGAGGACGGATACCAGGTGAGGTCGAACCGACAAGATCGTAGTACTATGTAGTGGTAGACTTGGTCCCAGTCTGGTCAAACTATTTCTTGCCAGGAGTACCGCATGGACTGTCTCCTCTGCGGAATCGGAGAGGACTCGATCTCCGTCATGCCGAGAGATCCCAGGAAGGCCTCAGTATGCGGAATCATAACGTCTTTTTCTTTTTCTTAAACCGGAGGAGGAAGCATTTAGAGTGTCACGAACACGTACGTATAATATAATCAGTGACTTTCAAGGCAGCATTTGCGTTCTCTACCAAGTTGGCATTACTAAAACGGTTTAGTAGTAGACGAGACGAATGACATTTCACCAAAGTCCCTGTTGTAGTTGGACTGGAAGCACTTGGGAGTATTCCTTTCTCCGCCTACTCTTGAGGCAACCTGAGTTCCTCTCCGTCCTGCAGACGCGAGAAGTAGTGGCCCACTTTCTCTGCACTGACCCCTTCCAAAGTCGAGGGATTCCACCTGAAAGTGAAATTGATGAGCAAACTAGAAAGACTTTTTTTTTTAAAGTAAATGACACTTACTTTGGCGCGTTGTCCTTGTCCACGATGACCGCCCTTACGCCCTCGTAGAAGTCGTTGTCTTCGCAGCAGCGCCGGACCTGCAAAGTCGCAAAAAAAAGCACGTGAGAAGCAATTCTGAACCCAAATTTCGATTCCATCACTAATTACCACTAGTGGGTGGTGTGGATCTAGTGGTGCCAATATTGGTTGGGAACTCACGAGTCTGTATTCCATGGCCAGGCACTCCGCCAGCGTCTCTCTCCGCTCGCCCTCCTGCAGCATGCGCAGGGTGACCTTGAGCGAGGTGGGCGACATGGTCGACAGCTTCTCCCTCAGCTTGATCCCCCACTGCCCGTGGCCCTGCAGTCGCTCGAGCACCTCCTCCACCGTGGGGGCAGTAAAGCACCTCTCGATGTCCTCAAGGCGGTCGGACAGGCTGAAGGAGCCGCTCTTGCCGAAAGCGGTGTCGTATCTTACGTTTCCAGAGGGGAAAAAAAATTGGAGAGAATAAAAATGAGAAACAAACTGACCACGCTTTAGGGATCTCACCTGTCCAGGACGTCCCTGCACCCCTGCAGGTTTGCGGCGCCCGCCAGCTCCTGCTTGAGCCCCTGCAGCTGCTCCCTCTTGCACATGTGAGTGGCCACCCCGGCATGCAGGCAGTCCTCCCCGCGCAGTCGCTCCCCGGTCAGGGCCAGATAGGCCCCGAGACCCGACGGCCTCAGCCTGGGCAAGAAGTACGACCCGCCCACGTCTGGGATGAGCCCGATGGCGGTCTCTGGCATGGCGAACATGGTCTTCTCGGTGGCCACCCTGAAGGTGCCGTGGACGGAGACGCCGACCCCACCGCCCATGAGGATTCCGTCCACCAGGGCCACGTGGGGCTTTGGGTAGGTGCCGATTTGGTTGTTCAGGATGTACTCGTCGTGGAAGAACTGGCCCTGATCCGGGCGGCCCTTGCTCTCGGTGATCGCCCTGCAGGATGCGAGTTACAAGTACTCGTATTTATCGTTAGACAGATTGCACTTATAAAAAAATAGTAGGGTACAAATAACAAGAACGGTACGTATATGTACAGTTGTAGAAATTCCCTTTGAGAAAATACAAGAGAGTGGCATGTGGGTGGTGGTGATGGATAGACAAGACAGTCTCCATTCAGTATCGACACCTCCAGTTCTTGACGGGGGGAAAAGTCGATTTCCCCATTCTTTGCACATTATCCACCCACCCACCCTGCTCACCTGATGTCTCCGCCTGCGCAGAAGGCCTTCCCACCGACCCCTTCCAGCACCACCAGCCTGACCGACTCCTTCTCCTTCCACTCCTCCAGCTTGGTATACATGACCCTAACCATATTGATGGTGAGGGAGTTCAGCGCAGCCGGCCGGTTGAGGGTGACGACGCCGGCGTTGCGATCCTCTGAGAAGAGGACCTCGTCAGAGGAGGAGGAAGACATTCTGGCCGCGATGCTGGCGTTGTGCTGCCGCCCCGGCGCCCGCAGCGCCAGATCGACTAGAACTCGCGCCGGAACTCGAGGAATCAACATTTCTTACCCCACGGGAGAAAAAGTCTGGAAGAATAATAGAAACAGAGACGCACATGTGAGAAACTTTTTCGGGAGGAATAGTTCATCATCCGTTCATCGTCTGTGGCATATATTTCTGCATTTAAAGCTGCTCTTTCCCAGTAAATAAAGACAGTACCACACACAAGAAAGCACAATTTAAAAAGCTATTGTATATATAAAAATATTATAGGCAGGTTTGCCTTCCCCCTCACACCTGACTTGAGTTCCACGCAAAGTTTTCTCCTTTCCTCCGTGAAGTCACACACGCACGCACCAAGGAAATAATGTCCCACCCACAGTCTCCCTCCGCCATGATCACAATGCCGGCGTGTCCGGGGCTCTGGGGCTCCCCGAGAGCAGCCTGCTCATCAGCAGGTACAGGGCGAAGAGGCCGAACACCACGCCGAGGGAGACGTAGCACATGATCCGGCGGTTGCCGCGTCCAGAGTTGAGCATCAGCTTGACCCTGGCCATCGACCCTCCCAGGAAGCCGGAGGTGCCGTCCATCTCGTCGTCCAGGGAGTCCAGCAGTCTGGAAGGTGAGAAAAGATCAGTTGTACTACAAGTGGACCGCATGACCACATGGATCAATCCCCCCCCCCCGCTTGTTAGCCGACCTGTGGTGGTCCTTGGCCTCCGTCTCCATGTCGAAGGCCAGGCTCTTCAGGTAGGAGGTCTTGGAAGCCAGCCGGTCGTGCACCTCGCGGTTCTGTGCGTCCACCACGTCCTCGGCGCCGCGGTTGTGGGCGCCGTTTCGGGCCGACATCCTGCAAGGGGAACAGGAGCACAAAATGCTTTGAAGGGAGGGCTGAACAACAGGCAACACGAAAAAAAAATGGCAAGAGAGGAAAAGGAAAGACGCAATTTCCTCCGCCTCTTTTTTTTATTTTTTAGGTCTTGTTAAAACGCACCTGGGCATCTGCCAGATGTTGTAGTAGAACCTTACAAAAATACGCTTGATCCACGAAGAGGGACGCGGGGGAGGGTGAAAGAAATTCACAGAGTACTAAAGGAAAACGGAACAACAACAAAAAAATCTTTAATATTTTGTGATGATGGCGCAACTTAGTATGTAGAAGATCCTTCCTTCGTGAGGGGGAGAGGGGGGAACAAACCGTGGTATCAAATGAACGAACGAACATGTGTTTTTTCTTTATAAGCTGCATGCTGTGCCCCTCCCTCCACATCAACAGTCCACACGTGTTACATGCAAGTCCTTTCTTCCTTCCTCTCCGTCACTGCCAAGTCCAGACAGCTAAACACCGACGACAACCACTTTATCTCTCCCCCCCCTCTCTCCTCGCTTTCCTCTACTCTGTTGTTGACGAACACGTCTCTTTCTCACTTTTTTTCCCTCCTTCTCTCTTTCCTTTCATGTCCAATTCGTTGGAGACCGTTTTTCTCTCGGGGGGGGGGGGGGGAGGGTGAAACAAAAGGCGCACCACAGTCAGTGGGGCGGAAGATAAGAAGGGTAGGGAGGGAAGTTTTCTTCGACACCGTTTGGAAGAATTGGGAAGAGGAGAAGAGAGAAAGGAAAGGTACTTTTTGTGCCCTTCGAAGGGTTCCTTCCGAATGACGTCGTTGTGAGGCCGATTGCCTTCGGGGGCTTCCTCCCTCACTCCCTCACTCCTTCTTCTTGGTCGCCTTCTTCTTCTCGTCTTCCTCCTCCTCGTCCTTCTCCGGGTGATCGGCGTATTTGAACATGGACTGGATGTCCCCGCGGACAAGCGCGGCCAGCAAGGGGGCGCCCAGGCAGGCCGGCACCAGGTAGAGCAGGGCCGGCTGCGCGTGCTTGTAGAAGTGCATGATGCCTATGGTGGCCAGGAGGCCGGCCACGTAGGCCAGGAAGCAGGTCCAGAAGTAGAAGTTGGAGCCGCGCTTCAGGCTGTGGTCGTACCGTAGGAGGAGGGCCACGAAGATGCCCGGGATGACGATGTCGCCCAGCCCGAGCATGGCCATGTTGTTGGCCTCTAGACCGTTCTCCAGGAGGTCCTGGGGAAAAACCAGCTTGATGGGGGCCTCGAAGGACTTGGCCACGGTGACCATGACGTTGGTGCCGAACACCCAGAAGATGTCGTAGAAGAAGAGGCCGCCCAGGAGGATGCAACCCGTCATCACGTTGTTCAGATGGAGCAGCTCGACGCCGTTGACGGCGAAGGCCAGCCCGAAGATGTTGTTGGCCACCCAGTGTTTCTTCAGGAAGTACCAGACGCCCATGCAGGAGGACAGGCCGAACACCACCAGGTCGTGGGTGGTGAACTCGAAGTTGATTATTTCCTCCTTCTCCTTCCCCTCGCCCTGGGGGGGGGGGGGGAAACCGAAGATGACGGTGAATGCTCCTTCCCCACCGACAATACTTTTTCTCACTTCCTCACCTGGGAGAATATGAGGTGGTAGGGCACCTTGGGGATGATCCCCTCGGGCACCACGCGCGAGAAGGCGGGCGAGATCACGTGGGTGAGGGCCAGGATGCCCAGCACGAAGAAGTACACCGACAGCAGCATGTTGATGTGCTCCTTCGAGAAGATCTGCAAGAAGGGAGGCCGAACGTGACTCTTTGGTCTCCCCTAGCACTTAGGTACCCTACTCCTTTTCTCCGCGTCCCTCCCTCACCTGGAAGAAGACGTACAGCCCGAAGAGGGCGCAGGAGGCGATGATGGGGAACATGGCCGCGTCCCTCTGGGTCATGGTCTCGGGGGCCTCCCCGGTCTTCTTGGCCTCCTCCGTCTGCTCGCGGTGGGACTTGACGGACCTGAAGGCGCCCAGGAAGATGGGCACCAGCGCCATGATCACCAGCGACCCGTAGGCCAGCGCCATCCCCTCCGGCGTGGCCGGCGTCTTCCCCGTCGTCCCGTTGATGGCCTCCGTCATGTTCTCCACCACCGGCTCCGTCGTCGGCGCCGGCGTCGGCGTCGCCGTCTCCGCCGCCATCATGGGCTCAGCCTCGGTCGCCATCCTGAGCAGACATGCAAAAGGTGTAAGAAAAAAAAAGAGATAAATCTCCATCATACATATGGCACAATGGCATCATGGACTGCTCTCTCTTTTTTTTGTGGTGGTGGTGATGGGGTTAGATCAATAAACAGCCGGCACTTTAAATACCCAAGAGGGTGGTAGGTAGCTTTCACCTTTACCCACAGGGATTAGCAGAGAGAAAGAGACCCCCCCCTACGAGACCTCACCTTGGAAAACCGGGTTCGGCACGTCCGGGTTGCAGCAGCAAGAACCACAGAAGGGGTTGTGATGTGATGATAAGGAGCTACCTCCAAGCGGATGGATACCTCTTTTTCCCTTCTCTCTCTCTCTCTCTCTCTCTCTCTCCTCTCCCCTCCTCCTGAGTTTTTCTCTTTTTCTTCTTCCTTTAACGTCAGCGGATGTTGTGACCAGGAGAAAGGAGAAAGAAACCACCAAAGTCAGAACGATTTTCTTTCTTTTTTTAAATCACTTCACGCCGACAGCACATTGTACAGGGTGTCTCATCCGAAGTAACTGCGCAAGTATCTTGGAGAAAAAACAGGGTGTTGATGAATATTCCTCCTCACAAATATAGGTTAGGTTAAAAAATGGATAACTTTCAGCACCAAGGAGTTATCCAAGATATTTTAAAGCTATGGCCCTTTACCCTCCCGTGCAGAGTTATATGAATATTATATTATATTTTATATATGTCAGTTGAATATTATATTTTTTGTTTATTTGTTTGCTTCGTAATTTTTTTGGAAAAGATAATAACATACCAAGACCTGGCAAATCTTTTAGTTAATGTGTTTCTCTCTTTTTTTTACAATGGCTGAGACATGCGGTACAAATGTCACTTCTATGCAAACTTTTTTAAACGTATGTATCAATTATTTGTGGTAAGTGTGGTCTGACTGGTCTGCTCTTATTATTGTTTTTTTTTTTCAGTTTTGCTGACAGACGGGTTTGAGTTTCCATACCATGCCCCCCCCCAAAAAAAAGCGCATTTTCCCCGATAGAGGCCATTGGTTCTAAGCTTGACGTATCTCTCTCTTTCTTTGCTCGCCGCCACGCTGGCCCCCGCAGGGTTGACAACAAGGAACGGTAAATCTTCTTTGGGCTCCTCCCGCTATTATATCACAGAGGGGAGTACCTACCCACACTATCGCTTTTGGGAATAAAGCCAAGTTGCTAGGTGTCCGCCAAGCGAAAAAAAAAGTTGACTAGATCTAGCACTTGTCATAAACTGCATACTATAACTAACAAAATAAGGGGTAAACTTGCATCAAACAGCACTTACTAACGAAATTTGCTTCACTTTGCCAAGTTAGAGTTTGAACTGCCAAATAGTGGCACACCGTCAAACATTTGCTTTACCACACAGTTGACTTCAGCAAATTATTCGATTTTTGCCAACTTTTTGGACGAGAGTAGCAGTCAGAAAACCAATACTACGTTATAATATCAAAATTATACCTTGTATCCCTTGATTTTTATATATATACGTATACCTGCTGTGCAAAGAGAAAAAAAACTGAATATAGCGACAAGTATATTGTACTAGAGTAAAATGTGTAGATACAGCATTCATTCTTTCCGATTAACAAGTGGCATTTTTTTTTAGTTTGAAGCTCTCTGTTCTGTGTGGTTCTGAATCACGTTCTGCATATGTATATCAACTACAGCGTTCTGCAAATCGAATCTTTTCCGCTTAACTGCACTTACTATAGTATGTACAGTGTTGCGACACACTACCTAAAGTCTTTTTTTTACTTTAAGTAACAAATACATAGCATGTACTGTAGTATTAGCATGTGTCATGGCAGGAAGTGAAGGTTTTCTTGGCTGTTGGCCGCCTCTCGTAAAAGAAAGTTTTGTTTGCCGACCCTCTCCCCCCTTCAGAGAAGGAGGAGGAAGCCGAGGCATTGGCAGCTCCGGCCTTTTTTCCTTGAAGAGAGGGTGGCACGCGATCAAAAAGGCCCACTAATTCCATACATACGCACACCAAGGAGAGAGGATGCACTACAGAGTTCGGCTGCATACCTTATATCATTGGTTGCTATGATTTCCAAACCTGAATTTTACTTCTGTTTTGGAAGGTAATGCAAAATTTCTTATTTAGTAAACTTTACCATGCTTTACTGTACTTAGTACACAGCACAAGCATTTCCCCTCCTACCCTTGTCCCCCTGGCCTCCCCCCCTCCTCCCCAGAAGAGCCTCATCATTATCAGGACTCGCATTCAGAGGAGGGAGGAAGGAAGAGGCACACACAGCACAACAGACCAACTAACAAACGGGCCTATTTCCGGGAAGAGGTCCTTTCCTTTGGTCCTTTAGTCCCTACTTACTTACGTCCACCGATCCGCATTGGAGCGTCGTCAAGAAACAAAAACCCAACCAGACAGCCATCAGGGCTGTCTGGTGTGTCAACATTGTTTATTACCCCCCCCCCCCCACATGAATAACACACGTGTGTTTAATAAATGTCTCGGACGTGTGACAGAAAAAGGGTAAAGTTCTTATGTGGTATTTAAATAAGTTATTTTGTTTAAAATGTACAGTTCCGACGATATATAGGGTATGTCTTGTCGGGAAGGCACAATGTTTTTTCTTAGCACGGATTTTAATATTTTCGCGCAGAAGAAGAGAAGAAGGACTCAAAGTCGACTTTTGCATGAAGCTGGAGGACAGAGAGGTAGGTGGAGGTGGTGGTGGAAGAGGGGGAGGAGGAGGGAAAAAACTTTTTGACTTTCTGAACTTTCCGTCCTCCTCCCCCATGCGCGGAGGCTTTTCCAACACCCCGACAGGCAGAGAGGGTGAAGGGAAAAGGTGGTAAGAAAACGGGGAGGTTGGAAGGGAGAGAGGAGGGAGAATTATCGTCATTATCACGGAAGAACGCTGGTACCAACATGCGCAGACAAACAGACAAACAGACAGACAGAGCAAATCTCCAGAGCGTCGGTTTTGACCTATTCGTCCATCCATCTGACTAATCTGACGGTTGGAAAGCGGCATCAACGGCGGCGGCAGCGGCGGCGGCGGCGGCGGCGACGGCGGCGGCGCATGCCTACGGATTCTTGTAATACTTGGAGTTACAGTGCACGCCAAATCTTCCGGACCGGGGGCCGCATTTGTCTCGCTCTTTGCAGTTGTTGTATCTTTGCCGTGAAGAACTTGGACTTTTCTCTCCTCCTCCCGCAGCCACACCCTGCACGACGCCAGCACTAAAAAGATGACTTTTTATGGACTTGTGAGGCCGAAGTTTCACTTTCTTTTTACGACCCTCTTTTCCTCCTCCTCCTCCTCAACACAGACGACGAGAAAGAGGGAGGGGGGGCCTCCAGCCCAACCCCCAGCCGCGCTCTCCCCGCCCCTCTCTCTCTCCTTGATTTGCCGAGTCAGGTGGGGAAGAGGCAGGGAGGAGGAGGCTTTTGGAAGAAGAAATCGCCTCCTTCTCTCTCTCTCTCTCTCCCTCTCCCCTCCCCTCCCAACGGAGGAAGCAACGGGTGGGTAGGTGGGTGCTCTCCGGCAGATCTTCTGCTATCTCCCACCCACCTCACCCTACCCCACCCCCTTCTTCTTTCTCTCCTCCGTCTCTACGTACCACAGCTTCCAAAATTCCTCCACGGACGGTTGTTCAACCATCCAAGCGGAAATGTGTCCGTGTTTTTTTCTCCTTCAAGGAGGACCAACCTCTTTTGTGGGAGTGTACTTGTACTTGAATATGCATGTACACATAAATATAGATTGCACTGCAGGAGGAGGACGCCCTTCTTAGCTATAAATTTTGATACCTTGTGATATCAAAGAGAGAGAAAGACAGCTACCATGTAGGTACGTAGGTACGTACCTAAGCATACATACTATAAGTAGTACTATGTACGAGAGATTGAAGAAGGCACGCGTGACATCAATGACGTGTCCTCGGCCAATAAAAAAAGGAGAGAACTCTGGTGTTCGCGTGAGGCGGGAGGGGGGGGGACAAATTGACCATGGAGGGAGGGAGAGAGGAAGGAAGGAAGGAAGGAAGGAAGGAAGGAAGGAAGGAAGGAAGGAAGGAAGGAAG
>JAAUYM010047920.1_pt1 | contig 11279 bp, 13 predicted proteins | sample 7278001 | NCBI WGS metagenome assembly JAAUYM01 (sample SAMN14350224, study PRJNA611818) | marine sediment metagenome | isolation source: surface marine sediment (1.8m) | place: French Polynesia: Moorea | collected 2018-08
TATCATCATATATCTTACATTTTAATCTAGTTTCATAATCAGTTGAGACCCAGAATGGGTGTTGTCACTTTAAAAATCAAGTTTAATATCCAGTAAAATGTCACTGTGCTAAAGAAAAAACATTAACTTATCCTGAATAGTGGAATTTATTTGTTTCTTTTCCTTTTTCAGTAAACACTGCTAGATGGCACTCAAAAAGTGACCAGATCTCGCGATTTATCGCGACGTCGGCAATTTTGACCCTCCCTCTTGCGACAAAAATTTCTGCTCGCTACTTGCGATTTTCTCGCTATATTGGGGGGCGGTAAAAAAGAGGAGGAGGAGGAGGAGACAGGAGTGAACGGCAACTGATTATCGTCCAGTTATGGAGACCTGCCCTAGATTTTTTTAAAATTTCAAGCAGAATTGACCTGATTGACCACTATGAAAGAGTATGTTTAAAAAATATATTATAAATGGTATGCCAAGTTTTTTACTTTAGAATAGTGTACTACAGTGTACTTTAAAAATTTAGCAATTTTTTACCTTAAAATTGTGTAGAAAAGTCTAAAATCGCTTTTTCTAAACTTGACCAAAATTTGACTCGTGATTTTTCTGCTATTTTAGCGCTCTTCTGTCGCTATTTTGAAAAATTCCATCTGGTCACACTGGCTGTAAGTTACGTTTTCAACTGATCGCCTTTAGAAGTAAATTATCCCCAGTTAAGGTAGTTACTCTTCCACGTCATCATCAGCAGAGTGCTCTTCTCGCTGCTGAGATCTCCCTCGCCCTCGCCGTTGCAGTTGTCCTTGCTGCCCATCATCTTGTCGAGGCCGCTCGCGGACAATTGGCTGTCCAAGCTGTCGGTGAGGTCACAGTCAAGAAAGGGCAAGGTGGATGACCGCCGCAGCGTTCTGGACCGGCTGGGCACATGGGACACCAGGCTGGGCCTGCCCATCGTGGAGGAGTCCAGCATCAGGCGGGGTGTGTATCCCGGAGCTGTCTGCCTCCTTGTTGGGCGTGGCTGTCTCAGTTGGGCGGAGACCCTACATGGAGGACAGGCACTCCATTGCCCAGCTGGAGAAGAACCTACTGCTGCTGATCGTCTGGGACGGGCAAGGGGGAGGTGAGTGCACAGAATTCTGCAGGCAGCAGGTGTGCCTGCACCTGGAGAGGCGCGTGAAAGAGATGAAGAAGGAAGGGAGGAGGCCATGGTCCTGGCCAAGACAGCTGTCGACCTCAACGCCTCCTTCGAGAAGCACTGGGAGTCCCAACAGGGTGGCAGGAGGACAGGCAGGACCAGCAGTCTGGGCAGCACCACCACCATCACCTGGTGCGGGACAGGTATGAGCTGGTGGTGGCGAAGCAGGGCGCTGCTCTGTCGCGAAGGGAAGCCCAAAAGGATGACCAAGGACCACTGCCCGTCCAAGGAGGAGGAGAAGAAGCACATCGTGCGGGCAGGGGGCTTTGTGGAGTGCAACAACATAGGAAGGCACCTGGTCAATGGCGACCTGGCCATGTCCAGGTACATCGGAACCTGAACCTGAAGCTCTTTGACATCACCCCGGCGGCAGACATCAGGAAGAGGAGCATCAAGCACGGCAAGGACTGCTTCCCGGTCCTCTTTACCGACAGGGTCAGCCACGTGCTGACTGACCAGGAGGTGGTGGTGGAGTGCCTCTCCTGATGTGACCAGCCCCAGGAGGCAGCAGAGAAGCTGGTCGACCAGGCGCTGCTGTTCACCAGCGAGGACAACATCACCATTCTCGTCCTCCTGCTGGGGTCGTGGGGCAAGGGCGACAAGGGTGGCACCTCCATGCTCTTCAGCCTGAGCAGGAATATGTCCAACTCGTCCAGGTACGGGTAGCAGGACAACTCTCGCGGGCGGGAAGAAGACTTTGCAAGTACTGTAACTACGTGAATCTGTGGTTGTGCTCAACATGCCCTCCGAGGGCAGGTGTTGGTCGGGTCATCGTCCTTGTCACCTGCGTGGTATGTCAAACTTCATTAAATTGTTGCAATACCTTTACTGAATAAAGATCATGTGCTACACCCAATAGACTTTTTTTTTAGATTGCTGGCAGTGACGATGCTTATACACAATTCTGCCGTCCTTTTCACAGGGGTGATGCGAGTGTAAAGGAAGAATCAAGACTTTTTTGACACGTGGACAAGACCAATCAGCATGCCGGCGGTGCTGGAAAAGAGCAAGTACTTCAGTCCGAGGAAGCCCAAGCCGCGGCAGGGCCCCGAGGAGGAGAAGGCGAGTCCCCGCCGCAAGTTGGTGCCCCTGTCCTCCTCGTCGTCGAGATGGGTTCCCCCTCGGTCCCCCTACCACCTGGTGCAGGAGGACCTCTTCCACGACCCTTTCAAGCTGCTGGTGGCCACCATCTTCCTGAACCGGACGGGAGGCGACAGGGCGGTGCCGCTGGCCCTGCAGTTCCTGCGGCGGTGGCCGGACCCTCGGGCGGTGGCCGAGGCGGAGGAGGACCAGATAGCTGACCTGCTGCAACCGCTAGGGCTCAACAGGAGGAGGGCGAAGGTCTTGCAGCGCTTCAGCAGTGAGTACTAACGTATTACGTGATTTTATTGTATCTTGACTCTTGAGGTCTAGCACTGCGGTAGTAAGATTCAAGTTGGTTCTTAGCGAAATTTTCGTTCGGATGGGTATTTTGGTACAATAGTGCAGAAGTCCTGCACTCCAACAAAAAAGTGTATACATATTGCATAGAAACTTTACCCGCGGCATTGTGATGGACGCGCGCGCACTTTGAAATTAGAACAACGTTCACTCGTGGTGTATTTCCCGTATTTTTTAAAAATAATTTATTGGTGGAAAGCCAGCTTAATAATAAGTGCTTAAGTTGACATTTTCAACTTTTATAAGGGAAACCTCAGTAGGTAAATTTTTCAAATTTGTGGTTACCCGGACTTGTGACGTCCTCTGCAGCAACATTCAAACATGAGCTTGCTACCGGATAGATACACTTACGAATCCAAGTCATGCAAAGTTGGAGTGACTGTGGCCAACATTGGATTTCTCATTAGGGAGGCCAAGAGGATCAAGGGCTCCATAACCATGGGATTTCGAGAGAAGAGCATCCAGGACTTCAACGATGCGGAAATCCCCCTGAAGCTCACTCTGAAGGTGGACTTTGAGAACGGCAGGCACAACGTTGACGTGTCGTACAGCCTCGGGAGGCAGATCAAGCACTGCCCGAGCGTCACCTTCCTGGAGAGATCCCTGGGCAGGCAGAAGGGGAGCGTTATCTTGGAGAAGCACGACTTCACCTCCACCGACGAGAAGGAGCGCACGGTGTCGTTCGACGGCAACCTCACCCGGTTCAAGAGGGACGAAGTCCTTCTCAACCTAGAGCTGGATCTGGAGCAAGTCACCCCCAAGAGAGACCATGAACAACAGCACCCCCTGGAGTCTGCTGCCTTCCCACTCCCAGTCTCTCTCTCAACTGCCTAGCTAGGAGGAGGAGGAGGTGTCTAATGGTAAATATTTTTTTCTTCATGAACACAGGTGAATGTGTGGCTCCACTCATAGCAACAAATAGACCTATAGTAAGTACTTCCATCAGTACAAGATCCCATACACTTGTTTTCTAAAAAAAACAAAAAAAGAACACGAAGATTTTCAGGGATTACAGTATAGTGTGGGGGAATCCAGCGAAAAAGTTTACAACCTCAAAATCTTTTTATTGCCTTTGATTTTTAGACAAAAAAGTTATTAATAAGAATTCATGTTCTAACTAATGTAATCATGTTATATTTTAAACAGTTCTCTTAGAAATAAAGTATTACACCAGATTTTTTTCTGATTTGAAGTCGTGGTTCCTGATCACCCGTTGCATTTTATTGTGGAGCATGTTACAACCATAAAGATGTTCTTTGTTCTATTGGGCAAAAATCTCAACTCTGCCTACTACTGCCTTATCCTCAAAAGATTTCTGAGACACATTACAGGCAAAAGACCAGAAAGATGGATTTTTTCCATCGTGATAATGCTAGAGGAGGAGCTCATCACAATTGTATAGGGGTTCTTTAAAGAGCTGTCAAAAGATGAAACAATTTCCTGTATCTGCCAAAGTTTGTGAGAAATTAAAGTTGTGAACTTCTTCGCTGGATTTCTCTGGTAACATGTTGAGAGAATTGGTTTAGTGGTTTGCTTTAGAGGATAGAACAATAGCTTCCGGAGTTCTTGCTCTTGCTCCTGACCAGCTTGCCGTAATCCACCTTCTTGGCCTCGAACTCCTTCAGGACCTTCCTGTCGTCGTCTCCCAGCTTGGAGGCGTCCATCTTCCTGGCCACTCTCGCCGCCGCCCACAGGCCGGCCTGCGCCGCGCCGGACATGTATCCGGCCCACTGCGTGGCCAACTCCGTCCCGGCGAAGTACACCCGCCCGTGCGGCTCGCGGAGGGCGCGGAAATTGTGCATCCCTCCCGGGGCGACCCGGCAGACCGGCCCGCCGCTCAGGTGCCGATCCGACGTCCAGTTCTGTTCCACATACTCCACGGCATCCTTAGCCTTGGGCCCGAAGTAGACCTCCAGCTGGGCGAGGACAGCCGCCTTCCTCTCTTCCCGGGTCCTGGAAAACCACTGGTCGCCGTTCCTGCCGGCGATGAAGCCGACGAGCGCCGGGGTCTTGTTGTGGGTGGTGGCGTCGTAGACGACGGTGATGGGCCCACTCTCGCACCCCTCCGTTTTGGTCTCGCCGCCCGTGCTCACCACCTCGCCGGAGAAGCCGTCGTCCAGCCAGAAGGACTCCTTGTACAGTACGAAGACCTTCATCAGGTTTCCCATGGGCATGCTCCTCAGCAAGGCTCGCTTCGACTCGCTCAGCTGCGGCGAGAACTCGAACCTGTCCAGGTTGGAGGTCGGCACGGCCGATATGACGTACTTGCAGGAAAGGACGCCGCCGTCCTTGGTCGTCACCCTGACTCGCTTTTCTTCCTCTCCGACTTCTTCGATCTTGACCACCTCCTTGTCGAACAGGACGTTCTCCTCTCCCACCGCCTCCGCCAGCTTGATGGAGATGTCCTGGGTCCCTCCCTTTACCCTGAACTCCTGAGCCGCTCCTGGCTCGGCCAGCAGCAGCTTCATCACGCCGCCACCGGAGTTGGCGTAAGCCAAGAAGAAGAGTGGAGAAATCTGTGACAAAAGTTTAGGTCCAGATGACTTTTAATAGTGTCTACGTACTACATACCTAGAGAGAGAGGTGTGTATAGTAGTACAGTAGATGGTAATGAGTCCCCCCTCTTTTTTTTCTGACCTGCGAGCAGTCGCAACCGAGGCAGGCCTGCATGGCTGCGTTGAAGATGTGGAAGATGGGCTCGTGACTGCTGTTGGCGCGAATGAAGGCCTCCACGGTCATCGAGTCCAACTCGTGGGCCTTCGGGTGGGCGTAAGGGTCGCGGATGTCGATCTCCTGAGCCAGGCTTTCCACCCTGCAAGAGCATTCGCACTGCGATTCTGACAAGGTTAACTTGCACTCTAATGTATCCATGCTAGATTTTATTCGTTCAGTTACTTCTTGATGAGCTTGTCCATCTGCAGCAGCGCCACTTTGGGCTGTATGTTGGGGATGTCGGAGGTGTAGGTGCGGACCTTGTTGTCCCCGACCTGCAGCACCTTCCTACCCTTGATGTTCTGCGGGTAGTATCCGACGCCCAGCTCCTCTACCAGTCTCATGATGTGCGGCTGGCTGCTGGCCACCCAGTGCGCCCCCAGGTCCAGCGTGTCCCTCTCCTGGCCCTCCTCGTCCCTGACGAAGTAGGTCTTGGTCCTGCCGCCGACGCGGTCGGACGCTTCCAGCAACGTCACCTTCAAAGTCGAACATTTTTTTTTGTCCAATTGAGATGACGACGACAGCGTCTGGCTTTTACCGTAAGTGCTGGATCGATCTGCTTCAGCCTCCTGGCTGCCGTGAGTCCAGAAATGCCAGCGCCAATGACCACCACGTCGGCTTCCATCTCGGATCCCATCTTTGACCTCTCTGTACTTGCTGTGCCTCTATGTACGCGCGTACTACGTGAACGATGCTACTCTGGGGGGGAAACTGTCTCTTCTTAAACTCTCCCCCCCCCCTTCCTTCTTGCATACACGACGGAGGCACGCAATCTTCTACCTGTTCTGCCGCTAGTGCCCTCCCCTCCCCTCCCTCTCTGGTCTGGCTCCCTGCCTTATCAATGTTCTTCTTGTTGCAGGGGAGTACATGACCAAGGACTGGACGTACCCAATCGAACTGTACGGCATCGGCAAGTACGGGAACGACTCGTTCCGCATCTTCTGCGTGGAGGAGTGGAGGATGGTCAGGCCCAAGGACAAGATGCTCAACAAGTATCACGAGTGGCTGATGGAAAATTTTTAGACTGTGAAATTTACTACAATGTCGAATTTATTCAAGAGGGCGCGTTTATGACTTTGACAAGGTGACAGAATACACGTTGTTATCGGACATTTTTCAAGTGTTGATCGACCTTTAATGACCGTGTCCGTCGCCCCCTCGACATGCCGAACGTAGCGTACAATGCACCTAGCATGAACCTCCTAGCCATCTCAAATGCAAACAATAAAAATTATCTTCGATTTTCTGCTCACTGCTTCAAGACGACAATTCCTTTTTGACAAACTGGGTATACCGTACATTACATGTACTGCAGTAGTAGTTACGATACAGTATAGTGTATTTCTGTCCATCATGCCAAATTTCAATGCTAACTATTTTGACGAAAACAGCAAAGAATTTTGACGAAAGCAACAAAGAATACTTCATGACCCATATTGACCCAAAAAGTCCCCACACATAGGTTTTAAAAAAATTCCTCATCACAGCAATTTCCCAATTTTTTTAATTTCAAAACTTTCTGACGTGTTCCCCGTATCTGGCGGCCATGATGGCGGCGTTGTGCCGCATCTCCTGCTCCAGCTGCTCTCCCTGCTGCTGTTGCTGCTGGGAGGACGAAGACGCGGCGGCCGCCAAGAAGTGGCCGCCGGAGGCGGCGGCGGCTGCGGAGGTCGCCGCCGCGGCGGCCGCGAAGCGAGGGTCGGACAGCAACAGCTGCTGCTGCTGCTGTTGCTGCTGCTGTTGCTGCTGCTGGAGGTGTTGCTGCTGCTGCTGGTTGGCCGGAATGCCTTCCTGAGCTGCAACGATGACAGACGTTGGCAATCGACAATTAATTTTCAACCCTTGCTGTGCTAGTACTTACTCGCTAACAAGGCCGTCATGATGGACTTGACCGGGTCCCCTCCTCCTCCCCCTCCTCCCCTGCGCTCCACTACCTCTCCTCCCCCTCCTCCTGTGTTTGTCCTTCTCCTGGCCTCTCCTCCGCCTCCTCCTCCTCCTCCGTGTCTCTTCTTGTGATGGATGAGGCTGCTTGAGTCCACTCCCCTCCAGTCGCACTGGTCGCACATGTACGGCTTCTCCCCGGTGTGCGCTCTGCGCTTGTGCACCACCAGCTTGTCGGAGCGGGTGAAGCCCTCCCCGCACTCGTCGCAGATGTACGGACGCTCGAAGGTGTGTTTGGCGCGCCTATTTTTGTTATAGGAACGGGAGGAAAGGGACAGAAATAACTTCCCAACCAATATCGCTTGCGTGAATTTACGGGTGACGGGTTGCTCTAAGGTTTTTATTTGCATAAGTGATATGAAGACCACTAGAGCAGCCCAAATCGGTAACTACCACTGGTGTCGTCACCGATGGTGTGCACCTATTGATACCAATATTGGTTGGGTTATACTTGTTTATAGTTTGGTTTAAAAGCAATGAGTACTTATTACTTATGTTATTAGGAGCTTCTAAGGAGCTAACCTGTGGTTCTGTAGCTTTTGCTTCGTGATGAATCCCCGTCCGCAGTCATCACAGAGAAAGTCCGCGACTCCCTCGTGGATGTTCATGTGGTACCTGTGGAGCAGACAAATAAGAGAACACACGGCCAAATGACCTTTGTATGTACTATTTACTTATAGGAAAACAGGCAACCTCACCTGAGTCCCTTCTTGCTCTTGAAGCTCCTGGGGCACTTTGTACAGGTGAGGCTGGCCCCGTTGTGCTTCTGCTTGTGGTAGTGCAGGGTGAACTTGTTGCTGAAGTTCTGGCCGCAGATCTTGCAGACGTGCCTCCTGGGAGGGGCGTCGTGGGAGTCGAGGTGTTTCAGCAGCGTCTTCTGGTAGTCGAAGGCTTTCGGACACTTGTGGCACTTGAATCGCTTGTCCTCCTGCCGCTTGTGGACCACCGTCAGGTGCGTCAGGTACTTCTTGCAGTCCGGGAACTTCTTGTCGCAGTCGCCGCAGACGAACTCCTTGCGGTGCTCCATCAGGTGGAGGTTGTACTTGAACTGGTCGTGGAAGACGCCGCCGCACTCGTCGCAGATGTCCGTTGCCTGCCTCCCTCCGCTGGTGCAACCGTCCAGGTGCGACCTGAGCGAGGACAGGTCCGGGAACCTCTGCAGGCAGCCGCCGCAGTCCATCCTCGCCGCGGCCGCAGCGGCCGCCGCCGCCGCCGCCGCCGCGGGCCGCCTCCGTCGTTTCGCGCCCTCACCGGAGCACCTGTGCTTCTTCATCTGCGCAGACCCCTTGCACAAGGTCTGGCACTTGGTGCACTTCCAGACGCCTTCGCTCACGATGCAGAACAGTCCAGTCCCTCCCCCTCTTGCCGCCTTCCTCTTTCTCCTCCTGCCCGCGCCCTGCTTGAAGTACAGCTCCTGCTTCACGTCGTAGTCGGCATCGCCATCCTCCTCCTCTTCCTCTTCCTCCTCCTCCTCCTCCTCGTCGTCGTAGTACCCGTAGCTGTCCCACTCCCCGTAGTCGCCGTAGCCGGGGTAATCGAAGTAGCTGCCCACTGACGCTGTGAAAATCTCCCTCGGCTCCTCCTTGACCACCACCTGGGGCTCAGTCTTGCGCGGGTGGTGGTGGTGGTGGTGGTGATGGTGATGCTGCTGCTGCGGGGATTGCTGCCGTCGCCGCCGGGGCGGCTCTTCCTGGCAGGCCCAGGACCCCAGACCCAGGCACCTCACAGCGTCGCCGGAAACCTCCTTGCCCTGGTCTTCCTCCTCTTCTTTGTCTGCCTCCCTCTTGCCGTAGAGCACCCGGGCGGCCTCAGTCAGCTCGGCCACTTCGAGGTCCGGCACGGAGACGGTCATGACGTCGTCCGGATGGACGCACTCCTGGCGGACGAGGTCCCGGAAGAGCTGGCTGGCGGAGAGGAGCACGGGCAGGTGGAGGCGGAACCTGCCCCCGCCCGCGCACACGAACAGGACGTCGGCGAAGTCGCCGCCGCCGTCGCTGCCGTCGCCCAAGTAGGAGGAGAAGCTGGCACGGAACTCGTCTGCGTTCCGGTGAAACACGGAGGCGGGGGCGGGGCCGGAGCCGGGGGCGGGGATAGCAGTGGCGTCGGAGGAAGAAGGGGCCTCCTCCATCGTTGTCATATTTCAGCAAGCTGTCACGCAGTCAAACATCTCTTCCAAGGCGACAATTGTTCGATTCAGGTAGGTGGCAAAAGCACAAGGTAGTAATAAACCCGGCGTAGATAACTTCCTTCCTTGGAGGAGGAAGGGGGTGATGTGTACCCACCTTCTCAGGGGTGCCTACGCCTATTTCTGTGAAATTTCGAACGGCCCGTGGGGCTCCGGACCGGACTCGCCTCCTCCTTCGGCCTCCGCGGCCTCTGCGCCGACCTCTGGTGTGACCCCCTCCGTCCGCCGGAGCCGCCCGGAGGGTCGTCCGAGCCCGCTGGGAGCCACTATAAGCTGTTAAATTAAGGGTGTCTGACAGTTTGGGTTGGTAATCTGTGTCATGTTGAGGAGGGCAGGCGGGCGCAGGGTTGCCAGATGGCGCCCTTATCGCGTTATCGGTACCTATAGTCACCAAGATCTATTTTTTTTTGGGAAGGGAAGTCAAATTGCCGAAATTGGGCTGGCGTCACTGACCGGAAACGGATACGAAATCACAACTTTTCTTCCTTTTTTTTTCGTGTGTGAAAAATTATCATCAGGGAACTTTTCTACTCCTCTTCTCTCTTGTTTGTGGCCGGTCTGGCTGTCGATGGAGGCAGTGGCAGGCGAGGGCGGCGGCCGGAGGGAGGGAAGGAGGAAGGGAGGGAGGGCCATAGAGGGCCACACATAGCCCACAAGGCAAAGAAAAAAAAAGAACAAGGAAGGAAGGAAGGAAGGAGAGGGAAAATTCCCCTCAGCAAGCCCAGGGTCCCGATGTCAGAGTCGAAGGCAAAGTAACCAGATCTCGCGATTTGTCGCGAAATCGGCGATTTTGACCCCCCCCCTCTCGCAACAAAAAAATTGGCTCGCTACTTGCGATTTTCTCGCGACAACTGCCCAACCAATACTGCTTCTTTAGTGCTGCTAATCAAAAATATTTTCAGGTTGGGTGTTAGTGGTATTTCTACATATGGGGATGGTTAGACCAGCCCAAAATTTGACCCCACCACTCTAGCGGTTGGTGTGGTTCTAGTGTGCCAATATTGGTCGAGTGGTTATCCTCCATTCAAGGATAAGAACTGTATGGAGGAAGAGGAGGAGGAGGAGGAGGAAGAATGGGAGGAGGGAAAGTGGAGGAAGGTTTGCCAGATACCATCACATTTTTAAAAATTTAAAACTAACCTAGCTTGACGTAACCTAACCTCGTATTTGCATTTTTTCAAATCATAAGTTTAAGTTTACCTATTTGTTTATTGGCCACTAGCAATGGCATTTAAAATAATTTTTTTAAGAATATTTTTTTGAACTTGCTATTTGGCAAACCTTTCTCTCGTTACTGTTTCACTACTTTTGAGGCGGGCTAAAATTTGACTCGCGATTTTTCTACTATTTTGGGGCTTCCCTCTTGCCATTTTAAAAATTTTCATCTGGTCACACTGAATTGGCACTTGTCTTCTAGTTGTAGAACTAACAGGCGCGCATGATACAACACACAAGACACAACTTACGTCTCCTTGTCTTCTTCTTCATAGAAGGCAGCTAGTATTGCCATGTTGCAAAGAGCATGGTCAGCAGCACATGGTCAGTATTACACTAAATCAGGCTTGTGAGCGTTCAAGAAAAATAGGAGTTAATGCGTTAAAGGAGGTCAAAAATTTCTCTCCATTCAGGAGTTCATTGTTCACAGTCAACAGCGGTACCGGAATTCAGGGCGGTCATCGTTCAAAAATTGGTTGGGTTTGGCCACAACACACACCCCAGCACCACCACAAAAAATGAAAGAATCACAATCGCAGTAGCGCAGCTTTTTTCTTTTCTCCCCCCAACCCATTTCTACCCAACCAATTTAAACTCCGGTAAAAA
>JAAUYM010044598.1_pt1 | contig 11272 bp, 15 predicted proteins | sample 7278001 | NCBI WGS metagenome assembly JAAUYM01 (sample SAMN14350224, study PRJNA611818) | marine sediment metagenome | isolation source: surface marine sediment (1.8m) | place: French Polynesia: Moorea | collected 2018-08
CAACCGACAAGGCAAAAGAATTAAAAGAGGAGCTTGAAAAGGTTAATGAGTCCTTTAGCGCTGAATTAGGGTTGAATGAAGCCATTGCCGAGGGGTTAGAACTACAAGGCAAATCAACGGCACAAATTAACCGTGATAGGATTACCATACTTAATAACCAGATTTCCAGCGTTCAGGCTATACTTGCACAAAATGAGGCATTATTAACGCAGGCCAGAATACAACAAGAAACCGTAACACTTTGGGAGGGCCTTTCTGGATTCTTACAACAAGGCTTCCAGAATGCTATAGATACTATTGTCAGGGATCTTTCTTTTGCAGCCTCTATCATGGGCGTTTTGGCAGAAAGAACGGCAGACGCAACCGGGCTAACAGAACGATTGGCGGTATTTGCCAAAGAAAACGCAGATGAAAATCAAAAGATTGTCGAGCTAACTACACAGAACAATCAACTGCTTACCCAAATACAAAATATAAGGAATAATATCCTAGAAATTGAAAAAGGAATAACGGCTGAAAAAGAGGCTCAAAACAGGGCTTCATTAGAACAAATAGGGCTTTCTATACAGCCAGCAGGTTTGGCGCCCGTAGGTGATTCTACAATATCAACAGAAGCGCCACTAACAACCGCCTTTAACGATATATCAGAAGCACAGGCACAGTTTTTAGCAGACCTAGAAACTTTTAACGAACAAGCAAATCAGATATTAACCGAAGGGTTTACCAACACTATTGGTAATATAGCAGCAGGAATTGGAAACGCTATTGCAACAGGAGGGAATATATTTAATGCCATTGGCGGAGCGCTTTTATCTTCTGTTGGAGATATTATGCAGCAACTAGGGAAACAGGCTTTGCTTATTGGTAAAACAATGCTTGCTATCAAGTTTTCGTTTAAAAATCCCTTTGGAGCAATAGCAGCAGGGGCAGCACTTATAGCAGCGGGCGCACTATTTAAAGGCGCGGCGGGATCAGTCGGCCAGATAGGAAGCGGGGCAACAACAAGCGGAGGAAGTGCGGGCGGTTTTTCAGGGGGCATTGCGCCAACTGCAAGCGCAGGGGCAGGAGATAGCCGGGTAGTATTTGAAATAGAAGGGCCAAAATTAGTAGGCGTTCTTAGCAGAACCCTAACAAGAAACCAACGATTAGGAGCGGGAATTATTAGCTAATGGCGGTAGTAACCATATATAGATTACAGTACCAGGATTTTAAAGAGCAGGAGGTAAGAGTTGAAATACGAGGCGAAGAAACTTTAATACCGCCTGGGCAATCCCCTAACAAATTGGTTTCGGGAAGGGTTTTTATTGACTACCCTGAAGTAGACAACCACCGCACACCTATAAGGGGATCAGGTTTAAGATTGGACTTACAAGCAGACAACTTTGAGGATTTTGGTATATTATGGACGGAGCAAGAAAGACAATTTACCGTTAATGTAACCGTTGGCGGGGCGTTTGTTTGGGGAGGATATATTAAACCGGATGGCATCTTTTTTGACTACACTAAACTAAATTATAATTTGTCTATTGATGCTATCGATGGTTTAGGGTTTTTAGAAGATTTAGCCTATGTAGACGCTGATACAGGACTTAATTACACCGGATTAAGAAAACCTATTAAAATTATTTCCGACTGTTTAAGGCGTTTCGGGTCTAACTCACTAATAAGAACCTTGCCCAATATTCGTTATAACGGGCTTATTGGCAATGTGGATATATTAGATAATACCTATTTAAAAGTAGATAGGTACATTCGTGACGATGAAAATACCACCGGGTCAGCTCAGGAAGTATTAGAGGGTGTATTGTCTACTTTTGGAATGTGTATTATACGGGGATTAGATGCATGGTATGTATATGACCCTGAGGTAATAGCCAAAGGCGTTAATAACACTTATTTTCAGTACAATTTTAACGGCAATGCAGACGGCACATATACCATAACTCAAACCAAAAACATAGGAAGCCAGGTTAATGGCTTTGCTTTATATCATATCAACTCTAACCAGCGTTTGGAAATGCGCCCCTCTATTTCGGGGGTCAGGGTGAATTATAAATATGGGCTGGATGAAAGTTTGATTAATAATGAGTTTTTAGAGCATAACGGAACTACTTATTCCGGGTGGACTATTAACGATGCCACAAAACATGCTTTCGGACCAAACAACAAAGGGGCTTTAATATCACATGATGAATCCGTTGTGGTCATGACAGCAGATGCAATAAGCGTAGCCCAGGACGATTTAATAAAAGTTGAATTAAGGGTGGCTAATACGAGCGTTCCAGCGGCCACGCGGGTTTTTTCATATAGGGTCAGGATAGGCACAACCCACTATTTAAAACGGGGGCAGTGGTCTACAAGCGCATGGACGGAAACCGTTGAAGTATTAAGCGGGTTTGAAAGGTCGGTTATTATAGACCCGATAGAGGGCATACCGGTAACAGGGACGCTTATAGTTGAAATAATGGGCTTTGAGTTTGTAACCACCACACAAGGCAATATGTTGCTATCGAGGTTTTCCATAAGCCCCGGAACAGAGGAAGGGGGGCTTAGAATACAAGGCGAAAACCACACAGTTCAAATTCCGGGCGGGTCTGTTGCTGAAGATCCTATCGAAGTACCGAACGGGGATAACCCTTCTGAGTTATACTATGGGACAATCTATAAAAACGACCAAAACACCCCTACTGATCTTTGGTCGAGGGAGGGAAAGGGCGAAGAAAGCCCTATTTTAAGGCTATTTGCTGAAAAGGTAGTGCGGATGAACCAAAAGCCTGCACGGTATTTTTCGGGGGATGTATATGATTTATTAGGGCCGCTGAATTTAATAACCATAGACAGGCTAGAGGGAAAGTACATGATATTAGGATATAGCTATGATACGCAAAAAAGGACGGCCAGCATGGTTATACGACAGATATACACCGATGAATTAGTCGGGGAAGCCTATGAGCTAACGTATGATTACGGTAATACGGTTAAGCCGACCATTGTAGGGTAATAAATAAAAACTATTATAAAATAATATTTCATAAATTTGTTATATGTCATTATTGGGCGAAATAAAAATGTTATACATAAAAACCGCTGATATGTCCCAATTCTACCCAGCGGCTTGTTTAACGACCCATAATTTAGATGAAGTAATAGAATTTCTATCCACCACCACACGGGACAACTACCAAAACGGGGAATTTTGGACAACGCAAGTACCAGGACAACAAAGCTATACTTTAGCTTTTGAGGGCTTGCAAGTGACAACCACTGAAGGGGGCATGGTAGAAACGGCCACCTATCCCATAATCGGGAATCAAATAAGCTACGATATTTTAGTGCAAATGAAGCGCAAAGGGGAGCTTATACAATGGAGGATAGACAGCCCATCGGACCAGCAAAACGGTTTTGGTTATATTGAGAATATAGGCGAAGTCGCCCCGGCAGGTGATTTTTTAACCTTTAGTTGCTCAATGGTGGGGTATGGTAAGGTTTCAATTAGCAGTAAAACTTCAGCGGCATTATTCCAATCGGGGCAAGGTAAATTGTTTCAGAATGGTCAAACGTTTTTATATAATTAGATATGGCAGAAAGATTAACGGACAAGACACCCTTTACCTCCAAACCGGATGCGCTTGATGTGCTGCATATGGTTGATATATCAGATACCACCAGCAACCCAGCGGGAACAAGTTTTAAATTGCCGGTAGAGCAATTAATGAAATTTGCGGGCTTTATGCTTATTAACGGAGCGAGGGTTTTAAAATCAACAGGCAACGAAAGTTTAGTAAACATACAGGCGGGGGATTTTGGGATATATGTTAGCCCTGGAATTGACAGGCTGGTCATATTTACCGCCAAAGTAAATAACATTGTTATCCCCACAGATTTGGATGATAGTGGCAAAGTAGCAAAATGGGTAGACGAAACACCGAAACTATGAGAAAGATATTTACAGGATTATTTATACTTATCGCCTTTGGGTTATTTGCCCAAACCCCGGGAGGTCCGTTAGGCGATACTTTTAGGTTTACCAACAAGGTAACGGATGCTATTATGTTTGGTTGGACACCAGCGGCCAACGAACGGCCAATGGTATGGAACGAAACGCAAGGAAAACTATTTCAATGGAACGCATCGGCATGGGTCGAGGTAGGGTCAGGTGGAAGCGGCACGGGCGGTATATCGGTAAGCGATCAGACCGTAACACGGGGAACGGCTATCTATAACACGGGGTCATCTTCTGATCTAATTTCCTACCGTCAGGAATCAACTGAATTAATGAGGTTAGGCGGCAACAATGATAATGCGGTTTATATCAAAGGTATTGAGGCGTTACCAGGGGATAACTTTACTTCTATGTTTGACCCTTTGCAGTTATCGCTATTGGACATAACCACAGCACCAGCGGCTAATTATACGGGCGCTATTGCAAGGCAAAACGTAAGCCCTTTTCATCCTTATATCTCAGACGGTACAAATTGGATCAATTTAGCCGATGCGATTAATAAGATAGAGAATACGATTTCAGGAAGGACAGGAACGGCTATAACAGCCGAAATGATACAAACACAATCACAGCTGACAACGGACGGCACACCTCCGGCATCATCGATAGTGTTCTGTTCTGATTGCCCGCCAGCGGATGCACTAACAGGCACGGCATTGGCATTAGACCAAATAGAAACCCAATATAATATGTCGGCTGCTTCTTCAGCGGCCACCTTTACCACCACCAATGTGAAAAGCGGGGGCTATGCGGTTTCACTTATTAATAAATCAGGGGCAGCGCCAACGGTAACAGGGGCAACCCAATTACCTAACACAGCGGCCTTTATTGCTAGTACCAATATGCTGTTATGTGTAAAGGCTTTTGGATCAACGGTTAAATATTGGTTTGTAGAATACTAATGAAAAAGACAATAACCATATTATTAATATTATTCTCTTTGGGTGTTTATGCCCAGCCTGAGTTAATATTAGCTAGTCAGGCGCAATCAGGGGACTTGTGCCTTAATGAATTTACAGGGCCGGGGCCAGCATACGGGCCAGCGCCCGACTGTGTAGATACCAATTCTTTGGCTTTAGCCGATGACGGAGGAGGGGCATGGACGGTAACATTAGAATCAACCGATGTGCAGGATGGGTCTTACGCCTATCGGTTTACCCGCAATACCGCCAACGGGTCTAATTGTATTGGCTTTATAGATTTACCAGGATTAGCGGAGTTATCAGATTATGACGTTACCGTATATGAAAAAACCATAACCGGAACAGCTTTCGATATAGGACAAATTAACGGTCAGGGGTGGTCTACTACCCAAACGGTTTCGACTAGCAGCAGCTGGCAACAAAGATCCTTTTTAACGAACACTCGATCAGGGTCATTAGGAAGGTTAAGAATAAGGGGTACAACATCAGGCAACCCCGGAGACGTTATATTAATAGACGTAGTTTTCGCAACAATAGTGCCATGAAGTATTTAATATTACTTTTTCCTTTTTTCGTATTTGGTCAAACCCTAACCATTGGGGGTAATGGTATGGTAACACCACCGCAAAAAGTGGAAATCCTAAAGAGGTGGAACAATTTAACGGGAACTTTCCCTACAACCCAAACAGGGTACAGTAACACCGGACAGGAAATAAAAGACGGAGCGGCCACATTTAGGCTGGATGTCATAACTAACGGGGTGGCCGATAGGGGTAGATATAATTGGATGTACTCAGGGAGCGGGGCAATACCTAACAGTAATACTTATTCCCCTAGTACGGTTTGGAGTCCGTGCGGTACTTGTAAGCAGAACATCCATTATGCGGCATGGGAAGCGTATTTAAATGATGATACAGCGCTTGCTTTAGCGGTTTGGGGCGAATTATATGCGGTGGCCTCAGATGACAATTTAGATTATTCTAACGGGGGTTCTGCAAGGTCAGGGGGCGAACCTCCACGAAACAACCCAACGCACGGCACAGCAACCCGATATGTCTACACAGGGCAAGCTAATAACGATAGTCATCCGTTTTTTATCCTAGCCTCTAAGATGGAACAATATTTGCACACCTATGGCATTATCTACGACCTTATAAAAAACGACGCTACATTTCAAAGCCAGGAGCAGTTTGTAAACTGGTGGTTTAAAGATTATGCGGATTTAATGTACGATAACTGCCAAAATCGTTTCGATCAGTATTTAGGGCCGAAATCCACATGGCAGAACTTTAGCAATGATTGGCGCAATTCCTCGCCATATTCCGGGGCGGGAAACAACCAAACCCATGCGTATTTCAATTCCAGCGGATCAACGGGATTTTACAGGATAGGGACTTTACAATCCGGCTCGTGGTCAAACAGAATGTGGGACAAAATAGCCTATGTAGGGGCGTTTGGCACTTACTTTAATGATGCTACTTACCAAACATGGGCTTTTGATGCGTTTAAGGGCTTCTTACAGACCGGTGTATTTGCAGACGGGACACCGTCGGAATGGTATAGGTCATACGGAGGGCCGAACTTATCCGAGGTAACAAAAGGAATGGATTATATTTCTACCACAATGATGCATATAACGGCTATGGCTCACAATCATGCGGTAGCCGTGTATAATGGTTTTCCTGGTGTAACGGACTTAGGCAAGTTTTATGATTATTCCACATCCGAGGGAACAGATGAACGATGCACGGCCTACGCAGCGGCCAGCACCAGCGGAGGGAATAAATCAATTCTAAGCGTACTAAAGCACGTTAGATTGTACTATCTATCGGGTGCAAATGGCGGTTATGCCGATAACAGGTATAATGAAAACGGATATGCGTATAACCTGACATCATCAGGGCGAAACATGACAAGACCCCTACCAGCTGCAATGGCCAACCAATATTATAACGATCAGGATTTAAAAGATTGGTATTTAATGGAAACCTCTTTAGGGTACAGGCAAGCCGATACGGACGTATCAGCGCAAAACTTTAGGCCGTCGGATATGGGTGAGAGTTGGGGTAAGGCCGGTGCAATGGGCGCAAGTTTTGGACAGGGGCTATTAGAGGGCATTACCTTTTCAACACAAGCCCCGCCAGCGGGAAGATTAAGAACGGCAAGGCTAGGCGATAAAAATATCAGGATTAAAAGCGCAGGGAACATAAATAAAATATTAATAGGCAATTAATGCAAGGACAGGGACTATTTACGGATGCCCAAATATTTCATTTAGTCGATAGATGGAACAATTCTCACTACCTCACAACGGAAAGCGGTTACAATGACGATGTAGCTTTTCACAAAGCCAAAGCCAAGCAATTTAGAAAAGACGTTATAACGGACGGTAAAAAGGACAGGGGTAGATGGGATTGGATGCCTAGTAATATCGTTATAGGAGATAATACGGGAAGCCCTAACGCATTAAAATCACCTTGCGGGGAATGTATAGGCAACATTCATTCAGCGGCCTTACAGGCGTTTATAGAGGTTGATAAGGAGTTGGCTTTAGGGGTTTGGAAGGAATTAAACTGGCTGGCTAATTTTAATAACCTGGATGCCACCAACAAAAGTAAATACCCCTGGAATGAGTCTTTTGATTCGCACCCGTTTTTTATGTCTTTTTCCAAGTTAGAGCAATACACCCATAGTTATGGGCTGATATATGAGCTAATAAAAAATGAAAGCGTTTATAACAGTCAAAAAGATAAGGTAAATAGTTGGTTTAAGGGGTGGGCTGATTTTGCCCTTAACACGGCCGCCAAAAGACAACAGGTTTATATTACCCAGGACATAAGTAAGTTTGACGATAACTATAAAAATTCGTCCTTTTATAGCGGGGCTGGCAACAATCAAACCCACAGTTATTTTGATAGCAAAGGCAAAAACGGAAAGTTAAGGTTATCCACTATGCAGTCAGGCGGGTATTCTAATAGGAATTTCGACCGCATAGCCTGGATAGCCGCTTATGGGACTTATTTTAATAGCGCTGAGCATAGGGATTATGCTTTTAATATGTTCAAATCTGCTATTCAATGTGGTATGTTTGCCGATGGGACTTGGAATGAATGGTATAGATCCCATTCCGGGTCTACCAATTTAGGCGGGGATTATACTTGGACAACCTTGATGCACTTTGTGGTTATGGCGCAAGGTCATGCGGTGGCTGTTTATAACGGCTTTGAGGGGGTTGTTGATGCGGGCAAATACTACAATTATAAGACAGATCAAGGAACAGACCAAAGATGCAAAAACTATGCGTCCGATTCTACTAGCGGGGGTGAAAAAGGCATCCTGGCTATGATTAAGAATTTAGGCAAGCACTACAATGAATTTGTAGGGCAGAGACATTCAGAATCCGGTAAAAAATACGATTTAAAAGGATTGCCGTTTCATTTGCCCGTTGCTATGGCTAACACTTGGTACAATGATATAGAGCTTTATAATTTTTACAATTATGTAGGCGATTTTGCCCATGTAAATTTAAACCCTAATAAATCGGCTAATATTCGCAGCCCTCACACTATGGGTCATGCTTGGGGCATGGGTCAGGCGGTTGGGGCTTTGTTCCCCTATGGCCGTTTAGAAGGTTATGTGTTTAATACTGAAGATATGGAATTACAAATAACAGACAGAGGCGCAGAGGAAATAACCGAGGAAGGCTTTAATTGGTGCTGGAGCGCTAATATCGGAATGACCGGACAAGTGGAATATAGAAAAAAAGGAAATGGAGCGCCAACAGAGGGAGCGGTAGAAAGCAACTTTTTGACCTTCCACCGCCAAAGGATAAGAGGCTTACAACCCGGCACTATTTACGAAATAAGGGCCAAAGGGGAAAGTGCAGACGGCCAAAGCATAACCGATATAATAAGCGAGGTTAGAACGTTAGGGGATAGTCCTGAACCGCCTGAACCTCCAGCGCCTGAAAAGAAAAAAATAACCATAACCATCACAATAGAAGGAGACGCAGAATTTGAAGTAAAAGCGGGCTAATGTGGTTAGGAATAGTCATAATGTTAGTATATTTAAGTTTAATGATATTAGTTAAAGAGTGGGTAAATGGACGCCAGAAAGTGTAATAACAACGCTGTTAGCGGTTTCGATATGCTTTGTAATTATCGTTCCATTGTTCACATCAGAGCAAATGTCCAAGGAAGGCACAGATGCTTATAGACAAATAGTAATTGCGGTAGTGGCTATATTAAGCTATTACTTAGGTAAAAGATCAGAAAAATGAGTGTATTTAAAAGCCCTGATGGGCAATGGAGTAGTAAAAGGTTTATGGGAGTGGTTTCAGGATGTGTAGGCGTTCTTATAGGCGTTTTAGGCGCTTTCAGCGAGGGTAAAATTGCTTTGGAGATTCTAATAACGGTGTTAGGTTATTCATTAGCCTGTTTAGGCGTTACCAGCTTAGAAAAGTTTGGCAATCCTAGAATAGTCAGGCCGGATGCAACAACAAACCCAGACCCGCCAGGAAACCCGCCTGGACCACCGAAGAAATGAAACGGATTTGGCCCATCATATTAATTGTTTGTGGAACTATTTTATTTGAATATAATTATGAAATAACATACTATTTTGTTCCTGACATCAGCACTGGAGATTTATACAATGATTGGTGGGAGCTTAGAAAAAAGATTTACAGCGGGATTTTTATGATCCTTAGTTTAACGATATTTATTGTAACCAAAAAATTAATAAGAATTGCAAGCGTTCCCCTGACAGGGTTTACAATAGATGATTTTATTGATAGAGTGTATTTCAATAGCCCGGAATGGCACAATACTGATTATATCATCGTCATTACAACTTTTTTTGTAATGGTCATGCTAATTTATAATTATGCCAGATCCGAAACACGAATTGATAAGGGCTTTTATTAACTGGATAATACCAAGCGCACTAGGAGGCGCAATTATGCATATGGCAACAAAAGTACTTAGGAAAGAACAAACCTTTTTAGAAGCGCTTATATCGGCTGTTATATGCTTTATTTTCGCCTGTTTGATTGGCACAATGGCGTATCTTTATAGTGCAGGCGTTGGAACGGTGATAGGAGCCACGGCATTTTCTGCCATAGTAGGGGTAAGAATAGTCGAATGGTTTATGTACAAATTTGATATACATACCTTTTTAACCGAAGCCGTTAAGGGCTTTGCTGATTGGGTATTAAAGAAACTAAAGTGAGTACGCCGGATGAATTTAGCAAAAAACAAGTAGTAAGTATTGGGCTTATCGTTTGGGTGGCTGCTATTTCATTTTCAATGGGGATGATTTATGCCAGGATTGTGGACCACACAAAAGACATTCAAGGCGCACGGAATTTCACAGACCAAGAGGTCGGAGGATTAAGATCCGATTGGGACAGGGATCGCCAGGAACAAAACAGAAGATTAGATAAAATAGAAACTAAATTATTTAACGGAGAGTAATCATAGCCTTTACAACGGCTATCCTGATATTCATAGGAAATAAATTAAAAAAATAATAGTTATGGGTGCAAGCACTAACAAAGGAGCTAAGACAATGGTAACGGCCACGCCAGCAACGCCTGCGGGGGTAATATTTGATAAGATACAAGCCATTAACGGCGTGGCGACCTTTACAGCAACTGAAAACCCTGAGGACACTGCCAATGGTGATACTTCATGGTCGGGATCATTAGGAGCTGGACAAATTATTTATGGCCGGTTTTCAGTCATTAATGTATCAGCCGGAACCATTAGGGCGTATTTAGCTTCATCATGAGCGACACACATTATAATATAAGCCCAACGGGCTTGACGGTATTAGAGGCTAAAGTAGGAATATCGGGTGTGTTCTATTGGTCTGGGTTTCCTCAATTAGATACGGGCTATACGATTTCTATTGCGGGGCAGACCTACACGGTAGGAAGTGGAATTACACTAATAACCACGCCTGAAAATACTATTAATTGGGCTTTTGATTTTACAGGAATTGCCCCCGGCATATATTACGGATCTATCGAAAGTGATAACCTAGTATTAGGCGTTCATTTTGAAAGAAAGCTAAAACTAATACTAAGAGATTGATAACTGAAGGCTTAAACATACAACCTTTTAAAGTAACCGTTGGCGCGGTAAACGGAGCTATCTATGAAGAAGTAGCAACCACAGCCGCACAACATCAAATAAATATAGGCGCTTGGCCAAACTTAAATTTAACTATAAACCAAGTCGGTGAAATAGACGGCGGAATAATTATGTAATATGGCAAATGTTATTAGAATTAAAAGAAAAACAACCGCAGGCGCACCGGCTTTAGGTGCTTTGGCGGTCGGTGA
>JAAUYM010055705.1_pt1 | contig 11272 bp, 14 predicted proteins | sample 7278001 | NCBI WGS metagenome assembly JAAUYM01 (sample SAMN14350224, study PRJNA611818) | marine sediment metagenome | isolation source: surface marine sediment (1.8m) | place: French Polynesia: Moorea | collected 2018-08
CAAGGGATTAGTAGCTTCAATGATGAAGACATCTTTTGCTGAATGGATCGTCTCCTTTCTTCCTTCGTTTTTCCAGCCCCAATGGATGCTGAGAGAGATCCAAATCTGCCTTGCTCACCCCCACCCAACCTTCCATCGACAGTGACATGCTTTCAATGGGAACGTAATTGATTATTGTGGAGAAGGCTTCCCTTTTTTGCGATGAGGGATCAGAAGAAGAAGGAGGAGCGAGCAGTCACTCCCGCTAGAAAGAAAAGAAGGGAGAAAGACTTCAAAGATTTCGTTTTACCTTAAAATAACGAAAGACCAATAAATTGTAGATGCACTGTTGTAAAAACATTGTAGTAGTACTACGCTAAGCCTATGCTCCAGATAAGGGCGGGAATATTAAAGCTGGCGCACGTAGAAATGGAGCACTTTTTATGTACAACACTTGCAATGACATACTGTACTAGAGTACGTGTCATGCCATGTTCATCTAAGACTCAGTACCTTGGTATCCTTATTAAAGCATATGCATGAATAATAGGGCAAAAAAGATTGACATCTCGAGTTACAAAATAAATTTCAACGCGTAGTTTTTAAAGATATTTTACATTGATAAAAATATTCAAAGAAGTTTAAATCTGTTTAATCAGGGATAAAAGTAGTCAGTTTTTTTGGACAAGCTGTACGTACGTCCTGTAATAGTTGCGAGGGCAGTCTGAGTCATCCAGAATGGTAATAACGATAATCCTGTCCTTCGTTTATTTATCCCAAACAATAAACTGAGCAGAGGCGGAACATCAGTGCTGATGCTGTGCTGATGCTGACGACTAGACAAAAAAGGTCTGGTTATGACGATGTTGGAGGTTCCATTAGACCTCCCCTCCACGTGATGCGACTCCCTTCTATTTTCTGGGATTGTCAAAACACCGAATATCTGTCCTTGCTGAAAAATCACCCCAGAGAGTAGCATAACGATGCCTTCTTTTCATTTTGCCCATTTTTGGGAGCGACGGTGGCTGATTTGAAAGTTGATTTAGGGCGGAGGGAGGTGAGGGGTAGGAGAAGAATTGTATTATTTATCTAAAAGAGAATCCTACCACTGTACTACGGTCCACTTTCGATATAGTAACGTACAATATACACTGTACTAGCAGTAAGATGTACCGGCAGGTAAAGACTTCTCAGGCAAGCAATTTACTCTACATTTCGCAGTAAATCACTTTCGATCTACGTATAGTGAAAAGTTTTGGTATACTATAGTAACGACTTTGCTGTCTGGAATGTACACTGTAACATCTACGTAGTGGGTCCCTTGTTAGGAGACACTATTTCTTGCGGGGTGGAGATGGAGGAGGAAGAGGAGGAGGAGGAGGAGGGAGGAAAGAACCTTTGATCTACTTCGAATGTTTCCACCGCACCGAGGGGACGGATGGATCCTTTGTTGGCCAGGGACTTCTTCTCATCTCCCCTTCCCAGTTTCAGGAAGACAACAGAAAAGTTCGAATTTCAACTGAATGCCACGATAAGATCGACAAGCGGTTCCAACGCTGCTACCTAACAAACTACTGCAATACCATCGCTTTAATTTTTTTTGTGGGTGGGTGGGTGAAACAGTGTGTCATTTTCCGCCGCTCTGAGTTTTTGGATAGTGATGCCCAAAGGGTATATAAACTTAACAGGATTTGTGCCGCTAGAATGCCTTTAACCAAACCCTTGTTTGTGTGTAAAGAGAAGACAGCAGAAAAGAGATCTTTTGGGTCCTTGACCCACAATATCATGGGGCCAAGAATTCTCTATTTTGGGCAGGATGAAGGAAGGAAGGAAGGATGGAAGGATGGAAACAATGGGCATCACAGGGTGTCTCTCTTGTCGTGCAGACAAGTCGTCTTTCTCATCTTCCTCTTCCTCCCCACTTTAATAACATCACAGACACTGAGAAGAGGTTGAGTTGAGGCACACAAAGCACCTTAAATCACGGTTCCTCCTCTTCCTTCATCATGGCATGACCTCTTCTCCTCTCCCTTTGCACTCAGCGGTGCAAGTCCTCACACACACTCACATGTCCTGCAGCAGCCCAACCCAGACGCTATAAATACCAATTTCAGTCTCTCCCCCCTCCTACACGTTATTCTTGCAAAGAAACTGGACAGAAAGGAAAGGAGGAGGATGGAATGGCTCTCCTTTACCATACAGACAAGAAGTGCAGGAGGGACATGAGATTTACGAGAAGGCAGGGTAGTTGGTTAGGGTGGAAAGGGGGACAGACGGGGAAAGAAATATACATATATTTTTTTAATTTCTTCTCGCCAACTCAAGCGACCTTGTGTGTTTGCTCGCCGTTCGTACAACCCCCTCAAAAAAGTGAGTTACATCCTGAAGAGGCATAACTCACTTTAATGGTTTTTGCAAAAAAAGGTGGTAGAAAAGAGAGGCTTTTTGTGCAAGGTAGGGAATTTACGGGTTCTCGAAAAGATTCCTCTGTCGGGCACATACAGACACCTCAAGAGGCTTCCAACCGACCCCTGGAAAACGAGAGAGGAGGAGGAGGAGGAGGAAGAGGAAGAGGAGGAGGAGGAGGAGGAGGAGGAGGAGGAGGAGGAGAAGAAGGAGGAGATCACGACTGAGTAGTGACGCAAAGTCCCGTTAGGACACGAAGCTACAAGCGACTAACGATCATGCACGCCATATGGTGGATTATTAGCCTCCTCCTCTTCTTCCTCCTCTCTTCTTCTCCCCCTCTCCCATTAGGAGATGGAAAAGAGACCCCTTTTACCCGGGCTCTTTTGTTCGCAGGGGTGACATGACGGAGGTGTGTCTCCTTCGCCCCTCTCTTCGCGCCACTCTCAAATTTTTGTGTCATGTTGACGTTGTGCCCCCCGGGCTCCTTGATGACCCCCACGGGTGGTTGACGACCGCTCTCTCTCAAATATACTCACAGATACACATGAAGACAACAATGGTAGTACGAGTAATACGTCTTAAAAAACGGGCATCTCATTAGACACCGTGTGGAGCATCAATTTTACGCGTTTTGAGAGAAGAAGGAGGGGAGTCCAAAAATGTTTTCGCTGCACTAGGAGAGGCATTTTGCTAACAACTGATTGCACTGCTACTAGGTAGTACGTACGTAGATGGATGATGCGCTGGAAAAAATGGATTGTTGAGGGGGCGGCGGCGGCGGCGGCGGCGGCGACTGAGTCTGCGGCGGCTGCGGCGGCTGCGGCGGCTGCGGCGCCCTGCAGGTTAATTGCTCATGTTCCACCGGCGGGCAACGGCTGCCGCTCCTTAGTAAAAAAAAGGGTAAAGACCAGGTTTGACAGAGAAGAAAAATGCATTGTTTGCGGTGGGGCGCGGTGTGAGAGAAGAAAAATTGGTCTCCGCATGCTGTCAGGGTTTGTGGAGGCTGTTAATGGAAGCTCTTAAATGATTACAAATTGTGTCAAAAGAGATTTGGGGTGTGAGGGAAAGAGGGGAGAGAATTTTTTGGGACGTGTCTGCTTCCTGTCTCTGAAGACCTCCCCTCCCCCCTAAAAAAAATCTTTTCCTTTTAGGTGGTGCCACACAAGCACGCAACCCCCCCAAGGTAGGTTGGACTAGGTAAGTCTCGATCGCATCCATCACTCGGGAGAGGGAGATAGATCTGTCGGAGATTTTTCTTGTAGGAAAAAAAAGAAACCCGTCAGATGGAGTCTGGGAAGAAAGGAGAAAGGAAGAGGTTTAGTAAATGTAGCAAGGATTTTTTTGGGGGTGGGGTGGGGTTAGCCAATGTTTTAATTACGGAGTGTTTACGTCATAGAACCACTTTTTTTGTTTTTATGTTTTCGAAGGTGAATGTGAATGTGAGGTGTGCAGTTTCAAAAACTTGGGCGTAACCTGATGGGAAGATGCGAAGAATTAGTTTTTTTCAGATATATTTTTGCTACAGTTGAACTCGGCTAAAAGAAAATCTCAGTTAACTGAGAAATATTATAGGAAACAGATGTTACATGTTAGTATATAAAAACCCCTTGGTTAAACAAGAAAGTTAGATAAGATTTAGAAATTGGGTCATCTCCAAACATGTTCCAATTATCCGAGTTCGACTGTAGTTCTGTAGTTATAAAGTTGTTTAATCTATCTGGACTAGGATGTATGAGTTGAAACGTACTGCACTCTTGACTTTGTCCTTGGGTTGAATAGGCAATTTTGGCGGCAATTCCTCCTTGTCCTGGCTTCCTCCCGGCCAGTCAGAGTTATCACACTTTGAATTATAAGATACAGTGAAGCATGTCATGCCAATCAATACAAAAAAATTCGTAGAATAGACGTCCGGTATAGTAAATATTATTATGGTACTAGGTATGTCCCAAAACACCACTAGCATTGCTATTCGATCAAGTGTGTGCTATTCTTCGTTACGTTCTAAAAAAAAGAAATATTTTAGCTACTGACCACTAACTCTTCGGAACTTGATACTGTACAATTTTCTTACATGGAAGCTAGGGCAACAAGATGGATAAGGCAGCATCAGCCTCTCTCCGGTCAGCCCGCAGCCGGGCGGGGGGAGAAGGGCACTGCAACTGAGGCAAGTAGAGAAAAATAGGGGAAAACCGTGAATGGACAGTAGAATGGACCACTTCTCAGCACAGAGAACAGATTCACTACATAAACAAGAACAGACTCTAATCAAAGACCTGCGGCGTAAAGACAGGGTTTCACATACGTGGTCTCTGTGAGTCCACTCCGTTCGCAATCGTAGACGGCGCACCGGTCCGGAGGTTGGAACCGCTGGCCCGGGTGCATCTCCAGCCTGGTCCCGGGCACCACGCAGACCGGGGAGAGGAGTCCTGGCCTCTTCTGCAGCGGAATGTGGGAGACGGCGGCCAGGGCGGCGGACGCCGCCGACAACGACAGCAACAGCGACAACATTTTGGATGAAAAAAAGCTTTGCAACACGCACAACACATGTTTCCCAAGATTTATGACCAGGGTATTTTTTTTGTTGGTTTGTTTGTTTCGACTGCAATAGAGAGGGAGAGAGGAGAGAGAAGAGAAAAGGCGAAAAATAAACCTCAATTTCTCCAGAACCTTAACCTAAAACTTTTTTCTCACGAGCTCCCACTGACCCACACGAGAGGAATGGTTTTGCTCCTCCTTTTCCTCCTCCTACACGTGTTCAAATTTATTGACCCTCTCCTCCTCTCCCTCCCGCCTTGAGACGCGTGGCAATCCACTCAGCGGAGAAAGAGAGAGACTTCTTCTTAACTTCTAATCCTGGCTGCTGAGCAAACCGACACATACTGTATTCTTTGTAGTAAAAGAGGGAGAAAGAGAAGGAATGAGGAGAGATTCATTCTGTAGCATGGTAGTTCGCTGCGGGCGACGACGGCGACGGCAGAGGCGACGGCGGCGGCGGCGGCGGCGGCGACGGTGGACGCGAGAGTGGGAGCCTCATTAATCAGGATGCCTCCTGCGGTGAAGAAGGAAGAGGAATTCAATGGGGGGAGTGAGGGCGAGGAAGGAAAGGAACCGCTGTACGCATGCTCCATTTTAAGGAGTCTCTCTTCCTACCTCCGTGAAGGGCCTCTCGGGGGTTAATTGAAATGAGGAGTGGCCGGGAGGAAAAATCGGAAGAAAAAGTGAGGAAAAAAACTTTGGTAGTTGAGATAAGAAGAAAACTTGCGTCAGAAAGTTTTCAGAAAGATAAGGAAAATAGGTTAAAAAATGCGAGCGTTCGAATCTCCGATCCATTTTCCCCTTCTTTGACCCTCCAGAGATGGGGGAAAATTCATTTCATGTCACCTCTGTTGTTATCGGCCCTCCTTAAAAGCTGCTCATCTTTTTTGCTCTCCCCGCTCTGCCTGTCCACCCTATAAAATATCACTCCTTTTGACGTGGTAAGTGATTGTACACTAAAACAGAGTTACAATAATTAAAACCATTATTAAAGAAAAATATTCAATTTTTATTAATAACATTAATGAAGAAAGTTACCTCTATTGGTCATGTCTTTTATGCATGGTAGGTAGCACTTAAAGTTTTGTATTTCATGTCAATCCTTTTTAATATTGACACGTTGAGAGAAGAAATGCAAGCTGATCAACACAAACAGGCTCCTTTTCATGTTCTCACCTACAACTCTTAAACGTATGCAGACTTCTAAAAACTTATACTTATACCAGAATTTATTTTCTTGCCAATAATGAAAACTTTTTCAGGCATCTATGAATGCAAATTAGACTGTTGTAGCTGGTGGCGCCAACTATCGAGAACTCTCTCTTTAAAAGCTTTCCATTCCAGGAATAAGTGTCCAAAAACCATGAAGAAGAAGAATAAAGTGGGCAAATGAAAAAGTTCAAAAGCATCTCCACATTCCACTGGGGCGAGGGGGGGGGGCAACATTTGGTGCCTCCATTTCCAGTCGCTATAATAAAAGAGGAGAAGGAGAGAGTCGATTTCGAAGAATGGGATTAAGATGTAATCCACTCCTCCTTCTTCTTCTGTTCTGATCTACTGTACGTAGTGTAGGCTTCACTATCTGCCTCCGCCATCTCCATCTCCCCCTCCTCCTCCTCCTTTCTCACTTCTGCTAGTGCGTCTAACGTCATCGTGATCATAGCAGACCTCTCGGGCTTTTTTGCCAGTGTTTCGCCGATGGATGCACACAACGATATCACGCTCGCGTGTCTTGTACTCCATTGTAGTATGCTACAGTGGAATCTCACTACAGCTATAAGTTGTTGGTCAGCAGTGAGATTCATCACTGTAGCGAGGTACTACTGTGCAATAGCATTTTGGTACGCAGACATAATATCAATAAACTGAGGCTCATGAGGCATAAACATGCAGGCATGTCGAGATTCGCTAACACATCGAGATTTCACTGTACAGTACGTACTTCAAGAGGGGCAAAAAAAACCCAGAAACCACCGTCCTTCCTTCCTTTTCCCTTCCTTTCCTTCTTACTCTACGCAATGATGCCAACTCTGCGCATTCGGGGCAGAGTGATGGAGAGAGGCCACCCAAGGAAGTAAGGAGCTACCTCCAACCACGACTTTTCCTCCCCGCAGGCCACCTCCTTCTCCTCCCCCTCTCTCCCTCTGCAGAGTAGCGCACAAAACTGGAGCAATAGGCAAGAGAGGGAGAGAGAGAAATGTAAGAATGCTTGATTAGCAATTCAGCCTTTCCAAGGTTCTTTCTTTTCCCATGTCTTGTCGTCTAAACTGACGTTGCTTCTTTGCTTCCCCACATTTCTTGTTTTGCTCCTTCCCCCCTTCCTCCCTCTTCTAATATTCATTCCACCTCCTCCTCCTCTTTCTCATACAGCATTTCAGAGGAAGCGAGTGGGGTCCATTTCTTCCCCTCCTGTCGTGATGCTGGGGTCGCAGCGGGGGGGGGAGGGGGGGATGATATCTGGGGGAGTAGAAAAAGAAGAGAAAAATCATATCCGCATAGAGAGAAAAAACGAAATGGATAAACACCATTAAAAAGTTTAGAAGAGCTTCGTCATCTCCAGTTTTGTGTAGTGTGAGAGGGAAGAAAACTGACTCTCTCCCTCAAAAAAGTGGAATAAATTGGGTCAAGGGCTTCTATGACGAAGCCTGCGAGAGGAAGTTGCGTTTTTCATTAATGTCACGGCTCCTTAGCGGGACCTGATTAACTTTCCATTTTTTTTCTTCTCTCGCCTTTCCTGTCTGATTTGAGCGACCGTGAATATTGGGAGAAAAATGGAAAGAAAGTATCGAACGGTGGCGGCGGCGACAGCGCGTAAGAAGCTGATAAAAAAACGGAAAAGCATCATCATTGTGGGGTCTTTATTATTCATCTCCTTAGCGATTATATTTGGCACAGCCGTAATTTTTTTTGTTGCATAGATATAGAATTGGAGCAGAGGAATTATATTAAAAAAAACCTGATATCATCTTCGTATCTGTATATGCGTACTATTGTATTCGATACAGTACTACAACTTTCTTTATCTTTTTTCTCTTTAGCAAATGTTGTAAAGTTGAATGGGACTCGACGACTTTTTTTCGTGAAAGAATGTAGAGGATCCGCGACAGGATGCTCGATCATCTCACAGGATGCTGCTCTCGTGCCTCTTGAGGTGCAATGCCAGGTGGTCGGATCTGCTGAAGGCCCTGTCGCACATCCTGCACTGGAAAGGCCGGTCCCCGGTGTGCTTCCGCATGTGCCGCGTCAGCTCATCCGAGCGGGCGAACTTCCACCCGCACTCCTTCCAGGTGCAGATGTAGGGCTTCTCCCCGGTGTGCGTTCGCAGGTGAGCCTTCAAGTGACTCGACTTGGTGTAGCTCTTGCCGCAACCCGGGTGCTCGCAGGTGTGGGTTGGCAGTTTCCTCTTCAGGCTCAGCTTTCTCTCCAGCATCTCCTGCTCAGCAGGGAGGAGGCCGGCGATGAGGGCTGGGTGGCCGCTGCTACTCATGGCGCCGGAGGAGATGGCGCTGCCGGTGGTTTTGGTGCAGGCCACGGAGGAAGGGGCGGAGCCGCCAGAACCGTCTGCGCCGCTCTTGCCGCCTGCCTGCGTGGTCACGGTGCGGAAGAGGACGCCAGCAGAGACGCCGCCCACGCCGTTGTTGTTAGGGGAGGACGGGGGCGACATAATGGGCAGAGCAGGCATTGGCGGCGCCGACGCCGCCGACGCCGCCGTTGACGTCTTGGGCAGCGGGCTCAGGGTGGCTAGGAGGGCGCTCGAAAGGGAGCTCAGGTTGCTCGGGTTGGAGGCGAGCATGGCGGCGGCGGCTGCCGCGGCCGCGGACCGCCTCGCCGCCTCCTCCTTCTCCTCTGGACTAGATGGCGGTGTCATCTGCGGCAGCTGCTGCTGGAACTGTTTGGAGGAGGTCATGGTGAGGGCAGAGGCGGACGCGGCCTGGCTGGCGACGAGGCTGACGACGGTGCTAGTGGGTCCGTTGACCATCGGGGTCGGCGGGTGCAGGGGGTGGAGCGGGGTCGACGGGGAAAGGATGGGCGGGGACTTGGGCAGAATCTTGCGGGACTTCCTGGCGGTCGGGACGCCGCCGCGGTCGGACGCATGGCGGTTGCGGACCGCGGTGCCGCCGCGACCGTTTCGCCGCCGCCCGCCGCCTCCGCCACCGCTGCCGCTGCCGCTTGCGGAGCTGCTGCTACTCCCTCCGGGAGCGCTGCGGCTGCTGTTGCTCCTGTTGCGCGCCTTTACGGTCGGCACCTTGCTCCTGGCCCCCTTGGGACTGCCGCTTGCCGCCAACGTCGTGGTGGTTGTGGCTGTGGTGGCATTGCTGGCGTCGCTGGCAGGCATCATGGCTTTCGGCAGGAGTTGAGCGAGACTTGAGCAATTCGTTGTCTGAGTCGTGTTGGCAAGCATTCTCCTAATGGACGAAGAAGAAGGACTGTTGCCTTCTTTTCCACCTCCTGGTTCTGATTCCGACCTCCTGAAGAGGTGACCGAGCACCTCCATCTCCACCTTGAGGTTGCTAGCCGGCAGCCTAAGGACGGTGTTCTGCGGCACGATGGCCACGGTGGAGCCGGAGCCGCCGCCGGAGGAGGACTGGCGGGCGACGGCCGAGCGCGACAGGGGCTGCGTCGGCAGGCTGATGTGGATGCTGTTATCCTGATGCTGTTGCTGTTGCTGTTGCTGCTGCTGCACTGGCTTGAGCGGCGGCATGGTAATCTGATGTGCGGAGAGGATGGCCTCGTAGGAGGGTGGAGTGTTGAGGCCGCCATCCTCCTCAATTTGCTGCTGCTGCTGCTGCTGCTGTTGCTGGTGGCCGCTGTTCGGGCTGTTGGTGTGCTTCTCCACTGCCGTGTTAACCAGCATGTCGATGTCCAGGTAGTCCACGTCGGTGGGCGCGGCAATATTTGCAAACGGTTCATCGACGTTGTTGATACCGATGTTGTTGTTGCCGCTGCTGTTGTTGTCGTTCCCGTTGTTGGCGGTCATCAGGTCGGACTCGGACTTGGCATGACTAATGTGCATCGTTGGCGCGGAGGCACTGGCCAGCGAGTTCCTCAGGCTCCTGATTCCCCTGGTGCTGGACAGCAAGGCCTGTCTCAGGAAGCTAGTAGAGTTGCTGGACTCCAGCTGCTGTAGGAGCTGCTGCTGCTGTTCAGCTTGCGTTGGTTCGGCGGTGCCGAGATCGGGCGAGGTCGGTGCCACCATCGGCGGAGGGGGCGGGGAAGAAAGGTGACTCTGTTGTTGCATTTGCAGTTCTGGCAGGACTCTCACTGGTAGGGCCGGCGGACTGCAGGGACTCGAAACCTGCTGCAGCTGTGGCGGCTGCGGTGGAGCCATCGAAGGCTGGGGACTGAGCTCTTGTTGCTGACTGAACTGTTGCTGCTGCTGAGGCTGCGGACTAAACTGTGACTGTTGCTGTGGCAATGGACTGAACTGTTGCTGCTGTTGCTGCTGCGGACTGAACTGCTGCTGCACTTGGTGTTGCGGAGGCTGCAGCCTGACCTGGAGGGGCGGTGGACTGCAGGACTCGTTGCTGACTGCTTGGTGCGGACTAAATTGTTGCTGGAGCGATTGTTGCTGCGGCTGCGGGGATGGGACCTCGTGCTTCAGGATGGTTAGGCCGGAGAGCGAGTTGAGCGAATCCACCAGAGAATCGCCGCCGGGGGAATGGAGGTGTTGCTGCTGCTGCTGTTGCTGCTGCGAGACGTGTCTCGATCGTCCGTTGATGCTGTCGTCTCTCGGGCTGAGAGTGGCGCAGGAGGAGCTGTCGTAGCCAGCCAGCATCGCGTCGTTCGGAGACGCGACCAGGAGCTGCTGCTGCTGCTGATGATGATGTTGCTGTTGCTGCTGCTGTTCTTGCTGCTGCTCCAGGGCTCCCAGTGCTCCCTCCAGGCTGTGCTCGTCGATGTCGAAGGTGGATCTCCAGTCGGACATGCCCAACTGCTTGATGTCCGCCATCTCCATCTCGTCCTTGCCCTCCTCTTTCTTCATAGCGACGGACGACGTCGACGACGGCGGCGGCGGCGCAAAGTCCCTCTTGAATTCCTCTCTGCTGCTCATGGACGGGAGCAGGGTGACAGCGGCCGCGGCAGCGACAGCGCTCGACAGCACCACGTTGGACGATCCGGCCGTCGGGGGGAGAGCGGCGCCGTCCATAGCCACCAGCCTGGCCTGTGGTCCCTGCGGCCCGGCGGCAAAGGGCGGCAACGGCAAGGGCTGCGGCTGCGGCTGCGGCTGCTGCTGCGGCTGCTGTTGCTGCGGCTGCGGCTGCTGTTGCTGCGGCTGCGGCTGCTGTAGCTGTAGCTGTGGCTGTAGCTGTTATCGGCGTCGTCGTTGTCGTTGTCGCTGTCGCTGTCG
>JAAUYM010175208.1_pt1 | contig 11272 bp, 14 predicted proteins | sample 7278001 | NCBI WGS metagenome assembly JAAUYM01 (sample SAMN14350224, study PRJNA611818) | marine sediment metagenome | isolation source: surface marine sediment (1.8m) | place: French Polynesia: Moorea | collected 2018-08
CCACCATGGGGAGAAAAGTGGAGGCTTTGCAAACATTGTACAGTAGAAGAAAAAGTTTTGTAGTTGTAGGTAGTACGAGGTACCTACGTGACGACCTTCCTTTCCCATATGTAGTATATTTTTCTCGTCTCACCGATGTTCTCCTCTTCAGATCAAATTCGCCTTCGGGAAGACGAAGACTGAGACGCTGAACCTCAAGGGAAAAAAGTTCTGTCGACGTCGACGTCGCGTGGGACAGCCGACGGCGCCAGGCGGAGAGAACGGCAGCAGCAACAGCAACAGTAGCAGCACCAACAGCCACCCGACCTTCATGAACAACGACAGGAGCAGTGGCAGCGACGACGCCGACGGCGGCATGGCTAAGGTGGTGACGACGTCGCCCAACCCGAAGGAGACCATCGGGCTGAGAGAAAAAGAGCGAGATGAGGACTTTCATCGTGAGGAAGATTTTAAAAAGAAACAAAGCGTGAGTAAAAATGCCAGCAGCGCCGTCAACGACAGCGGCGCCAGCGGCTCCGGCGGCGGCCCCCTTGGCAGCCTCTCCGACCCGAACTCCACGACCGTACTGGCTCTCGGCGCCGCGGCCGGCGCCGTCGCCCTCATGTTTGTCCTGCTGACGGTCATGTACGCCACCGGGCGGAAGCGCCTCCCTCTTCCTCCCGTGGACGGCGTCGACCCGGCGCTGCGCCTGCGCCACGGTCCCGGCGGCGGCGCCGACGACCTGCCGCCGCACTATGCCGCCGACTTCATCCGCAAGAAAGCGGTGGCGGCGGCGACGGCCGCCGCGGGCAGAAAGGGCCACTACCGCTTCAACGGCGGCATGGGGCTGGCCGGAACAGGGTCCACACTGATGAGGGACGCCAGCGGCGTCGGCGTCAGCGACGTGGACGGACTAGGAGGCGGCGGCGGCGGCGCCGCACGCAGGGCGGCAGGGGGCGGCGGCGGCAGCTACGCCACCCTGGCCAGTTTCACCAACGTCCCCATGGGTGCAGTGACAGGAGGCGTCGGGAGGGAAAATCAGGAAGGAGGAGGCAGCACTTATAACAGGTTAGTTCGACCATGGACCTGACCCTGTCTCTACGACTACGATCGAAATCATACAGGCAAATCTTTTCAGGAACAGCAGCACGGGCAACAGGAGCCAGTGGCTCCAGCAGCAGCAGCAGCGCTACTACCAGCAACAGCAACAGCAGCATCAGGGTCAGGGTCAGGAATCAAGCCGCTGGAGAAACCACTACGGCAGCAACCAGTCCTCCATCTGGTCGTCGTCGCAGACCATGACCAGCACCGTGCGAGGCACCACGGGGAGGCAACCCCCCGGGCCAGGGGGCAGAAGCTCCTCCCAGAGCACCATCTTTGGGCGGCGGCCGCCGGATCCGACGGCTACGCTGGAGCCGACAGCGGCAGCGGCGACGACGGCGACGGGGGCGTCGCCGGCGGCGGCCACGGGGGCGAATCAACAGCATCAACACCCGCAGCAGAACTCCCTGGTCCTGGAGAATGGGATGCTCAAGCTGATGCCAAAGCCGCAGCCTCAGCAGCAGTATTGCCAGTCGGCTTCTTCGGAGCCCACGCTCGACATCCAGGCTCCTGACGTCAGCGACGTCAGGAGATCTGACAGGAAGTTCACGGACACGCTTAAGTACGACATTAAATCTGCTAGTATTATGTTTGCTTGGGGGCCTCTGAAACATTAAATTCTGTGCTATTATGTATGCCAGATCCAACAAGACTGAAGAGGAGATCCTGGAGATGCAGTGCCAGCTCCTGCACGGGCAAGCAGCCCCGTTCTACCAGAATATGTCCGGTGGATTCCTGGCCTTCTCCGACGACGACGAAGTAGGAGAGAACGACATTGACGGAGAGGAGGGGGCGGCGGCCGAGGCGGAGGAGGGGGAGGCGGAGGGGGAGAAGCAGCAGCAGCAGCAGCCCTTCTCCGTCTACACGCCGCAGATCTACCCGCACCTCATGCCGCAGAACATAGCGCAGGCCCAAGCACACAGGCAACAGCAACAGCAACAGCAACAGACGTTTTACATGCGGCAGCAGCACCAGCAACAGCAGGAGCACCAGCAGCAGCGCCAGCAGCAGAGCAGGATGCCCCGCTCGACAAGCGGAGGATCCGTCCTGGTGTGAGAGTTGCCCGGATGAATGGAGAGAGATGTTAAAGTCTACCTACTAGCGCTACTGTACTACCGTACGTACGTAGTAGTTACCGCACACTGCACCTGTGTTTTAGGAAAATACATGCCTGCATTCCTTTTTTTAGTGCATTCTAGTAGCACTTTTTTAAAGTGCTGTTTGCACGAATATATATACGATTTTTAACAATGGAAAATTATTGGGTGTCTTCTTGCAGACAGTGTTGACGTTTATGAAAATTGGCGAATTTAATGACCTCCCCTCCCCAGCAACCGACTCTTGCTTACTGGGACCAAGAGGAGATTTTTATAAGGTGGACTACCAATAAAATACTCTTCTGCCTCTATTTTCCAGTCTCGGACCAAATTTTCCAGTAGCGTGTGCAATTTTTTTTTCTATCATGCTGGCGAATTTTGGAGCTGATGGCAACACTGTTTGCGAACAAAGTTCAAGTGACAAGAGCAGCCGTCGTTCACAATAGAATGTGATTTCGGTGGGGTAATCTGATGGAAGCTTCCTGCCTCCTCATGATCTCTCCTACCTTTATCCCATGAGCTTTCTCTTGCCAACAGCACCAGGCCCTAAAATTCGGCAAAACGGCTTTGGACTCTGCTCTTACTCCCTTATTTCTGCTGTTTAGGATTATCTTGTCATTTTGGTCTCACTGTCACTTGCAAATTTGGCAAAGATTACGTTGAGGTCGAAGAACTTTAAGATGAGTGCAGGAGGTTTAGAAACAAAAAGACTATTCTTTAAGGTCATGCTCATGAAGCTGTTTGGATTCTCCTACGATTGATGCCTTGGAAAGAGATGAGAGGGGTAGTAGTAGTACAGTATAACAGATCAAAAAGTAAATCTCCTTTCAGCTTACTTCAGTCGAGGCTCACTGCGCCACTCGCCGTCCACCTCTCCTGAGAAGATATCTAATTCTCGGAACTCTGCGTCATCCCATTCCTCCCTGGCTCCCAAAAGGAAAAGAGAGAGGGAAAGAAAGCTGCAAGCCGACGGAGAGAAAGGAGGAATCAGACCGTGGGCTAGATATAAGGGAACCATTCCTGCCGGCCGCCCCGCCCACCCCCATGGCAAGCAAGGACAACGACGGCCGCGAGCACACCTTGCTGCCGCCGCAGCCGCCGCCGCAGCAGCAGCAGCAGCAGATGGTGGTGGTCCACGCAAGGCCGAACTCGAGGACCATGTTTGATGCGCTCTTCAGGGTGCTGGACAGAGGTGCGGACACGCGGCTGTCGGTGCCGTACGCCATGCGCCACCTGCCGCCGTCCTTCTTCGACCAGTGGCACGGCAGGAAGGGGCACGACCACGCTGCAAGTGCACCAGAGGGTCACCAGAAGGCGGAACCGCTCGAGCCGCCTCCCCGGGATTCCTTCCATCCGCCGGGCAGTCCGGGCGAGGACGGACCCGGCCCGCTGCCGCCCGGTTGGCAGCGGGCGACGGCTCCCGACGGGCGGGTCTACTTCATGGACCACAACGCGGAGACTACTCAGTGGGAGGACCCAAGGGTCGGGCTCACGTCGCTTCCGGCGTTGGGAGGAAGGGAGACGTGCTCCCTCGGCTCAGAGGCCAGCGTCGGCGAGAGGGAGGGGTCGAGAGACAGGGGCGTGGGAGGGATGGGGAGTGGCAGCCTCCAGCAACTACTAGTATTCCCCAGCATCTCCGACGAGGACCTCCAGAGTGCCCTGTGCGCCGCCACCTTCTCGTCGGCGCCCTGCCCTCCGGCCGGCTCCGCTGACCCCTCCAGCCGGATGGGGGAGGGCGAGATGCTCAGGCTGCTCATGGCGGAGATCGGGGAGACGTTGACCACCTCCACCATGGAGAGCGGCTCCACTTGAGGTGGAATGAGTCAGCCAAACAGCCAAACTTCTGTGTGTGCTTCCAGAGGGAGCTTCCAGTGCCTACTATTGTGTTGGGGGTTGTTAAGGTATTAGGTTTTTTTTATGGTACAAGGTAGTGATACTTTCTTTGGTGATTTTTTTTGTTATGATACCGAAGCATCCATTCTTTAGTATTTAAGCGGAGAAACGCAATTGTTGCATTAAATAGACATATGGTACTGCATTTTTTTGGTTTATTTTTTCTTGTGAAGCAACAGTCGTTACTATCAGTTATTCCTATAATATAACCAATAGTATTGAGAAGGGGAAAGAAATACTTCTAAGATCACAGTTGCTGTTTTAGGGTGTGACAATTTTTGGCGAACGTTACTATTGCACGACCATGAACGGGAGCAAGGCTATACAGCACTTAAGGTTTGCCCCAGAGGGGCTGCGTGGGCTTCCCGAAGCTGAGGAAGTTGTCAATCTTGATGGAGCCGACCACCTTTGAGGCGGCCTCAAGCAGCGGCCGGACCTCCCTGACGAACTCCTTCTTGGACTTGCCACTGAAGAAGTGCCCGACGTTGAGGGCTGCCTTGAGGATGTCCTTCATCTGGTTCTGGTCAAAGGAGACATCGTACCTGGTGAACAGCTCCTCGCCTGCCTCCATGTCCTGCGTCAGACCATTTTTCTGGTAAGCAAGTGTCAAATTTATTCGGCTCTTAAAATTAACTCACCTTCTTGACCACGTAACAGTGGATCCGTCCGAACCTGGGATGGTCGCAGTCTGCGTAGTCGCCAGGTGCCTCGGAGTTGTGGTTGATCTTGTGACCGGTGCTTGCCTGTGTTTTCAAAATACATTAGTATACAACACTTTGCAGAACAGTCAAACTCGGCTAATTGGCGCTCAGTAGGGTTAATAGGGCATCTCGGTTAATTAGCAGCTTTTTTAGGAAACAAATTTTATGTATTGCTACGTCAGGCCACTCAGTTAAATGGAAAAATAACATAACTGGGAAATTGTGCCATCTGCCAACTTGTAAACGATGATTAAAGTTCAGTTGTATTGGCAAGCTGTGCCCCAAGGGATGTCTAGTAGTAGTACCTGATAGTTGTCCCAACTGGCCATGTCCTTGGGCACGTCCAGGTAGTCGTCCTCCTCCCCGATCTCCACCAAGTAGACGGACTTCTCCTCGTTGGGGCTCCCGTCGAACACCTCCGACTCCTTAACGCGCACGCCGTTGAAGTAGGAGACGATCGTGCCCGCGGGAACGGCCCTGGAGAAGATGACCACGCTTGTACATGTACATATGACATCTTATGGATAAAAAGTGTCCAATTCCTAAATTCTACCTTGGTTCCCAACTTATAGTATGTACCTACAACCTAAAAATGTCAGAAACCAGAGATTTAAAATTTGCATCTTTAGAAAGATCAAATACCGTACACATAAAAGTGTACGTACATACAACAAATGCAATCTTTTTTCCATTTGATCTCTTCCAAAAATGTCTTATTAAGATTCTGACTACAAGGAAAGAATTTGTGAGTTTTACTTAATGCTTCAGCAAAGAAAAGAGGATTAGCATTTAGTACATTCACATTGGCTACAAAGCAGGAGCAGCAACAGCAACAGCAACGACAGCAACGACAACAACTTCAACAACGACAATGCATGGAAAAGTGTACTGCAAATACAAAAAATTTATGTCTATGTGGGAACTTGCCCAAATAAGCTCTTAAAAAGATGACGTGGCTTGAAGCTGTAATCCCTCTCACCTCCTAAGGAACACCCCCTGCCCTGCCCCCTCGATGGACGACTCCCTGACCTCCACTAACTTCTCCTCGTAGGGGTCCCTGAGCAGCGGGTCGGACGAAAGGCGGGTGCGATTGGAGACATCGCTCCGGAAGGCCGGACCGGACGGGGCCGAGAAGGAGAGTCTCCTGAGGAGGCCGGACGTGCCATCGCGGGAGGAGGAGGAGACGGACTCAATCCGAACCTGCCTGGCCTCGGACATGGTGCCGTGGTCCCACCTGCCCAGCAGGACCGTCTCGAAGTCCGGGTAGATGAAGGCCACTTCCGGTCCGCTTGAAGGGAACAACGACTTGTTAGCAGCAACAGTAGCATCAACAGCAACAGCAGCAACAGCAGCAGCAACGACAGCAACGACAACGACAATAAACCATAAAGTAATCCTCACTTACTTGAACATGTGCTGAAAGTTGTGATTCCTAATGTTGTCCAACTCCTCTCTCACATCTGCCACCCCCGCTGGGTCGGCCTCGAAGTAGAGCAGCCCCACCAGGGCTTTCTCGTAGACGGAAAGCACCCGGTACCACGCGGGACCCACGGGCAGGCCCGTCCGCGGGTCGAACTCCGCCAGGAAGACCGGCTCGCTGTCGGACGAGAAGGAGGACTCGTAGCCCATCACCAGGCCAGAGAGGCAGGTGCTCCCGGAGGCGGCGGGCGAAGCAGACCCGGTCAAGAAGCTCTGCCCGTCGGACGTGTACAGGGTGGCGGTGGCGCCCGGGGAGAGAATCCCTCTGGCAAAGCTGTCTGACCTGAGCTCGGACCCGTTTCGGAACACGATACTCCCGGCCCCGCTGAGCTGGTCCAGTCTGGAGAGCTCCTCCTTGACGTAGTGACGGTCTTCCTTGGCTTTAGAATTGTTGTCGATGTCCTCCTCCTCCTCTCCTTCCTCTTTCGGCGTTTCCTCTTGGATCTCGTCCTCTGTCTTTCTCCTGGTCCTGGAGAAGACGTGCTCCACGTCCTCCTCGGTGTAGCAGGCAAAGCCTGCAGCCTCAATCTTTTCCCTGAGAGAGGAAAGGAGTTCGATTTCTAAACTCATATACTACTACTGTACCACATCAAAAGGTGCAAAAATATAATTGCATTACGCATCAGCAGTTGTGGATTTGGCCTCTGTGAGTCTTGGAGCCGCCTCCTTGGCGAATGCAGTCTTGGCCCACGCCCTCAGTTCTTCCGACAAGGAAGAGGAGTCCTTCTTCTCCCAGTCCAACCTGCAAGCGTCGTTGTCGTCAGGCAGCAGTGCGGAGACTGGCTTGCCGCCGCCACCGCCGCCGCCGCCGCCACAAGAATGATTCTCCTCCTCCGTGCCCGTGCCCCATGCGGTGCCCAAAAGGCACAACGCGGCACAGGCCAAAATGCGAATGTTGGGTCGCCACATCCTCTAGATCGCTCGCGTCAATCAAATGCAGTTAATAGGCGCACATTCTTGAGATAACTTCGTGGCAGTAGGGAAAAAATGCTACTCAGCTGCTTGCTTGCTTCATCGGCAGAAAGAGGAGGAGAAACTGTCCAACTCCATCTAATGACGTCCGTTTCTCCCTTCCTCATCCCCCTCTCCCTTCCTCCTACAGGCATCGCTCTGTCTCCCTCACTCGGTGGTTGGGGGTGCCAACATCAGCAGGAGAGAGAGAGAAAGAGAAACAGTTCTGTTCTCTCCTTACGGTAAATCTTGCTTTTTTCCCCTTTCTCCTCTGGTGGCTACACATGTACCTCACAGCAGAGGGAGGGAGGGGAAAATCAAGATCATCAAATTTTGGATCTTCTTCTCTTCACTAAATCTTGCAATGAGCTTATTCGTAAGCGCAAATTCGGTATGCTTTTGATTTATCCACTTTCTGACCCATTATGAACTATTACCGAATGCATGTAAAATGTCTATTATTCTTGTGTTTACGTAACATTTTCTTGCCCCTCGCACACCTTTGCATCTAAATTAAGGCGCTGTACTACGTAAAAGGAGTGACATCTTATCCAATCCTTCCCCCCCTCCAAAACTGGAACTATCAAAATCTGTATTATGCGGTATTCCCACCTCCTCCTTCCCCGCTATCGCTATGTGTGTACCGTATATCTCGTTGCTGCTGCCTGAGACTCTATCCTGGGGCTGTGGGTCGGAGTGGGAGGAAGAGAGGGAGGGAAGGAGGCGAACGAGCGCGCTTGCACTGCACCTGTCCTGTCCTGGGTGGGATAGAGATCGGGCCCTTTAAAAAAAATCTGTGTCCTGACACAAGGGGCGCCGGGGAAGGGGAAGAAGTAAGGAAGGAAGAAGGAAGGAAGGAAGGAAGGAAGAAAGAAGTGTCTGCAGCTGAACTGAAAGAGAGGAAGGCAGACTCACTTTCTCAAAAAAAAAAGTAATTGGAGTGTCCTTCGAAAACGGAAGGCGAGGAGATACGCGCATAGCTACAGCATCCTTCCTTCTCTGCCGCCTCAAGATCTCATAAAAAAAGACGCTTGGAAGAAAAAGAGCGTTGAAATCACCAAGTGCAATTAACTTTAACTTAATTAATCGAGTTTTAGTCGTACGATCATGAAGAGGCGCAAACTGCGCCCGGCGGCGCTCCTCCTGTGTCTGTTCCTCTTGCCGGCGGCGGAGGCGCAGTTCGGGTTCGAGGAACAGGAGGAGGAGTACAAGGGCAGGTTCATCGCCTCCTTCAACTCGTACCACCACCAGGTGAGCATGGGGATTAGCGTGTAGTTAGTTAGCAGTCACGCTGACCTGCTGACATTTACTGATCTTTCCGTGCCACAGGTTAGCGGAGACGTCTACTCAGTGGATGCTCACAAGCTTCTCATCAAGAACTTCGTCTACGACGGCAACGGGAAGGTGAGAGATCTGGCCTTTTACTTCTTCCTCTTTGGGCCTTTCTGATTTCTCTTCTTTATACGAAAGGACACCTTTTTCTGGGCGGGTGGAAGCATCAGGCCGGGACCGCAGGGGTTCATCGTCCCCAACGAGGACGGGAGGACCAACGTACTCAAGAGGTGCGTTCAAGTCAGAGCTGGAAGATGTACTTGACTAAAAAAAAAATTGACAAATTTACAGGTATCTGGATGACGAGATCACCATTCGTCTGCCGGACCAGAAGCTAATCACCGACATCAAGTGGTTCTCCGTGTACGACCTCACCCTGCACGACGCCTTCGGGGACATCTACATCCCGGAGGAATTTGAGCCTCCGGGACCGCAGTTGCTGACGGACCTCCAGGGCCGATCTAACGAGGTCAACGCAGCCCAAGTGGTGGTCATGAATTCCAAGGTCATCAAGCTGCACAAGTTCTCGTACGACGGGCGCGGCGGCGACGTCTACTTCTGGGTGGGCGAGGGCCCGCAGCCGTCCTCCAAGGGCCACAAGGTGCCCGACGACATGGGCTACCTCACCCCGCTGAGGAGGTACGTGGACGAGGACGTCTACCTCCAGCTTCCGGGGGAGATCACGATCTTCGACATCCGCTGGTTCTCCGTCTTCGACAAGGCCAACCGGCGGGACCTCGGACACTTGATCGTGCCGGAGGGGCTCAACGTGCCCCCGGCCCTGGTGGACGTCATCCCGATCAAGAACAGCTTGCCCAACTGCGAGATGCTGCACAACAGCCTGATGATCTCCTGGTCGGTCTTCGCTCCCATCATCACCATCCAGGTCTCCGGCCTGGTGGGCGAGGGCGAGTACATGGCCTTCGGGGTGTCGGAGCAGGGCGCCTCCCGCATGGTGGGCTCCGACCCGGCCGTCATGTACATCAACGGGTACCTGGGCTACGTGGACGACTACAACGTGACGGCGCGCTCCCCGTGCACGGGGGTCCTCGGGGTGAAGAAGGGCGTCTGCCGGGACAACCAGGTCGGGGGCAACGACAACAACCAGGTGCAGAGCCACTCCAGAGAGGACGGGGTGACCACGCTGGTGTACCGGAGGGAGCTGCGGCCGGCCTCCGATCCGGGCGACAGGGAGATCAAGGAGCAGGGGCCGACCTCCGTCGTCTGGGCCATCGGGAGGCTGGCCGGGAGCGGGAGAAACCTGGTAGGAACGCTCTATTTTCTTTTCTCTCTGTCTGTCTGTCTGTAACAAGAACAGACCCTGCGGCGAGACAGTAATGTTGAGATCAATGAGAGTTACTAAAGCGCAATTTTGGGGCTGTGCACACACTTACCACTTTGTTAGCTAACTCTCTTTATATATTAAAAAAAAAACATTGTTCTCCAAGAAGAAAATTAACAACAACTCGTATTATTTTATGACCTGTCGGCTTCTCCGCGGGTAAAGGCAAGTTTCTAATAACAAATATGCAAGCTTACATAGATCACTCTTGTACAACAGTATCTGAAACGTGCATTTCAATCAGTTCAGCAGTTAATGCGTGTTTCCACTTATTTGGCTGTCTCTCTCTGCAATGACGTCCTCCATGGGCGACATCTTCTTTCCCCTCTCCTCCTTCTTCAGCAACACGTAGAAGGTGTACACCACGCTCAGGAAGTTCAAGCCGATGGCTGAGGAAAGAAACATTAATCGATCAGATAATCGAAACCAATACATACGAGTACGTACTATTGGGCATGCCCGAATATTACTTCTTTGATAGAAACGATTTCCAATTACTAATTTCTCATTTTTGACAATCCGGATATTAAAAAATCCGAATAATATTAATTTTAATAAAAAAAATCTACGTAAGAGCAGAGGGCAGTAGTTTGAGCTGCAAATTTCTCCAACCGATGAAGACGACGAGTACGACGGCCGCGGCGCTGAAGGAGAACCCCACGAGCCTCCTGGTGTCACCGTCCGTCAGCAGCTCCAGCTGGGTGCCGTCCCTCCCCTGCACCTTCAGCCGCGCCTGGTCCCTGTGGCTCAGGCCACCCAGCACCACCAGAAGCTGCGTGAAGCAGACACGCAATTTTATTTTTTTTTAAGCAATACAGAGCTGAAATAATGTCGAAACGTTAACTCAAGCCGACGAACCTCCTCGACGAGCCCTGTAAACGAGAGCACGGCGCAGACGATGGCCACCACCAGCCAGAAGACGAAGGTGACCAGGGTGTAGAGGGAGAGGGGAAGGTACCAGCGCACGGACCAGACCGTCTTCCGCAGGGCGCCCAGGAGGAGCAGCGACCCGGAGAGGAGGACGACCACGCAGTTGACGGCGTTGAACACGACCACCCAGCTGACGCCGCCGCCGTCACGGACCAAGTGGAGGATGAGGCCGGCGACGCCGGCGGCGCCGAAGGCCAGGGTGAGGACGGCGACCACCAGGGATCCGCCGCGGAGGTCCAGGCAGCCGCAGCAGCCGTGGCTGCGCAAGAGACACCTGTCCCACCACCGACTCATGCTCTTCTCCGCCGCAGTCTGGAGAGAGAAAGACTGGGTGGGCCCAGTCTGTTGCGGAGTGGCAAACAGGCCCTTTCTTCAGTGGGCGTTCTTAAAAAAAAAAAAAAAAGCACAGACGTAGGATGATGTTTGGGATCTCTCCTTCCCTCCCTCCCTCCCTCACATGGCGTTAC
>JAAUYM010121800.1_pt1 | contig 11270 bp, 10 predicted proteins | sample 7278001 | NCBI WGS metagenome assembly JAAUYM01 (sample SAMN14350224, study PRJNA611818) | marine sediment metagenome | isolation source: surface marine sediment (1.8m) | place: French Polynesia: Moorea | collected 2018-08
TCGGAAAACTTTCTGGCCACTCACTCTCTTTTACCAGACTGGCATAGTATTCATGAAGCTAAACAACAACTTTGAGGAGAGGGGGGAAGAAGGAAAACCGGAAATTTCTGTCTGGTCGCTCCGTTTCCGATCCACCCCGACTTCTTTTCAGTTCGCTGGGCGTGAACTAAAGACATTCGACGTACGAGTACCTCAGTTGCAGTGAAAAGCAACTTCATTAACGTCGGTACCTGTTCCTGTTCATTTATTCCCACGTACACAGCACGAGAGTTTTATCCAGCGACATCACATATACATTTAGAGACACACACACAACCAATTCCGCAGTCTCCACCCGCAATGTAACGTCGGTACACGTGCCCTAATTAGTAGAAGCAGTGTGGACCCTCCTTTTGCATCATAATGCACACACACACACACTTCCTCATAGGGATTATTATGCGGAATTTGAATGGCTTCCTGTCACGACTAATGGTTCCATGCGTAGGATGGAGAGGTCCCTTTGCGAGGACACTTTTTCTCTTCTCTGAATAGACTATCATCCTTTTTTGGGTGGGGAGGAGGAAAGACCTGCAGTGTGGGGAGTTTAATTTCGCAAAAAGCTAGGGGGGAAAAAGCGCATTTTGGCAAAATTCCACTTTTTTGTGCAAAGACATATAGCGAGATCTCCTTCCACCCTTGATGAATGCGAATGAGATAATTATGCTTTTTTCCGCGGCTTTCCCCTCACCAACCTTGCATTTGTCAACTCTTCGCTGAAAAATATACCTATTCGTTTTCCCTTTCAAAAAAAAAACTTGGCAAGCAAAAAATCTGACTTGACATCTCGAACGTCCTCTGTTCCCATTTGCCATCCGTCCTTCAAAGTTTTTAATGGTGTGCTGACTGCAGGCATGACAGAAAAAAAAGTTGACATCCCAGCTCTGGCAATTTTTTTTGCACAGAACGACAGAAGAGCGACATTCCTCGTTTTACTGAATGAGAAATTTGCTGCATGCTATTAGCGACTCGCTCGACTACTACACGTTAGAGTGCCCTATCATTTTTTTCCTCTACGTTTTCCAAGCAATCTTCTCGCGTGATCCCAGTCTCTCCCCTCTCACTCACTTACTCACTCACTCCGCCCGCATGAGAAGGGATCATCATATCCAGCAAGCTTTCTCTCTCTCACTTCCTCCCTTTCCGTTCTTTGGGCCCTCCCTTATCCAACATTATTCACCCAAGAAGGAACGCCGCTGCTATTGTCATGGTAGTCGGAAGGATAGGGGGGTCTTGGCAACCTTAGATATCGGGAAATAATAAAGGCTGCTGGGAATTTTTTCCTTCCTGCTCTTGTTCCTGTACGCTATGAGTGATTGACCACGACTTGAGCAGTGTGCCTCTTTCAGCTGAACTGTTGTAACCTTCCTGTGTGTTTGACACGGGAAGAGAAGAGAAAGGCCATTTGTCACAGGAGCAAAAAGTTGCTTTTGTCCTCCTCCCTTCGACTACTGTACAGCAAGAGAGCCTTTCTAAGCCCCCTGCTTATATAACACTTTTTGTACTACGTACATGTACTAGTTGGACTTTCATTATCTTGTTCATGTGTCTTGCTTTTTTTTAAACTTTGAAAGACTTGTATAAATTTCCGCGCAAAGAGGGCTCCCTTGAACTAAGGCGGTTTTCCGAACTTGGAAGAAAAAGAGGGAGAGAGAGATGGGAGTGGCTGCTGGTTCTGTACCAGGTTGCCATAAACGAGGGGGGGAGGGGTCTGCAGACAATTTTACTCCTTCCTCTCCCCTTTTTTCGCTGTGCTTGCTGTTGCCCGAATGGTCCTTTAAAAAAGTACGAAAAAATCTTTTGTAAGTGTAGGTACTGTGCGCACGAGAAAGGAAATGGAGGAGGAGGAGGAGGGAATTGATGGGATTACAGTGGTGTGAGGGAGAAGGGGGGAGGGGAAGAAGCTATTTCTTTTTAGATTGAGAAAGGGAACGACGGCCGGATAAAGACAGAAAGGAGGTCAAGCCCAGGGGAATCTCATCCTTTACCTACGTGTACTATCTACTCGTAGTAAATTTCCTGAGATGTTGTTGGATGAAAGCAGGAAGCAAGTCAGACCTGACTGACGGCTCTCGTCATTCTACTATATTTCAGGTGGGACTTTTTGACAGGAACTGCCTTGGATCGAAAAAGGACTTTGGCCCTCGAGTAAGTGAGTGAGACGACACCAACGACGCCTCCGCCGCCGCCGCCATGACGACGGACATCAGCGTCGGCGTCCGGTGGGACCCGCTCAACCAGGACGGGCAGCAGGAGGGCGAGTTCGAGTTCGACTACGACGGCGGGAACTCCTCCTCCAGGCTCTTCGAGAGGTCCAGGATCAAGGCGCTCGCCGGTGAGTTCGGTCTTTACGTCGGAAATCCTCACTTGGTAGTGCAAAAGGGGTATCTTGGACCCGTGTTTGCCCACTTGTCAAGATTGCTCATCTCTTGTTCGAAAAGATTAGGCCACTTCATTCAGAAGAAGAAATCATGTATCCCTCGTAAAAAAAATTCAGTGTCAAGGAGGACTGTTTGCATTGCAAGCTGCTCCTTCAGCCTCCTCCTCGCAGGAAGCGAGAAAGGAAGGGGCGTCGGTCGGAGCTTTGAATTCATCATTCTTGAAACCGACAACCGCGCAAGGTGGGGGGGGGGGGCATTGCTGATAAGATAGTGTGCCTTGAACGGCCGCGCAATGCTGCACTGTACAAAGAAGAAGGGAAGGGGCGAGCTGTTTTATGATACGGCCCCTACCTCCTTCCCTCTCCCCTCCCCTCCCCCCCAAAAAACTGTTGCAGTAGCTTTATTGCATGATTCTCCATTTCCGCGGCGGTGGTAGGGGGTGAGTGAGGCAAGGCGGATTTTGGATCCCGTGCGGCAAGAGATGTGCTAATCGCGCTCCCCCTCCTCCCCTCCTCCGTGAGCATCAGTCGCAGGACCCTTTTTGACGGACACTTGGGTCTCTGGCCAGCATGGACTCCCTGTTGATGCCTCCTCCGGGCGTCCCCGGGCGCCGCCACCGGAAGCGCCGCCACCGGTCGCGCGTCCGCCAGTTCTACTCCGACTTCAACTCGGACAGCTCGTCGTCTTCCTCCGACTCCGACTCGGACCACGCCGTGGCGTCGGAAGGCGGGGGCGCCGGCGCCGGCAAGCGCAGCAGGGAGGGAAGGAGCCGCGGACGCAGGAACAGGAACACCGAGGCTCGGGTGTTCACCTTCCAGCAGTACCAGGACCACTCCCTACCGAGGGCGCCGAGGCAGGACGGCGAGGGGCACTACCACTTCCACCACCACCACCAAAACGGGGAGGGCGGCCTGAGCCCGAGGTCCAGGTCGGCCGGGCCCCCTCGCCCGCTGAGTCCGTGGGGCGCCCACTCATCACGGAGGGGTCCCGAGCTGGGGCTGCCGCTGTCACCGGGTGTTACCAGCAACCAGGACATGAAGGACAAGGCTTACGAGCTCATCTACCAGAAGAAGATCAAGCATCTCAGAAGTACAGCACCCTTCGTCCGTCTCCCTTTGGTAGTTTATTGTAGTTGACTGGGAAGAGAGTGGGAGAGAGGAGGAGTTAAGCACGTCATACTGGTAAATACTCGTATGTTTTCTTAATGGTCGTTTTACGTTTTTTTTTCCCCTTGTCTTTCAGTCGAACGTGAACACGTCCAGAAGAAGACCTTCACCAAGTGGGTCAACTCGCACCTCTGCCAGATCAACTGCAAGGTGACAGATCTCTACACCGATCTCAGAGATGGCAAGCTGCTTCTCAAGCTGCTCGAGATTCTCTCGGGACATCGACTGGTAAGAGGAAGGAAAATAGGAGGGCATACTACTATAATCTGATCTTTCCCCTAAATTTAACGCTTGTTGTCCCTCTTTAGCCACGGCCCACCAAGGGCAAGATGCGTATTCACTGCCTGGAGAACGTGGACAAGGCGCTGTCGTTCCTGTACGAGCAGCGGGTCCACCTGGAGAACATGGGCGCCCACGACATCGTGGACGGGTCCCCCAGGCTCACGCTTGGACTCATCTGGACGATTATCCTCAGGTTCCAGATCCAGGAGATCGTCGTAGAGGAACCGGGACCGGGGGCGGTGAGAAAAAAACCTTCCTTGTCCCCACATTCGCTTTTCTTTACAGAAACATGACCACATATTTCTGTTGCTCTTTCAGGCGACGCGCTCTGCCAAGGACGCGCTGCTGCTCTGGTGCCAGATGAAGACTGCCGGTTACCACAACGTCAACATCCGCAACTTTACCACCAGCTGGCGCGACGGCCTGGCCTTCAACGCCATCATCCACAAGCACCGACCGGACCTCATCCAGTACGATCGTCTGAGCAAGAGCAACGCGATGCACAACCTGAGCAACGCCTTTGACGTGGCCGACCGCGAGTTTGGCCTCGTCAAGCTGCTTGATCCGGAGGACGTCAGCGTGGAGACCCCGGACGAAAAGTCCATCATCACCTACGTCGTAACCTACTACCACTACTTCAGTAAGCTGAAGCAGGAGACCGTCCAAGGCAAGAGGATCGCCAAGGTGGTCGGCATTGACATGGAGTGCGACCGCATGATTGAGGACTACGAGGGCTTTACCTCCGACCTCCTCAAGTGGATCGAGAACGTCATCGAAACCCTCAGTGACCGCAAGTTTGCCAACAGCCTCAAGGGAGTGCAGGAGCAGCTGGCCCAGTTTAACTCCTACCGCAACGTGGAGAAACCGCCCAAGTTCATGGAGAAGGGCAACCTGGAAGTGCTGCTCTTTTCACTGCAGTCCAAAATGAGGGCCAACAACAAGACGCCCTACTTCCCCAAGGAGGGCAAGACCATCTCCGACATCAACAAGGCCTGGGAGCGCCTGGAGAAGGCTGAGCACGAGCGTGAGCTAGCGCTCAGGGAAGAGCTGATTAGACAGGAAAAGCTGGAGCAGCTGGCGGCGCGCTTCAACCGCAAGGCAGGCATGAGGGAGACGTGGCTGAGCGAGAACCAGCGCCTGGTGTCGCAAGACAACTTTGGCTTCGACCTCCCAGCGGTGGAGGCGGCGGCCAAGAAGCACGAAGCCATCGAAACTGACATCTTCGCCTACGAGGAGCGCGTCCAGGCCGTCATCGCCGTCGCGTCGGAGCTGGAGGCCGAGAGCTACCACGATATCGAGAGAGTCAACGCCAGAAAGGATAACGTGCTCAGGCTGTGGAACTTCCTACTGGAACTGCTGAAGGCCCGCAGGAGCAGGCTGGAGCAGTCGCTGCAGCTGCAGCACAACTTCCAGGAGATGGTCTACATCCTCGACTCCATGGAGGAGCTCAAGATGAGGCTTCTGTCGGACGACTATGGAAAGCACTTGGTTGGCGTAGAGGACCTGCTGCAGAAGCACTCGCTGGTAGAGGCCGACATCAACGTGCTTGGTGAGAGGGTGAAGCAAGTGGTGCAGCACTCCCAGCGCTTCTTGGAGGACGCGGAAGAGGGGGCGGAGGAGCCGTACAAGCCGTGCGACCCGTCAATCATCGTGGAGCGCGTGCAGACGCTGGAGGACGCATACGCAGAACTTGTGAGTTCCATATTTTAATGCGGTAAATTAAATTACGGTAAGTGCTAATTACTGTAACTACTTTTCCATTTCAGGTGCGCCTTGCTGTCGAGCGCCGCTCTCGTCTGGAGGAGTCCCGCCAGCTCTGGCAGTTCTATTGGGACGTGGCGGAGGAGGAGAACTGGATCAAGGAGATGGAGCAGATCCTGTCGCAGGGCGACATTGGCCACGACCTCACCACCATCCACCTCCTGCTGTCAAAGCACAAGAGCGTAGAGACGGAGATCAGGGGCCATGAGTCCACACTGCAGTTGTCTATTGACCACGGCGAGCGCCTGATCCAGCAAGGCCACTTTGGCGCAGACAAGGTACGCCAGCGCCTGGACGAACTGCTGGAGATGTGGCGCAGGCTGAACGATCTGAGCGAGCAGCGCCGACGCCGCCTGACGGAGGCCGTGGACTTCCACCAGTTCCTGACGGACGCCGACGACGTGGACACCTACATGCTGGACGTGCTCAGGCTGGTCAGCTCCGACGACATTGGCAAGGACGAGAGCAACGTACAGACACTGCTGAAGAAGCATAAGGAGACGACGGACGACCTGAAGAGCTACCAGGTGACCATCGACGCACTGCATGAGCAGGCCTCCCAGCTGGGGGAGGACGACAGGCAGGGGCCGGCGGTGCAGGAGAGGCTGGCCTCCATCGACAAGCGCTTCGCGGAGCTGCAGGAGCTTGCCAAGCTGAGGAAGCAGCGCCTGCTGGACGCGCTCTCCCTGTACAAGCTGTTCACGGAGGCCGATGGCGTGGAGCAGTGGATCTCGGAGAAGGAGAAGATGCTGGTGACTATGAAGCCTGGCAAGGACATCGAGGACTGCGAGATCATGAAGCACCGCTTCGACGGCTTCGACCGGGAGATGAATGCAAACGCGTCCCGGGTGGCTGTGGTCAACCAGCTGGCTCGACAGCTACTGCACGTGGAGCACCCAAACTCGGAGGAGATCGTGGGGCGGCAGAACCAGCTGAACCAGCGCTGGGCCGACCTCAGGGAGAAGGCGGAGGCCAAAAGGGAGGAGCTGGGGTCTGCTCACGGCGTGCAGACCTTCCACATCGAGTGCAGGGAGACCGTTACCTGGATAGAGGACAAGAAGAGGGTACTGGAGCAGACGGACGAGCTGAAGATGGACCTGACCGGAATCATGACACTGCAGAGGAAGCTGAGCGGGATGGACAGGGACATGGCGGCCATCGAGGCGAAGCTCAAGTCGCTCGAGGAAGAGGCCGGAAGGTAGGCATACATGCTTTTCCAAAATGAGCAATTTGCCTTTTGCAACAACGTCTTCCCCCCTTCCCCCCCCCAAAAAAAAAGTCAACAATGCTTTCTACATATTTTCTTTCTTTTTTTAGAATCCGCGACAGTCATCCGGACGAAGCTCAGCTGGTCATGGACCGCACTGCCAAGCTACGCAAGGAGTGGGAGGAGCTCAACTCGATGCTGCACGACAGGGAGGCTAAGCTTGAGGAGGCTGGAGACCTCCACAGGTTCCTTAAGGACCTGGACCACTTCCAGGTAAGTTTCAGCAGGAAACGGTGTAACATCGGTGGTGTTATTTGTAAACTTTCCGATTTTTACAGTCGTCTGGCACCACGTCAATTGATTTCAGTATGGTTATTAGTAGTACCTATAATCAAACAGCTTTTTAAACGTTTATCAGCTGTGCTTATCCTTGATTTCCACGGCTTATACTAGGATTTTTTAGAGATTCACGTTCATAAGAGACTAATTGATACATAATCACTTGTTTAGGCGTGGCTGACCAAGACGGAATCGAGCATCGCTAACGAAGACACCCCGTCTTCACTGGCGGAAGCAGAGAAGCTACTGAGCCAGCACCAGCAGATCAGAGAGGAGATCGACAGCTACACCAACGACTATGCCACCATGATGGAGTACGGTGAGAAGGTGACGGCCGACCCGTCAACCTTCGACGACCCACAGTACATGTTCCTCAGGGAGAGGCTCAAGGCCCTGAAGGACGGGTGGGAGGAGGTTCACCAGATGTGGGAGAACAGGCAGCAGCTGCTAAGTCAGTCGCTCAACCTGCAGATGTTCAACCGCGACGCCAAGCAGGCCGAGGTTCTGCTGTCGCAGCAGGAGCACCTGTTGAGCAAGGACGAGACGCCGAGCAACCTGGAACAGGCGGAGTCTCTTATTAAGAAGCACGAGGCTCTGCTGACCACCATGGAGGCGAACGACGACAAGGTCAACGGCGTCCTGCAGTTCGCCCAGCGACTCTGCTCGGAGCAGCACTTCGCGGCAGACAAGATCAGCCGCAAGGCCGACGACATCTCGGAGCGTCGCAACGTCAACCACGAGCTGGCACTGGCTCAGCTGGAGAAGCTGAAGGACCAGCTGCTGCTACACCAGTTCCTCCAGGACTGCGAGGAGCTGAACGACTGGATCCAGGAGAAGAACGTGCTGGTGCAGGAGGACACCTACCGTTCGGCCAAGACCATCCACTCCAAGTGGACGAGGCACCAGGCCTTCGAGTCCGAGATCGAGAGCAACAAGGAGAGGCTGGACAGGGTGAAGGAGAGCGGAGAGGAGCTGCTGAGGAACAAGCCAGAGATGGCAGAGCTGATCAAGCCACGGATCGAGGAGCTGGAGAAGGGCTTCAACGATCTGCAGAGAAACACGAAGGAGAAGGGCGAGCGGATCTTCGACGCGAAGAGGGCCGACCTGTACGAGCAGAGCTGCGACGACATCGACTCCTTCGTGGTGGACCTGGAGAGGCAGATCGAGACGGAGCCGGTGGAGGGGCTGGACAACTTGACCTCTGTCACCATCCTGATGGAGAAGCAGGAGAAGATCGAGGCACAGATGCAAGTGAAGAGCCAGCAGGTGACGGAGCTGGACGACCAGGCGGAGAAGCTGGTCAAGATGGAGCCGGAGAAGAAGGGGGAGATCGAGGCCAAGAAAGTGGAGGTTGCCAAGAAATTCGAGCGGGTGATGGCTCCGCTCGAGGCCAGGAAGCAGGAGCTGGTGCAGAAGAAGCAGATCTTCCAGTTCATGAGGGACGTGGAGGACGAGAACATCTGGGTGGAGGAGAAGATGAACCTGGTGACCAGCGAGGACTACGGGGACAGCCTGCAGGCCGTCAACATGCTGATCAAGAAGAACCAGACCCTGAAGGGAGAGATCGACAACCACGAGCACATCATCCACCGCGTGTGCGAGGAAGGGCGCGTGCTCATCGAGTCGGGTCACCCGGACTCGGAGCAGTTCCAGAACGACATCGACGATCTAAGGGAGAAGCTGCAGCACCTCAAGGTGAGGAATCACAAGTCTCATACCGTACATGCGAATGATTAACAGGACTTTGCTGTAGCATTTTTGACTTCAACTCTCCTTCGTTACAGGAAATGCTGGAAGTGAGGAGGCAGAAGCTTCTCATTTCGGAGAAGGCCCAGCAGTTCTTCTTCGACGCCAACGAGGCAGAGGTCTGGATGTCCGAACAGGAGCTTTACATGATGGTGGAGGACAGGTCAGAGACATTTTAAACTTACTCGTGGAGCAAATTGACGCACGATTTCGCTTTTAAATTTATAGGGGCAAGGACGAGTTCTCCGCTCAGAACCTGATGAAGAAGCACGAGGCCCTGGAGACGGCGGTGGAGGACTTCTCAGAGAACATCCGGCAGCTGGGCGAGTCCGCCAGACAGCTGATGGCCGACGGGCATCCGGAGAGCGAGCAGATTGGAGTGAGACTAGCGCAGGTGGACAAGCTTTATGCCGGGCTGAGGGACCTCGCCGCCGAGAGGAGGGCCAAGCTGGACGACGCCCTCAAGCTGTTCATGCTGAACAGGGAGGTGGACGACCTCGAGCAGTGGATCGCAGAGCGCGAGGTGGTCGCCGGCAGCCACGAGCTGGGCCAGGACTACGAGCACGTCACTCTGCTCTGGGAGCGATTCAAGGAGTTTGCCCGCGACACCGAGAGCATCGGCACGGAGCGTGTGGCCGGCGTCAACGAGATCGCAGACTCCCTGATCACTGCCGGCCACACCGACGCCGCCACCATCGCCCAGTGGAAGGATGCCCTCAACGACGCCTGGGCAGACCTCGGAGAGCTGATCGACACCCGCACGCAGATGCTGGAGGCTTCCCGCGAGCTGCATAAGTACTTCCACGACTGCAAGGACGTCCTGGGTCGCATTCTGGAGAAACAGCACTCTATGTCGGACGAGCTTGGCAGGGATGCCGGCGCCGTCTCGGGGCTGCTCAGGAAGCACCAGAATTTCGTGCAAGACATGCAGAGCCTGGAGGGGCAGGTCAAGGCCGTCCAGGAGGAGTCTGCCAAGCTGCAGGCCGCCTACGCCGGCGAGAAGGCCATGGAGATCATCAACAGAGAGAAGGAGGTGGTGCGCGCCTGGCTGGAGCTGAACGCCATGAGCGACTCTCGACGCACCAAGCTGAACGACACCTCGGACCTGTTCAGGTTCTTCATTATGGTGCGCAACTTGATGCTGTGGATGGACGACCTCGTCCGCCAGATGAGCACCTCGGAGAAGCCCCGCGACGTCTCCGGGGTGGAGCTGCTAATGAACAACCACCAGGGTCACAAGGCGGAGATCGACGCCAGGGAGGACAACTTCGGCGACTGCATCAGCCTTGGCAAGGAGCTCCTCTCCCGCGGCCATTACGCCGGCAACGAGATCAAGGAGAAGCTGCTGGAGCTGACCAACCAGAGGAACACCATGTTGCACCGATGGGAGGAGCGGTGGGAGCACCTGCAGCTTATTTTGGAGGTCTACCAGTTCGCCAGGGACGCCGCGGTGGCCGAGGCCTGGCTGATGGCACAGGACCCGTACCTCAAGTCGGACGAGCTGGGCCACACCATCGACGAGGTGGAGAACCTGATCAAGAAGCACGAGGCGTTCGAGAAGGCAGCTTCGGCTCAGGAGGAGAGGTTTGCCGCGCTGGAGAGGCTGACCACCTTCGAGCTAAAGGAGCTGAAGCGTCGCCAGGAGGACGACGAGCGTCGCCGGCAGGAGGAGATGGCGGTGGCGTCGGGGGCGCCCAGGGTGCCCGGCGGGGACAGGCCGGACGCGCCCCCCAGCAGGGCCGAGACCGGGAGCATGAAGTCAGGAAGTGAGTACTCGTAGTACAGACGTTGCAGAGAGAGATAACGCAAAAAGTAGGAGGAGCTAGCCAAGTATTTTTTCTCAAAATGAGCTTTGTACGTAGTATATACCGGTACGAGTACGTATTTGTAAGAAAGAATACTTAGGATCGAAAAAAGAAACTTTTGTAAGCTTCTACCAGCTGTCACTGAAGCACTAACCGCCTTCCTACCCTTCCTGCCTTTGAAAAAAAAAAGCAGCGAGACGTGCATGCCTTTGGTTTGGAGTGACTCACTAACATCATCAAATCACTTTTGGCTACCAGTACATAACGTGCTTTCCCCCTTCCCCCGCTCCTCCAGGAAAGAGAAAAAAGATTCTTTCCTCCACATTCACTTTCAAGTGCTTGAGAGAAGATTGTATGTACATATGTGGAGCACACCTTAGCCGTTCTACAGTGCAGTACTCGTAATACAGAAATGCAGAAGAGACTTCCAGGAAAGGGTTTTTAGGAGGCTGGGGACATTGTCATTAGGTGTTTCGGCCTCAGCATCATAAAACCTGTCGCTTGCTTCTCCCTTCACCTTGGGGGGCCCCCCCCCCCCCCAAAA
>JAAUYM010020216.1_pt1 | contig 11269 bp, 10 predicted proteins | sample 7278001 | NCBI WGS metagenome assembly JAAUYM01 (sample SAMN14350224, study PRJNA611818) | marine sediment metagenome | isolation source: surface marine sediment (1.8m) | place: French Polynesia: Moorea | collected 2018-08
CCATCTTCATTTTCTGGTCTTTCTCTCACGCGCGGGCAAATGAGTAGGAGGAAGGGGCGAGAGAAAGAAAAGGGGGGAAAAACGACGTCATTTCTCACGCAAAGTCCCCACAACGGACGGGAGGCAGGGTTGCCAGATCCGCACAGTGAAAAGGTGTCTTAAAATAATGGAATATGAACGGAAAATAGGTTTTGCCAACAAAAATTCGACCACAATTTTGGGGGGGAGTATGCTGCCAAATCTTTCATCCTTGACCTTTAGAAAGGCCAAACTGGCATCCCTGGACCTCGAGGAAGGTTGTTGCTGCGTCTGCGTTGCCTGACTCCAGCGATTGATTGATATTGTTGACGTTCCTTACAAGTCACGAAGAGGGAAGGGGGGGGAGAGGGTAGAGGGGAGAAAAAAATGTTAATTTTTGTCGTGACGCCCAAACATTTTGGCCTCCGCCACGAAGTGACTCCTATGGTATTTGACTGGGTTGGTTGGGTGTGGTGGAGGTTGTTGTCGGCCTAGCATTCGGCTCGGTCTCCCTTCTGATTGAAACCTTCTCCTCCTCCTCCCTTTCATAGAAAAAACACAAAAACAAATGCTCAGTTTGCACGCGCTCATTCCCCAGCCAATAATATCGACTTTCCACAAATTGGAGCTAAGTTAGTAATGTCCCGTGTGAAAGGACAAAAAGTAGCAAGAAAAAGCCACTTTTTCTGACGATCCTCCCCTCTCCTCCGCCCACAGCAGGTACAGACAGGCCCGACCAATATTGATGGGGTATCGTCGAGATAGCATTCAGGTATTTGTGCCCCCTCTCCCATGTTAAGGTAAAGTGCTCAGGTAGGTGTCAGACATAATTGAGACCAGAGCGACAAGTTTACCTCAAAGTAATACGTCAGAGACACCTTAGAGGTATTGTTTAGGTCGCCAATATTGGTCGTGTACATGTGTGCAACCTCAAAGATGATGACCTTGATTTCTCCCTCTCAATCAGGGCTCTCTTTTCGACAGTGACCTTTTCGATCATCTAAAATTTCGAAATGGCCTCTGGCCGTAGAGGAAGGATTGGGGAAGGATTGGAGGGTTGGGGAAGCAGAGCCGGCAGGTCATAGAATGGTGAAAGTTCTTCTTCTTCTGCTTGGGGAAAAGGTGGTCATGACCCAAAAGAGGGAAGACGAAGGCAACATCCCAACGATCCAATTTGAAAGCTCTCACTGACGACCAAACTTTTCTTAAACATTTAGAACTTTGGATAGGCGTCATAATTTCCCACTGAAAGATCCAGCCTTCTCTATCTTTATTTTTAAACTAGAATCGTCTTTATTACTCTCTCTTTCCCTTTGATCATTCTAGGTTCAGTCTTTCCATCCCAACCATCCAATTTGAATAAGTTCCGAGACTTTCCCAGATTCAACAAATTGATGATGCTGGTGGCTCCTTCCAGCCGGAAAAAGAAAGATGATGATGGCATTTCGCGAATAAGAATTGGAGAGGGAGGAGATTGGCAATTTCTCATGCCCAAAAAAAAAATTCTTTTGCATGCGAAGGAACAAGTGTCTCGAGGACAATGTATGGCCATTTTGAATCACTCGCCAAGCACTATTTACGAGTAGATAAGGTATTGTCGTGCCTTTTTCTTCTGCGGAAGCAAAATTCACGTCCATTCAAATGCAGATTTTTTTGTCGCTTTTCATTCCAACTCTCACGAATTCTTGTGTCCTCTACCCCCTGATCTTTTCAGGGAAAAAAACTTGCTTAGCGCGGCAAAAATTGAAAGTCTGCGAGGGAGAAAAAGTAAATAAGGATGGTGTTCTATCGTGCGACTGCTGCTGCGGCTACTGCGGCGGCTGCGGCGGCTGCGGCGGCTGCGGCGGCTGCTGTTGCGGCTGCTGCGGCTGCTGCAGCGAGGATTGTGCAGCAAAGAAATTGTTGACGAGTGTTGCTTTCTGAAGGTGAGAGTGGGAGAAGTATAATTCCCAAAAAATTATGATACAGTCAACTTTTGATGTATTGGCATTCGATATTGCAAAAATATATCCTACATATACAGTTCATTGGTACTACTATGTCATAAAGCACTTTTGTCTTTAGTGGCCATCAGCTCAGAAAACTTCACTGCATGCAAAAATGTTTTAGGACAAAGGAGTCAATAAATTAGTTGTCGAAAGTTTACTGTACTAGTAGGAGACATCCAGCTATGCAAATATTTTGGAGCATTTACCCACCACGTTTGTATATGAAACTTTAACTATGCATTTTCCCAGGCTTTAGTTAAACCACCTTTGAGGGGGCAAGAGGGGAAGGAGATGCAGACAAATTAAATCTCAGACTTAGAAAGGACTCCTCCCCCCCCACTCCCTTTTGGACAGGTGTGGCTTGTTGGTTGGAAGAAGGAGAAGGAGGAACGGAAGATCGGTTTATTGGCATTTGGAACGCGTGTCTCTGTGGAGCTGTGGAACACTGCAGAAGTGAACAACAGGAGAACTTGCAAAAAAAAAAACCACGTTTCGGGAAGAAGAAGAAGAAAAAAAGCATCTTTGTACAAAACATTACCCGACCAGACACCCATGTCTAAAAAATGCCCAAAACGGGCGAATATTGTGCGGGAAAATTGCCTAGTTTGTGTGCACAAACTGGGCACTTTTATATCACAAATCGTCACGCTAAATTCGTTACCGTTTTTGTTTTTCAAGTGCACATAGCTACAGTACTGTGGCATTTGCATAAAAGGGGCATAAATGTCCAGTTTGTGCGAGTACAAAAAGTAATGCTTAAAAAATGTCTAATTTGTGGCAACGAGTGTCTGGTGGGGTAGTGCAGTCAGCCAACTTTCCATATATGAGTGGAGATTTCTAGTACAACAACCAATGCTTTAACGTAGGTAGTAAAACACTTTCCATATACTATAGGTATGGCTGTACCTTAGGCAGTACCTTAGCACAGAGAAACTTCAAAAATGTCAAAAATGTCGAGAGTCCTCGGGCGTGGTGCGTGGTATCTTAATTCTAATCTGCGTTCATGCGGCGGAAAAATAAATTCCGTGGCGCTCTCGACAATGCGGGGGAAAAAAATTCTTTCATTTTTTATTACTTGAGGGGTTGGAGGAGGGGGGGGGTTATGTACGGAGTAAAACTGTCTGGATAGTACCATCAGTTCGGTTGGTGCGGCATCCGGCAATTTGTCACCGTTTTGACCTAGTTAAACTACTTCAACCTAAGCTTGTAAGCCCACTTCGACTGCCATGCATGGCAACTCTGGTCGTCTGGTCGGGCGCGTCTGGTCGGGGTGCTACGGCAGAATTTCAGCCTCCCGTAGACCAAGCGGAATTCCATTAACGTTTATTTCGTGCCACTTTCCAAATTTGCAAGTCTGAAGGTCATTTGGAGAAAGGGCAGGAATGCAATGCAGAATGCAGCGATCAAGTGCTTAATAATTTTCTTCTCCTTTGAGTACCGCCCCGGAAGGAAGTGACCTTTTTCAAGAAGTTCTTCAAGAAGGTGCTTGCAGCGCAAGAGCAGACAATTTCTTTCCAGCTAAAGCCGTGAAGGAAGGGGGTAGGGGTTGGGGTAGCCACGGTATACTACAGTAGGTGTCAATGTCAATCGGCCATCCGCGAAGCAAACTTTTTGCCTCGATGCAATTTCCCCGGAAAAAAGTGGTGGTGGCGGCGGCACACTACTAGGTTTTTTGGCGGAGGGAAAGGACGGGAGGCGAAAGGGGAGAGTCCCATTCCAAACGTGCGCTTCAAACTTTGGTTCTTGGGAGGAGGAGGAGGAGGAGGAGGAGGAGGAGGAGGAGGAGAGAGCGATCTGACAAACTTGGGAAATGTTGTGCGTGTGTGTGTGTGATGGAAGGTGAAAGAGAGTAGAGAGGAGAACTTCCTTCCTTCTTCCTTCTCTCTCTCTTTCTCACCGCCAGGCAATAACCACTTGTCATTTTGAAGCCGTCTGAAAGAAAGCGCCTATTCACTCTAACTTCAAGTCTGCCTGCTGCCTTCCCCCCGTCAGGAAGGACGAGAGCCTCCAATCTCATATTTTCCTATTTTCTGCTGGCTCTCACTGCTGGTAGTGGAAAGTGCAAGACTGGTAGCACAAAATTTAAGAGGGTGTTGGGGAAGGAGGAGGAGGAGGAAAAGGAGGAGGAGGAGGAGGAAAAGGAAGAGGAAGTTCTTTCTCCGTCGATTTCTCTTTGACAATCTCAAGAGCGGAAAGAAAGAGAGAGACAGAGAGAAAGCGGGCGGCAACACGATCGAATTGTCGGCGAAACCAATCTCCCGACACAGGGCTTCCCAATTCCTAACAAGCTAGGGACCCACTTTGACAATCCCCCCCAGGACATCTTGCGACCCACTCTACCATACATTAGAGTAAAATGTTGTGGAAGAAGGCTGTCTGTTGCTGTGACCCATTTACGACTTACCTATACCCGCGACCCACTAGCGACCCACTCGCCACCCCAAAAAGGCCCACTACAGGCTCACTAACGACCTACTCGCGACCCACTAAAGACCTACTCGCGACCCACTAAAAACCAACTCATGACCCACATGTTGGAAAAACCTTCCTTCTTTTGACCTTCAAAGTATTTCTCTCTCTGGAAAGAATGTCACTTTCCCGAATCTTATTTTTCTTTCTGGGAAAGTGAAAAAAAAAAGTTTTCTCCCCTCGTTCTCTTCTCCCCCTTGAGGCAAAGAAGAAAATTGATCCTGGGGGTTCCTTTTCTCACTGCAATTTGCGAAGATTGCTTTTTTTCTGGCCGGGTTCCCATCATGGCTCCTTCACGCACCCAACGGTATAAGAAAAGCTTGCTTCTAAAAGTTTTTTTCTTCCCTAATTGCCATTGAATTGCCACAGCTTTCTTTCCCAAATGAGTTAAACTTTCTCCTGAAAAGATTAGGTCTTTAGAGTTAAACATTAATAGAGAGAGAGCTTGAAAAAGTTTTCCTAAGGATCACGCGGGGAAAAAGAAGCGATTTCAGCCTTTTTTTTTCATGGAGAATGAGGAGGATCTATTGAGCTTTTACAACCTACTTTCAAGCTTGCTTGCGCGTCCTTCGTGTCGTAAAAAAAAACTCAACACACAATGGGGAAAAATGACGGGAGGCATCACCATAACTTTAAATGAGATTTCAAGGCTGTAAAAAAAATTGACTGTCCTTTATACCCATAACTGCGGCACTGAAAGGAGGATTTATTAAAGCTCTCTCAATTTGACTTCTATTTTTTTTTTAAATGTATCTGTGTGGAAGTAAGAACAAGTCCAGAGCAGAATGACTTCGGTGCTTTACTACACAAAAAGTTCAGTTGAAATCAAGCTCAAAAACTCGGATATTTTTTGGAATTGGACCATCCCAATTATCCGAGTTCGACTACACCAGGAAGAGGAGGGAGGGAGGGGGGTGGGGTCGATCAAAGCTTTGCGTCTACCAAGTTGTTGGCCCCGGGCAGAATTAATCTTGCTCCCTCTTTCAATGCTGCTCGAGAACCTCCTCCCCTCCTCCTTCTGCCTCGCCCTCCTCCTCCTCCTCCAAAATGGAGTTTTGGATGCTATATGCGGAGAGGGGAGGAGGAGAGAAAAGGGAAATCACGTGTTTTCTTGAGGCTCTGGGGGAAAATATAGGAAAGAGAAGGACGAGGAGAGCTATTGGCAAAAGACGATTGATTTTTTTATCCGCGGCGAAGCCGGCAGGTCATGGAACGCAACGAGTTGTTGTTGTTGTTTTTCTTCTTCTTGTTGTTGAGTGTGTAAACTTTGGGGTGTACACTTCAGCAATTTCAGCAATTTACAGTCTAATGCTATCACCATCTAGCCGCATGTCTTTGAACGCTCTGTTCTTGTTTTTATTTTCTTGCAAAGAGAGGATCGAGCCTGGCACTCAAGACTAGGGATTGTGTCTGGCGGGATTTCCCGATTCCCCGAGGAATCATGCACATATAAACATTGAAAACATCCATATGTGCATCCCGATATTCGAATAATTGGGTCTTCGAATATTCGGATGTTGGAACAACCCTACTGGTCTGGATAAGATTTTTTTTTTCATTCGGCCTGTCGTACTCCATTTCTGGGGAGAACTTTTTTGTCCGCCGGAGGACTGAAGAGGATGTTAATATTATTCATGCTTCGAGACTTGAGAGCATTGCGTTGGAGAAGAATTATCGTAAACTTTATTCGTGGCAACTCTTGATTCGCATAATTTTGTCCAGGGTTGCCAAAACATTCGCATGCGTGTTTATCTATCTCTACCTCTTCCAGGCAACGTCTTTGTCATCGCCGCCATCATCCTTGAGCGCAACCTGCAGAACGTGGCCAACTACCTGATCCTCAGCCTGGCCGTGGCGGACCTGCTGGTGGCCGTGCTGGTCATGCCGCTCGGCGCCGTATACGAGGTCAGGCTTCAGCAAATAAAATAAAATATACTCCATGTTTCTTTTCGCGCCTCTTACTTGAAACACTTGAATGGCTCTTTTTTTTCCGTCTTGAAACATTTTGTATTTCATGAGAGCCTGAAATCCATTTTGCACCTGTACGTGTACAGTAATGCTCTTTAATAGGTGCAACAAAGTGTATTCAGTTTCAAGCAACTGGAGTGGGGTCATACCGCCCTCTCCGAAAATGAGTTCCGCCGCCGGTTGGGAACTCAAAAGCCGATTCTCAAGAGCCCAAGGTTGTCAGAACTTTGTTCTCAAAAAAAAAAAAAAACTTTAAACTTTGGGCTGCCCAGGTGATACCAGAGTACTTTTTTTTCTTGAGTTCCGCAGTCCTAACTTTTCGAAAACCTCGTACTGGTAAAGTACAGTAGTATCTACGTATGTGTACTACTACACCAGGGTTCCCAACCCTTTTTCAAGTCCTGTCCAGTTCAGTTAGGCTGTGCCACCTCTCGTCGCGATCAGAGATTCTTTGTATAGTAGAACACCACCGTACACAAAGTAGAGCAGTAAGTGGTTGGGAACCATTGGTTGAGTAGAAGTGTATATCATGTACTGTACGGTGTACAGTACTCTCTCACTCTCCTTGGGTGATTCATGGAGTCATGAGGAGAAGCAGGTTTCTTCTCCTCCTCCTCCTCCTCCTCCTCCTCCCCCTCCTCCTCCTCCTCCTCCTCCTCCCACTCCTCCTTCTCCTCCTCTCTCTGCATACATATGGCCTCATATCCATTTCCTCTCTCAGACGTATTTATGGCCTATTCCTCCTCTCTTTCGCTCCCCCCCCCTCCCCCCAAGGCTTTCGCCCCACCCAAAGCACGTTCGATTTTCCCACACATTTGGCGAAATAAAAGGGGAGTGAAATTGCTCGGAGCCGGCTGCTTCCTTTTTTTTCCCCTTCTTCCCGGTAGATTAGGCCCCCCAGAGCTTTCAGCACGATTTCACGACCTAGGCACGTTTTAAGCCTTTGCAGCAGCGCAAGATGATCTTGTGTACTTGTACCCACTGGAAAACCTCTGGTATATTGTACCAGGTAGTAGTGCTGTGATTACCAAATTTGTATTTTCTTCATAACCAAATCTTGTGAAAGCTAAATTCTCTACTGTGACAAACAAGTCTACATAGTAGCGGTTGCTGATCACTATGCTATATATCGGAGGTATACGAGACGTACTGTAGTACCTCCCAGCGGAGGAGAACTTTGTACAACCTGGCCGCAATGTTCTCTGGCCAGCCCGCCGCGCTTTGGGCAAAAAAATGAGGGGAGGGGGGCGTGAGTGTTTGTCCACCACTCCAACCTTGACTTTTGCCCTCCTTCCTTCTTCTCCTCGACTCCTCCTCCTCCTTGACTTTGCCAGCTCTGTCTGAGACGAACAGCTAAGGTTTCGGGAGTCGGGAGGATCCGCCCAACCAAAGACGATCGGAGCGAGCTATGAAAAGAGCAAAAACTTTCTATAACTTCTCCAAAGTCGCAATGGGACCGTTGTTGGTTGGGAGGGAGGAACAAGAATACACTAAGGTTGAGAAAGGCAGGAAGGAAAAGGGTACAATAAATATAGCCCCCTTTTTTTTCGAACAAACAAGACCTGAAGCTGCTGACTCTTGGCCTTGATGCCCCTTTTTTCTTTACAAAGAATTTGCCATACTATGTAGACAAGAAAGTCTAAGATTTTTTGTTGTTGTTGACACAGCAAAGTGGTCTATCTACAGGTTTCACATAGCAACAAAGCTCTTACTAAAATTTACTAAAATTTGGTGACCAGAACAAGTTTACTCAACAGTAGTTGAGATCATATTTTATTTTATACTGTAGCTGCATCCTTGGAAGCAGAGGAAACGTGACGAGTCTGGTGGTGGGTGAGGCCAGAGTTGCTACGTTGCCGCAACCACCCCGACGTCAGTGGCGCCAGTAAAAAAAGTCATTGGCGTGATAAGCAGTGCGCCATATGCGACGTGACAGGCAGTCGACCCAACCAACAACGGCCCCTCAATATATTCCGGTCAAGCTCTACAAAGTCTCCCGCCAGCTTTTTGGAGAAAAAATTTAGGCCAAATTTATTAACTAATAAATGCCCACCTAGCATACAATTCGGTGCGAAACATGGGCAAAGCCGTGTGCAAGGCGTTGTATGTACTCGTACGTATATTCATACTGAGCTTCCATTTTGCAGCCCACCCTTGTTGGTTGGGGAGCCAAAGGATACACAACACAGACACAGACACACACGATGTGGGAGAGGCCTTGTTGCACCCTACTACACTATTATTTACTCACCCTCTTGTCTGCAAATCTGTGCGTGTCCAGGATGTCGTTTGTCTTGAATGAGAATGAGGAGGTGATGGCGACGACATATACAGTACCTAGTACAGTACCTACATAGTACAGCACCGGATGCAGTCTGAACTCGACAGTAGAAATGCTACACCCGACGGGACTTTTGAAGGTTTGAGAGCTTAACAAATTGGCTCAACATGCCGTGGAAGGTGTCACTGTACGACTACCATACATAGGTTAACGTCACACACATTTTTTTTGTCCAGGAAGATTTCGTGACAGTCCCGTCGGGTGCGCGCAGTGTAAAAACCTCTTTTTTTTGCTGAAAAGATCCTGAAGGGTGTATCTACTGTACAGCTCCTCTGTGCAGATTTTGGAAGCAATTCACAAAAACTATTCGTTGGTAGTTACTCACAACTGGATCCAAACCGGGTAGGAATCGGTTCTTCGTGTCCGAGGAGAGGTCACACAAAGTGGAGAAAGGAGCAGCAAGCAGCAGCAGAAGAAAACTTCAATTTGACGCCTTGCTCACGGAAGGAGGAGATAAGATTAGATGATTAGATGACGGCGTCGGCGACAGACAGACAGAGATTGCGAATTTTCCTCCCTCCCTCCTCCCCACTCTCTTCTCGCCTTATATGGGAACCAAAAACCACTGTCAGCCTCAGTCAAGAGGAGAGGGGAAAGAGGGAGGGGAGGAAGGAAAGGAAGTTGGGTCAGACATTTCAGTCTCCTTCCTCTTCTTCCCAGGACGACAAAAGAAGAATCTTTTCTCCCCACTGTGTGGAGGAGTCGACTGACAATGCCCGACCAGACATTTCTGTTGTTGCAACATGCTGAAAAAAAGTAAAAAAGGACGGGAGGAAGGAGAACGCCCGACCAGACATTTCTGTTGCCACGTCAATGCACGTAAAGGACGTCTTAGAGTATCTTCTAAGATTTCTGTTAAGATTGCCTTCAGAAAGTCATCGGACAGAATGTCTGGTCGGGTGTCTGAAGAAAGCCCACCAGCCAACCACGGTGTCTCTCTTGTCCTTTATCAGTCTCTTGGGAGTGAAAGGAGAGGAGCAGAGGAGAGAGCAGGGAAAAAAATAGAAAGACTTCATCCTAAATCCTGGAAAAAGCAAAAAAAGGCGAATCTTTATTATTAGAGAGTTGAGGCAGAGTTCGGCTTTGGTGCAGGTGCAGCAGGTGCAGGGCAGGAAGATTAATTTTATATCCAACGATTTTGACGAACTGTGCTTTATCATCCCGAAAAAAAGTTGACTCTGAATTTGCATTTCTCATAAAAAGTGGTCCACAGCTAGTACAGTAGACCTCGGATACTCGCTTAGCAAAGTTAGATTGACAAAAATTTACTGTTTTTACCTTCTACCTTTTAACTTTTACTTATTTTTATGAAGAAAGTGGAAATGTGGGAATTCATACTCAATTTTACCACAGTCTGGTTTTGACTGTAAGAGATATAGTACATAGTACATGTAGGATATGTACGTACGTAGTACTACGTATACCGGGAGGTCTAGTGTACTAAATGGCAGTAGGATGATGGTTTGGATGGCGAGAGGGAGAGCGTGGCGAATTTATGGCGCCCCACCAGAGCATGGAAGGAGGAGGAGGAGGAGGAGGAGGAGGAGTTGGAGAAAAGAGGAAGAGGTGGAGGAAGAAGAGGAGGAGGAGGAAGAGGAAGAGGACGACGACGGAGATGGGAGCCTAATGAGGGCCTTTCCAGTCTGCCGCTTAGCGGCCATCCTCCCTCCCTCCCTCCTTCCCGCCCCCCTCTATCCGCCCGCCCGCTTACGTGTTTTGCAACTGAATTATGGGCCTCCATCTCCCCCTCCTCCTCCTCCTCTTGTCTGGCCCATACCCAGCTCAGCTCTCTCAGAAGGAAGGAGGAATTTTGAAAGGACGCGACAAAGTGAAAACAGGCAAAGGGACGAAGATTATGTTCCTATGGCTAATGTTTATTACAAAAGTAAGTCGTATACCACTGGCTTTTATCAGAATTGATCTGATCTATTTTTTTTAGTGCTTCAACCACTAAAAATTCCACTTGAGATAATAAATATTGAAGATTTATGAGTTCCGTTAGGGTCTGTTCTGCACAACGTCCATTTTTTTATGGTGGAGTTCGTGATTTGATTTCAGACTGCCGAATTACGGAAGTGGAGGGCAAAAATAATTCTAACAAGTCTCTCGTCCACACTTCAACTCTGTCACAAGGCAAAGCTGGAGCTGGGGGTGGGGATCCTTTTTTTCTAAGCGCAAGTGCCGCTGCATAAAAACTGCGACTTTCGAGGGAAAAAAAAGTACAAAGTTTAAGATTATCCCCGACTTGCATCCTCTGACAAATTATTGGGGGAAGAGGCAACTCCAGAAAAAAAATCTGCCAAATATTTTCATCCGGGGCGCCTCATCATGCAAGGAAAGGCAGGAGGGTGGTCAGGGCCAGAGAGTGCTGAGCAGGGCAGAACCCACATCCACTCTCTCATCCACTCACCCTTTTCTTCCTGCAAACAACGGAAGGAGGGAGGAGGAGGAGGAGGAGGAGGAGGAGGAGGAGGAGGAGGAGGAG
>JAAUYM010087945.1_pt1 | contig 11267 bp, 8 predicted proteins | sample 7278001 | NCBI WGS metagenome assembly JAAUYM01 (sample SAMN14350224, study PRJNA611818) | marine sediment metagenome | isolation source: surface marine sediment (1.8m) | place: French Polynesia: Moorea | collected 2018-08
TGCTACTGAGGGAGCATCCACTCTCAGGCTCAGCTCCACTCCTTTATTCTCTCTAGTCAGCACATTTACACTCACGATCGTTCTACTCCTACGTACGTATATACACCACATTGCTAAACATCCGCAGGCATGAGAAGAGGAGGAAACACAAGAAAAATTCTCAGCTGCCAAGGGGGGGGAAAGATGATAATTAAAAGGATCGATAAGGAATTTTTCTAAACTACGAATTTGGGAAACTATGGGGTGTTTAATTATGACTATGAGTCTAATTGATTGAATTTTTATTTTTCGCTACAGGCTGGTCTTCGTGGTGTCGCCGCCGCCGGTCGCGACGGCTGCTGACAACCTCGGCGTCGGCGCTGCTGCTGGCTCTTCTCCTGGCGCCGCCCGCGTACGGGCAGAAGCGCCCGCCCAACTACTCCCCCGACGCCATCCCGGACACCGACTTCACCTGCGAGGACAAGATCACCGGCGGCTACTACGCAGACGCCCAGGCAGAGTGCCAGATGTTCCACGTCTGCGTGCAGGTCTCCGAGTACGAGGTGAGTGAAGCTGCATGGTGTTTTTATCACAGTCGGACGTAACCACGCAAGTGGACATCCGGTTAGACGGAAAACTGGGAGACGCTTCTTGCTTCCTCTCACCAAAGAAAAGACCACAACAACAACAACAAAAAACATTAGCGTCAGTAGACTCACTCACTTCCAGGATTACTGCCCTTAGCACCACGTTAGTGCGGGGTGTGCAATTTCCCGAAAGTCGATATGCCAAAGATTGACGCGCGTTTATCCTTCCCCCTGACTCTGCTTTTTGTCCTCTTCTTCCCTCCCTTCTTTTCCTGTCCTCCGTGACAAAAACTTCCCTCTTACTTCCCGTTGCGTGCGAGCAGATATCTCAGTCTCCTCTTCCGCTCAACTCTTGCTACTCCTCCCCCCTTCTTCCCTGCATCCACCGGCTACTGACAACTTCCTTTCTTCTGCCACCGAATTGTACCCAGAAAAAGAAAACACGAAAATAGCAACACTGGATTCCCTACATTTCATTTCCTAGCAGCTATTTGTTTTTTTCTCCTTACTTTTCTCCTCTTTGTCCTCGACCCATAAAGGATCATTTAGACTGTATGGTAGCTGTAGTCAGGAACAAAGGGGGGAGAGGAGGAGGAGAGGGGGAGGAGGATTCATAGATAGAGGAGAGGGAGAGGATAGAAGTTTGGACTCTTTCTGGGGCTGAACTGAGCTGAGCTGAGGTGGAAGTGCAGATGGAGATGGTAATAATTGATGACGTTTCTTATTTCTCCGTCGTGCGAGGGTTGCTTATCACTCCCAGATTTTGCAAAGTAAAGGGGAGAGTGGAATAGGTACAACATGCAGAAAGAGACGCTTGTTACTTATTTAAATCTCTTATCCATATGATGCAAATTTATACGTGTGTTCACCAACTAATTGAAACATTCTGTCCTCTTGTTTTGTTGCAGTTCCAAGACTTTCGCTTCCTGTGCCCGAACGACACAGTATTTGACCAGCAGCACCTGGTCTGCACCAACTGGTTTGAGGTGGACTGCCAGCAGTCCGTAAGGCTCTTCCTTGAAGACTTTGGCCACAAGAAGGAGCCTAACATGAGGGAGGAGTATGAGGATGAGGATGTCGACTACCACGACTATGACTACTACAGCTTTAAGGATGACCGACGGGGGGAGAAGGAAACCAGAAGACAACAGCAACAGCAGCAGCAGGAGCAGGGTTTTGGAAAGAATCGTTTTTTAGGGGATAGCTTGCCAGCATTTAGCAGTGGAAACCGGGATGCTGGCAGAGAGCAGGAACAAAATCGGGGCGGTTTCCAAGGACAGCACCAACAGGACAGTAACAAAGGCATCTTTGGAGAGGGCAGAAGGGGAGGAGGAGGGAGGAGGCCATCAGGCAGCAGAGGGTTCAACAGCAACAGCAACAGCCAACATCTGCCACCACCTTCCTCCACCACAGCAATTCCGGTGGGCATCTCGGCTCCAGAGACCACCACCCGGAGGACCAAGCCCAGGGTGAAGTCAGACATCTTGGCAGCAAAGCACAATGTGGGAAGCAATAAGAGAAGGAAGAACAACTTTCATGGCAACAGGGTCTTCTTCGACAAGCAGGGCCGGCAGCAGGTTTCCAAGTTCCAGCAGCCACAGGTCAGGCCTGACGGGAAGAAGCCCAGGGTAAAGTCAAACCTGCGTGGAAGGCACCGAGGCAGTGTGGGAGCAGGAGGTGGCAAAGGAGGGTTGAGACCCCACAAGACCCAGAGAACAAAGTTAGGAAAAAAGGTGACAGGTGTGCCGAGGCAGAATGTAAAGTTTATCTCTAAGAACCAGCAGCAGGATAACAATGATGGCTTCAGCAATGAGCCCAATGACAACAATGCGCTTGGCGGGCCAGAAGTCCGTCCAGATGGACGTCCTCCCAGAGTCAAGTCGGACATCCTGGCCAAGAAGAAGAACAAAAAGAACCGTTTCTTCAACAAGCGCCCTGTGGTGACCAACACTCCTTCCCCCTTTCACCTGATCCCCAAGGATGAGGCTCCAACTACACCTACTCCCTTCTCCCAAACGGATCCACCTTCTCCAACCATTGACTCTTTTTTCTCTCAGACCAAGGGAGCACCTTTTGACCTGTTCTTCTCCCCAATTGAGAGCCCTCACTCTCCTGCGATCCAGTCACCCTTCTTCTCATCCGAGACAGAGAAGCCCTCAGGATCTCGCTTTAGCCCACGCCCCAACCCCACCCTCATCCCTCCATTCTCGTCCACTGTGCGAGGCCCCACCCAGCCCCCCTCAACTCGCAGGCCTCCAGTCACTCTTCTCCCTCCCTTCTCCTCCACCCAGAGACCCATCCACCCAGCCTCAATCCATCAACCCACCACTGCAGAGGTCTTCTTCCCAGACAACATCCTGGCCACGACCCAGACCCCACCCTTCTTGCAGGGAGATGGCACCAATGATGGTGGGCACTTTGGCACTGAGAGACCAACCTTCAACTCTTTCCCACAGCAGAGAAGGCCACCAGGCTCTGGACCTAGAGTCAAGTCCAACATCCGGGCAAGGCAGCGCAACAGGGGACGAGGAAGGTTTGGAGGACATAACAGCAATAGGGGCAACAACATCTTTGGTGACAGTCCCACCACGACTCTGGCTCCATTCAGCAATAATGAATTTCCTGAATTCATTGACGAGATTGAGGAGCGTCCGAGGACAAACCTTGTTCTGCAACAGCCAGTGCCACCCAGAAAGATGCCCAGAGTAAAGTCAAACAGCCTGGCAGCCAAGGGAGGAAAGAACAGTAACCGAGGACAGAACAGAGTGCAGAGCACTAACAGCAACACCATCCAGGGTTTTGTTGCCTCTGACAATGTTTGCTCAAACCCATTCAAGTGCCCTCCTAAGAAGGTGGCAGATGGGAGAAGGCCAAGGGTCAAGTCCAACATCAAGGCTCGAAACCGAAACTTCCACAACCCCTTTGGTTCCAAGAGGGGGCGCATCTCTGGTAGGGTGCAGGACAACCCCACTACGTTCAAGACCAGGAACAGGAACAAGAGCAGGAACAACAAGAGCAACAGGGGGAGGCTAAAGGTGAAGAAGACAGCCCAGACCAGGAAGGAACTCGATGAGTTGCTTGCCCAGCTTAAGTCTCGGAGGCAGGGCAAAGCAGTGGACAGGAGAGTGAGACCAGAGCAGAGTCCCATCAACAGTGGTGCCCACAGCAGCAATGTGGCCAATGAGTTCAGGTCTGAGACAACAGCAAAGCCGGACTTTGATGGCAATGCCTTCTTCCCAGCTCCCACCACTGCCACAATTACACCGAGGCTGCAGGTTACTACTACATTTGTCCCTCCAACATTGGAATATGATGACGATGATTACTACAATGAAGGGGGAGATGACTACTACTATGCAGATGACTTCAAGGTCCCAATTGCTACCACCACAAAGGCACCCTTTATCTTCTCCACTACCACCACCACCCCATCCTCTACAACAAGAAATAGGACGAGACCTTCTTCCTTCTCCTCCAGTACTGACTCCTCCACCCACCGACCCATCATTGCCTCCACACATCGCCCATTTATCTCCTCCACCCTGCTGCCCGTTGTCCCTACTCGGCATCCATCCCATGGTCCCACCACCCTCCTGCCCATCTCAGAGTCACCGGCAATCAGCACCACCCAAAAGCCCAAGAGGCTGGACCAGTCCCACAGGCCCAGGGGGTTTCCAAGCAAGGAGGAGCTCCTGGCAATTGCCAAGGGGGAGGTCACTATTCCAGGATTTCCTAAGCACCGAACAGTCAGTATTTCATCCACTTCCACTGGCCAGAGGACCAGGTTTCCACCCCGACAGAGACCCACGCCAGCAGCAGCATCCACCACAGTGGAAAAGTCATTTCAGATTGATGTCACTGAAGCACCATTTCCTGTGACTTCAACCATCAGGACAGCGAGACAGCCAGTGACACTCCCTAAGGGAGTTGCATCCTCTACTGTCCTGGATCCCAAGCTGCCTCCCATCCCGACACTCCCTCCAAACTCCCCTCCTGTGGAGCATGTCTCATTCCTGGAGAAGACAGCTGGCAGGGATGGAACAAAGCCAAGGCCCAACAACAGAAACAAAAAGAATAAGAGTAAAAACAAGGGTGGGAAGAGGCAACCCCGGGTCAAGTCAGACCTGCAGCTGGCCCAGATCAATCGGTGGAGGAGGAAGGAACAGAAAAAGCATGCAAGACAAAACAAGAGCTTTAATCATTCCCAGGTAAACTTTGTCAGCACTGGCAGGCCAGGACTCATAAGATTGGTGGACAAAAAGGAGGAGGAGGAGGAGGAGGCATTCAATGAGATCAATGGGGAGCCAGAGCCGACGACACGCATGCCCAGGATCTTTGCCTCCACCGTCCACCCGGTCACCCCGACATGGCTTCCTAGCCCTGCCCCAAAGTCCCGGCGCCCGGGCAGTCGGAGAAGGCTGCCATTTGGCACCCCACAGCAGCACAGGAGGCTTGCTGCTGAAACTACTGTGAGCCCAGAGTTCCGGGCCACCATCAGGACCACCAGGAGTCCCAAGGTTGACCTATCAAGTGTTGAGAACAGTTTTGCCACAGGCTTGGCCACCCAGAGGACCACACAACACCCTTCGACAACGACGATAGCAGCAGCAGCAGCAATCACCCAGGAAAGTGAGGTGGATAAAGACGATAAGCATCAGTCAACAAAGATCGACTCTGCATTTAAGGACAAAAATATTTCTCTAAAGCCAGATGGGCGGCAACCCAGGGTAAAGTCAGACATCAGGGCCAGGCTGTCCCACCAGGGCAAGAACAAGAAGAACCAACGCAGGCACAAGCAGTCCCTGAGGAGTGGATTGCCAAGACAGGATGACAACAGAAAGTCTCGAGTGGGAGCTGGCAAGGCCATCAACCTCGACAAGGAGGATGACAAGCTGAGGCCAGTTGTGGAGGAGGAAGAAGAAGGCAACATCCTCAATGCAAAGGATGACCAGCCCAAGGTGAAGCCAGATGGGCAGAAGCCGAGGGTCAAGTCAGACCTGGCACTTTTGCATGGGGGAGCAGGAGGAGGAGGCAACAGGGGAGGAAGGAGGGGCCAAAAGAAGAACAAGAACAAATTTCGCCACAGCAAGAGGGTGCAGCCAGAGCACAAGGTAAAGTTTGTCAAGAAGGAGGAATTCCATCCGACACCAGCACCTATCAAAAGGCTCCAGAACACCAGAGGCGGTGGTGGTGGGAGCCCATTTTTTACGATCAACACTCGGGCTGTCAGTACCACACAGGCCAGCATTGCCATCAAGGAGGAGAAAAGTGATGAGGACAAGAAGAAAATGACAAGAAAAAAGGAGGAGGACGAGTACGACTATTACTACTATGAGTTTCCTGATTACAGTGACGAAAAGAGGATCGCTTCAACGTCAGCAGTTGTCTGAGGAATTCAGAAAAGCAGAAAGATGCAAGATTTTTTTACCCACTAGTGATTGAAAACGGACCAGAAATTCACTCAGAACAGAAGTCATGGAGAAGAGAAAGGGGAGAGAGGGGGGGTTGATGGACATCCCCCCACCTCTCCAAGTCCCTCTTTCCCACACCCATTGAGGTTAACCAGTAGTACTCCTGTAATCAAATGACTTGCCTCTCCTCCCTAAACTTGCATTATCCTCGTACTCTCTAACATCACATTGCAGCTGAATGAAATCAAAACCCTGCAATGCAGAAAAACTACTGTAGTACCACACTAGCATAATAGCCAGCAACAAGTGGAACACCTTGGCAGTTTTCTGCAAATGACAAGTTCCTCCTCTCCATTCCCTCTCCTTTGCTGTTCAATGCTTGTTTTGCCATATTTTTTTCATCAAGCATTAACCACACACATCCCCATCTCAGCCTTTCTGATATGGAAGCATTGTGCCAGAATCTCTCTCCTCTCTCTCAATGGAAACACCCTATGGAAACACACCAAGTGATGAGGCTTCTCCAGTAGATTACTGTATATACATACCACATTTCTCACTCAATCAAGCTGCCATCATCATCACCAACTGCAACCTTTTCCCTCCCCCATTCCCCTTCCTACAAAAACCTTGTCAACCTGTGCAAAATACAGGCCCTACAAAACTACAAAAAAAGTTTTATGCTCATTTGGCGTGAATGTGTGTGAGAGTTGATAGAAATAAAAGATCAGAAAGATATGCAAATCATAAAATGTTCTTCTACAAAATCTTTTGCTATCTCTAGACATATTTCTGTGCATCGTCAAATCTACAGTGGTATGTGTCTACCCATAGATTAGGTGTCCATACAGGATGTATCAAAACATCAGTGACAATCCTTGGAAGGCTCATAATCATAACTAAGTTATTCTAACTCTCATTGCTTTAAAATTCTTTACTCTATGCTCAATATGCTGAGCAATAAGCAAAAATGAACAGGTTGCACAAGCACCTGCTAATAGGTCTGCGTGCCCAGGGCCTTTTTGGGGTTGTTCTTGCTCAAGTTGAACTTGTACATATATATTTCTGAGGACTCAGGAGTTGATCACGGGCTTTTTCAGGCAGACCTCGAACAACTGAGACAAAATAATGACCACCCAGAGCCTAAACTTTGCATTAACATTGTTGTAAACAATGCTAACGCAATGTTAATGCAATGTTGTAAGCATACTTAGCTACCTAAATACCATGTTAATGATATTTACAACTTAAATATAAGACTTGTTGACCCAGAGAAGGGACTAGTTGAATTCTTGGAAAATGGGAGACATGGTGCAGAGGTCAAAGTTTAGATTCAAGCTGTTCTTCCTGGTGAAGATGTTTATGTAAACAACTTTTTATTGGTGTATCCTTTTAGTCATATAATCAAAGTCTTTTACAACCTATTCAAGATCATCTCCATGGAGTACTAATGCATTAAAGACAAGTTCCTGATATGAGAGACCATGTTGGAGTTATTAAAGGTCATGATCTCTAAAATCATAGCTGCTATGGCATCAATTCTTTTTTAAGTCATTAGTGAAATATATTTTTTTCTTCCTGTTAATAACTTTTGGTTATAAAATACACAAAAATACACTTATTGTCAAATGACTGTAAATGTACAAAAGTGTTGCCATTGTGTTGATAGACCCTGTAGATGTGACGAGCTTCCAATTATGGGAGATATTTAATCATGCATTACCGTAGTACAAACCGTATGAAATAGCAGATACATTAAATACTACGCAAATAACATGCACATCGCATCGTAAAAGCTTAAGTACCTAAATGCAATTGCTCAACCGGTGTGGGTATGAATGGGTTGGATGGGGGAGAGGAAAGGAGGGCTGGTGGAAATGAGGATGTGCATACGTGTGTGTGTGTGTGCGTATACGTACGTACATGCGTGCGGGTGTGCATGTCTGCCTGTACTCGGAGCAGCAAAAGGAAGAAGTCTCATCATGTTTCGTGTCGGATTTATTTTTGGGAAAAGAGGAAGAAGAGAAGGGAGGAAGAAAAGGACTGAGCCTGCGAGGAAGCGAGCCAAGCTTGAGCAAGAAGAAGGGGAACCTTGAAGGACGCGAATGGGAGATTCCAATGTGCGGGGAAAAAAAGAAGGGCTCGTTTTTCGCTCTGACCTCCCCCTTCAACTTTTGCCATGTCTTGGCAGGACAAGGGGAGGGAGGCAGGGAGCAATTTCCACCAAAAAAGAGAGAGAGATTGCGATAATTAATGTGGAAGGGCTCTTGCCAAAAAAACAAAAAGAGAAAAATGGTAGCTCATGCATACTCTACCGCCTATTTACTTTTTTTTGTTCCCTTTCGAGGGTCATTCATTCCTAAAAAAGCCACCATTTTTAATGCTTTGCCTCTTTTTCTTCTTCTTCGGGGGGGCGGAGATGAAACCGAGTTACAGTTAACGAGGTTTCGTCCGTAAAAGGAAGGAAGAAGAGGACGAAGAATGGAGTCAATCTACAGTAGTACTATACTAACACGGCGTTGGTTCCATCTTGAGAGAAAAAAATATTCTCCGTTTTCCTCATTATCTGTCAAATTGGGAGACACAACTGTCACGTCTTCTACTCCTACTGGTGCGAGCGTGGAATTACGAATCTCTAATTCGACGTATCTTCGTCTATGGTAGTAGTGCGTAGATTTATAGGTACGCTCTGAACACACCTGCTTCCCTTTAAGCGTGGGAAATTTTTGGGAGAAGGAGGAGGAGGAGAAAAATTAATTGTCCCGGCGGTTATGCAAGACAAGGCGACAAATTGTCCCATGTACGTAAGTGCCTACGCACAACAACACCGAACCAGACTTGTACAGTACTTCCTCCTTTTTGTCTTGCTGCCTTCCCCGCTGCTTAGTAAGTAGAAAGAGGGGCTGGCAAACGTGGAATGCAAACCGTTCCTCCCAAGGAGATCAATCACCCCCTGCCAGAAAGGCGGTTACACATTCACGACGACCTTCTGTCTCGGCGTTATGGCCTTTGCCACATCATTTTGAGGAGGAGGACGCTGAGGCAAAGAAGAGTCTGCGAAATCTCTCCTCCTCCTCCTCCTTTGCAATTTGAGATTTAATATCGCACGGCATAAAAACAGGAGATGGGGGGAGGGGAGGGAAGATGAGTCGTGACGCAGCTTCTCCACTTCTGCAGGTGAGTGGAAGAAGAATAGAAGAAGTCCTACTTTAACATCTCCCACTTATTGTGATTGCCGTTCTCTTTTTTTTTTTCAATACCCGAGCCGCTTAAAATTGAGGAAGAAGAAGGGTTTTTGGATCATATTTCCGGTTAGATGCATATCGAATGGATTGACACCGAAGGCGACTAAGATAGCGTGAAATGATTTTTTTGCAAGGAAAGGAGAAGGATGCGGAAGAAGAAGAGACCCATATTCACACCACTTTGCGAGAGGACTCTAAATAGGGAAGAGGGAAAGAGCAACAACGGGCCACAGGACCAAAAATACATACTGTAGGTACGTAGTAGTACAGTAGTGAGATCTGGTCGGGAGATCTACCCTACTACTCCCTCCAGGTTCTAACTGCGGTCACGTAAGAGGGAAAAGGGCAAAGGGGAGAGAACGAACAGTTAGGTGCCACTTCCATTTGGGGAAATGGAGGAGCTAGGAAGAAGATGACACCTCTTGAAGACACAGAAAAGACAGAAGGCACAGCATGTGTGTGTGGGTGCACCAATTCTACCACCACCTTTCTTGCACCGACAAAGTGACTGTAAAGTCATTTCTCTCTCTTTCCAGGGACAATGTTTTTGTTTTTATTGGAGGTTGTAAAAAGGGTAAGAAGGAGGAGAAAGAGGACCCTCTCAAGGAAAAACTCTTCTCTTATGACTGCATATCTCAAGAGCCTTCTCTAATCTCTCTGCTGGAGGGTCAATGCGGTTTAAGCACGCGTGAAGGACGCATTCCTCGCGAGACGTCGCAGCATCCCATTCCGAAAAAGAGAGAGAGAGAGAGAGAGAGAGAAAAACCCAAGAAGCATCTCCCTTCCGGGAAAAGAGCTACTACTACATAACGAGAATCAAAGATTCCCCAATCAGCATTTTAATTGGGCAAGGAAGGAAGGGAAGGAGGAAGAAAGGTGAATCCTGGCGAATGTGAGGATCCTCCCGTCGTTGCCCCGAGGGAAAGGGGAGGAAGAGGGGAAACAGGAAGGAAAAAAGGAAGGAATGAAGGGAGGAGTGGGTATAAGGCACGGGTAGAGATGGATGGACAATCATATCCGTAAGCGCGACTAATAACTCTTGGCCCGCGGGCGGACGCTGCTTCTTCTTCTTCTTATTTCCGGAGGGGAGATATTTGTATTTGTCTAGGGAGAAGCGATTCTGGTAGATCCTCACGCCCATTTTAGTTGTACTACGTCTCGATTAAGAGACCAAACAGGCACATCACCTGACATCACGGATCGTAGAGCCCATTGTCTTTCTCCTCGGTTGGCGTCAAGCATCCCCCCTCCTCCTCCTCCTCTTTAGAGACGAAATGGGAAAGGAAGTAAGTAAGAAGCATCATATCATCTCCCTCCCTAAAAAGGTGCCCGTCTCATCCCCCCGTTGCTTCTTCCTTCCTCTCTTCTGCCCCCCTTGACCTCGGCGTTCGCAGTGGGGATTTTAATGGAGATTACCTGAGTTTTATTGGCAGGCGAGTATGTGCCGAGGAGTAGATATAGGTAGGTAAGGTAGGTAGTGTATGCAGCTGCTGCTGCCGTAATAGAAGGGGGAGAGGGAAAAATCCGGAAGGAAGAAGCGACGGCGACGGCGACGCCTCCCCTTCGACTCCGAAGGAGCCAAAGGTCTTTTGTTTTTGGAAGAGATTTGTCCTTGGGTCGCGTCGAACGAACCAAGAAGGAGGAAAGGCGAGAAGAAAATAGTAACCAAGTTGTGGCGATGGCCGGGCTCTTCTTCCTCCTCTTCCTCCTCCTCCTCCTGCTCCTCCTCCTCCTCTTTTTTTTCCTCGTTGCGTGTGTGTCAGCAATACAGAAGAAAAGAGGCATGGAAAATTTGTGGCCAAAGCATGACGCGGACATTATTTTTCGTGGGGAGGGGGGGAAGAGAAGAGGAGGAGGAGGAAAGGAGAAGTATTCTTCTTCCTGCTTCTCCGATGAGCAAAATCCCAAGTCTGGTCGGTCGGAATTGAAGGTGGTGGAGGAAAAAAAAACAATCGCCCGTCTGGATCGAAGGGAAAAAGATGAAGAAAAAGGTCATTTTTTTCCCAAGAAATTGATTTTTTTTGTTCAGTGATTTTTCTTGAACA
>JAAUYM010067890.1_pt1 | contig 11264 bp, 8 predicted proteins | sample 7278001 | NCBI WGS metagenome assembly JAAUYM01 (sample SAMN14350224, study PRJNA611818) | marine sediment metagenome | isolation source: surface marine sediment (1.8m) | place: French Polynesia: Moorea | collected 2018-08
AAGTTTCTCGAGATGCTTTTTTTCTGTACAAACATCGGGCTATACACTGTACAGTACAGTATATGTGTTGCACTATAAAAAGTAGGTAATGCACTAACGGTAGGAGTAATTTGCAATTAGGAACATAAATACCAACATTGAGAAAATTGCGTATAGTACAGCTTTACAGACAATTCGCTCAAGCCTCTTTTTTCTAGAGGCAGTTAATGGTTTCACAAAGGCAGCATCCATTAGTCGATAAAGAGCAATTGTGATTTCTAAATTCTTTCTCTTCCTATCCTCCTCCTTCTCCCAAACTTTCTAAGTCTTCCCTTGCTTCCTCTCCTGAAGATTTCTTCCAGCAACATCCTTCGCCTGTGGGAGCCCTTGATAACGACGCTGTTGCTCCTGTGGCTGTCGTTGTAGTCTCTATCGTTGCTTCTGATACTACCGTGCTTTTTGTCATTCGTTTCACGACTTGGAACTAAATTGTCAACTTTTGCATTGGTTTCCGCACTGTCTATTTCATTTTGATCTTGCACTGTTTCCTGGTTTCCTGTTTTTTCTTTTTTTTCTACTTGCTCCTCGGCCTTCCTCATCCTCATCATTTGCCTCATGGCTAAGAGCCGCTGCCTCCTCCTCTTGGCGCATTCGCACTCTTCCTCAGGATTTTGGTCGTCATTCTTCTCTAACAGTCCGTCATATCCGCTCATCCGTTTTGGGTCCAGTTCTGGCATCCTGGTCGATTCCACGGTAATTCCGTCATCTTGGTCTACGTTGTGATCTGGACTACCTGGAATGTTGTCAGACTCGACATCGCCATCCTCATCCAGACCGTCATCACGGCCATCAGGTCCCTCATCAACAGCGTTGTCCTCAATCACAGGAACGACTTCTTCGTCTTCTTCAGTGACGATCTTAATCCTGGATGCTGACGTTTCCACTTCGTCATCTTCGTCTTCTTCAGTGACGATCTTAATCCTGGATGCTGACGTTTCCACTTCGTCATCTTCGTCTTCCTCTGACTCTCTGGCTGGAGGCACTAGTGCATTTCGAAAGGTGAAGCTGGGAGGCCGGCAGACCCTGCAGGAGAATACCTGGGAGCAGGTGTCGTCGCACCTCTGGAAGGGCTCCCCGCACACCTCCCTCTGCACGGGCTGGCACCCTCGTCCTCCTTCCTCCTCTTTCTCCTCGGTGGCGCAGACCTCCTTCTGCACCGTCCGGCACCTGGCGCCTTTTCCGCACTCTGGATTTTTCTCGCAGACCTGTCTGGGCACTGGAGTGCACCTCTCGACTGGAACTTCGGCGCAACTCTCTTCTTGTCCGCTGTTGTTGTTATCATCGCACACCTGCCTCTGCTCTGGTCTGCACACCTGACGAGGCACCTGTCGCTCCACCACCTGGCACTGCCTGTCTGGCACTAGTTGGCATTCCGCTTCCTCTACCTGCCTCGTCATAGGATGGCATTCTTCCTTTTTTACTGGCCTACAAACTTCTCTCTCCACCTGCTGGCATAAATTGCTTTTGGCGCTGATGCAGTCTTCTCTGGACTTCTGGCAAACTTCCCTTTGGACTGGCAAGCACTCCTCCACCTGAACGGGTTCGCAAACCTCCCTCTGCTCGATGCTGCATTTGTCTTTCTCCAACTGCGTCTCCGATGAAGAGTCCACCCTGTTGCAGATCGTCCGGAGCAACTCCTCCGTGCAGACTTCCCTCTCCTCTGGGGCGCACCTGGTCTGGACTTCTTCTGTGCAAACTTCTTCCACCACCTCGGCAGGTCTGGAGGTGCACTCCAGTTCCGGAGCCTCGGTGCACACCTCCCTGCTCTCCAGCTTGCACTCCGGTCTGGAAACCTGCCGACACTGCTCCTCTCGCACCGGAGCCTCCACCAGCCTGCAAAGAGGCCTGGTGACCGCGCGGCATTCCTCCTTTGGCACCGTCCTGCACTCGCTCTTTGGAACGGTCCTGCATTCCTCCTCCAGCGCCACCCTGGGCACTGTTCTGCATTCGTTCTTCTCCACGTCCTCACACTTTTCGACAGTAAACTCTCCGCACTCCTCTTTTACAATTTCTCTTGGCGCCGTCCTTGATACAGTTTGGCAGACTTCCCTCGGAACAATTTGGCACTCCTCTCTGCTCTGTTCGGTTTGGCACTCCTTATCAACAGTTTTGCACTCTTCCTTTTCCACCAAATGACAGATGGGACGCACCACCAGCTCGCATGCTTGCCTTGGCACCCGCTTGGCAACATCTTGGCACAACTGCTGTGGCTTGCTCTCGCAGACATTCCTGTTGACGGGTAGGCATTCCTGCGCCTCCTTTTGTTCGCACACGGTTGTCTGGACGTCTCTGCACTGCTCCTCTTCTGCCTCCTGGCAAACCTGGTGTGGCACCAGTTGGCACTGGTTCCTTGGGATGCTCTCGCACTGTTCAATGGGAACCACCTCGCATTCCTCAACGGGGACTTCGCTGCAGACTTGCCTGGGAATAATCTGGCAGTCCTGTCTGGGCCTGGCCTCACACTTGGTAATGGGCACCCTTTTACAAGAAGGCTTCTTGGAGGGAGGAAGGTACGACAGTGCAACATCATCGTGAGCATCATCAGCTTCCTCATCGTCGCACCTCTCTTCATGAACCGTCCAGCATTGGTCTTCATACAGGGTTGAGCACTTCTTGTCCTGGACAATGTTGCATCGCTTGGAGAGCTTGACCGTGCAGTTCTTCTGCTGCACAAATTTGCAAACTGTCTCGTCGTTGGTGACGCACTCTCGCTCCAACTCTTCATGACACTTGGTCTTTGGAACAAGTTCGCATGTTGTCATGGTTTCTGGACGGCACTCATTCCTCAAGACTGTGTTGCAGGTCGACTCGGTGACGTTCCGGCAGATCTCGACGATCTCCACGGAGCAAACTTCTTCCACAACCTCGTCGAAAACGGTCTCGCACTCTTCGTTGCTGATGTTGGAGCACTCATTTTTCCTGATGGTTTCGCACACCTCTTCCTCCTCGGTGCAGTTGGGTTCCACTTCAACTTGATGGCATTCCCTGCTCTCGACGACGTCGCAGACAACCTCCTCAAACTGCTCCTGCTTGATGGTGGTGACGTTGTGGCACCTCTCTTCCGCCTCATCGTGGCACTTCCGAGAAGACACCAACTCGCAGATTTCGTCATCAAAGGACCTCTCTACGCTCTCGCACTCCTCTTCCTTCGTCACCTCGCACTCCTCAACCTCGGCGGTCTCACACTCTTCTTCCGCCACATCTTCGCAGACTTCGTCCACAACGACGTTCTCGACAGTCTCGCACTCCTCTTCGAGTTGGTCCTCGCATACCTCATCCTCAACAACAGTGCACATGGGGACGATCCTTTCGTCGCAGTCGGTTTGGTTGACCTGCCTAGCCACCGGCTGGCAAACCTGCTGGAGCTCGTCTTGACAGACCTCGTCCACGACGTTCTGGCAGATGGTGTGGACGACGCTTTCGCAGATCTCTTGGGCAAGAGGAATCACTGAGTCCGCACTCTCGGCTCCCTGGCAAACCTGCTCTTTCCTCAGGGAGCACTGGACTTGCTCCACGATGCTGCATTCTTTGTCTATAATAATTTCGCACTTTTCCTCTTCGCACTCCTCCATGTCTTTGGCGTCTTCACAGACTTCATCCAAAACGGTCTCACAAACTTCTTCCTCCACGTTTTGGCATACTTGTTCCTCGATAGTCCTGAGTACATCTTCACACTCCTCCCTCTCAAGGTCACTGCATTCCTCTTCGGCTACAGTGTCGACTACTTCCTCGCAAACTTCGTCAACGACAACCTGACATTGCTCACTGACAACCGCTTCGCACTGCTTCTCGATAACAGTCTCGCAGACCTCGTCCTCCACGACGGTGCAACTCTGCGCTTGACAATCTTCTTCGACAACCTCCTCGCATTCCTGGACCTCCTGGAGGGAGCACTGGCAGACGAGGTCGCTGAAGATCCTGCACTCCTCGTAGAGACCGCAGCTCTTGACGCAGTTTTCCGACACCTGGCAATCGGCGCTGGTAATCCTGCAAATGTTCCAAGTTTACTCATTTTTGGGAACGATGCAGCAATAGGTGAATAGAATTCCTTACCTCGCTGCTTCAAGCTCTTCCAAGCTGGTGAAGTTGACCGTCCTGCACTGGAGCGACAGCGGCAGGCGAGGGGGAAATTCCAACGATCTTCCCAGTTCGGAGCTGCTTTCAGTCTGGTCGTCTACATCTGGTGGCGATGTTGTTGCTATTTTTTTAATTGCTGTTGTGGTTGTTGTCATCGCAGTCGTTGTTGCTGCTGTCGCTGTCGTCGTCGTCGTTGTTGTTGTTGCATGAACGTCGTCTTTTGTTGGAGGAAGATATCCACGTTGAAGATTTCTTCTCCTCTTCTCCAGTGCCTGCTTTTCCCTCCCGATAAAGAAATCCAATCGGTCTCCAAAGACCAGGAGATTATCGCCGCTGTCCAGATCTGGACTCGGATCGAGAGCGATCGGTGATGCTTCTGGAGTCGGAGAAAGCAGGAGTAGGGATAATCCCGTCAATAGGACGAGGATGCAGGTGAAATTCTGGAAGAGTTGGAAAAAAAAAACCTATTTGATGGGCAGAAGACCACACTGATCTGGTTAATTTATGTAGGGTTTTCCTGCGTTTACTCTTAATCTTGTGACATAATTTGCTCACCGGTGGCGTCATCTTCCCAAGACTCGATTGGCTCTTCTCCTCTAATCCGATTTCCTACGACATGTTTCACTCAGTGGGACTTCTTGGTCACTGATGACTCGGTTCATTGAAACTCCTGACTCGGAAGAAGCTCCATTTGTAGGTAAGAAAAGAAAAAGAGAAAGGAGAGAAAACTTTTAGGGGTCACACAACCCAAGCGTCTTCCATAGAAAAGGAGAGACAGACCAAAAATTTAAAGTCATCTTTGAAACGTTGACCAAGCTTAGCATACCTGGTTCAGACGCTATTGTTGAATTGTACTATAACATATCGACATGTCGCGTATCGTTGTCTCAAGAGAAATTCTATGAAAGAAGTTTAAATAGCGTCATCCATATCCACAATTGCGTCCAGGACAGACTTGCGTCACGCATCTCGGATCTAGAAAGACAATTGCGGGACTTTCGCAGAGCATTATCCATTGCGGGAGTACTACTACTTTCATTCTCTCTATACTACATACTTACATTTGCAAACTTATACTCTGAACATCTGAGATGATAACAGTGTTTTTATTCTTAGACCGCGACACTCACGGTAAAAAGAAGAAAAAGAAGCTCGACATTGACCGTAAGGAGAAAATGTCAGACTGACCCTTCTTCTCATTCCCTCTTTTCTCCTCTCTCTCCCCCACCCACCTGCATTGGGGCTACCTGGCTTCCCGTGCTGTGACACCTTGATGACAATCTCACTCTCCTTCTTGCTCCTCATCCTCCTCCTTCTCCTCCTCTTTACCGTTTTCTTTTCGCGTACATATTCGGCATTTCTTTAGCCCAGATCAGTATCTCAGTGCGCTTGTGTGAGGGAGGATGTTGTAATTCTCAAGGTTCGAAAAGAGGGGGGTGACAAAATGCCCCCAGCATCTGGGTACTTAAGTTTCTCTTATACGTAAATGAGACAGATTTGTTCAATTCCCGGGACACAAGTGATGTCGACATTTGGAGAAGGTTGTTCCTTCTTATGGAAAGCCCATTCTTCAGCCAAGAGATTTATTCAGTCTGGGAGTTTATCAAGGCTTCGGGCACAGAAAAAAAGCAGAGATATCTACCTAGATTAAATTTAAATTTATGTAAATAATTCAGAGTTTTCCTTGTAAACCAAATGAGTTACTAAGAAGTAGATAAGGATGGTAAAAAACTTTTGGATTAAAAGCTATAAAAAGTAATGGATCGAGGTGTCTTGGTACCATACATCCATATTATAATGTATCGTAATCTACAGTATTTAAATAATCAGGAATGCATTAGCAGGAGAAAATGAGATACAATTTTTGCCGATGACCTCTCTGCAAAGAATTTGGATCCTCCTACGTACGTATAGCTGTACGGTAAAAAGAAGAAGATTCCTCTTTATTGCACCAAAAACGCTTCTTGAAAAGCGAAGAGTGGCCCTTCGTGCCCTCCAGAAAGAAGAACCCCCCCAATTACCACATCTCTCAGTTGTCTCCTCTCGGCTCAAACGTTTCGTTCGTTCATCGCGGTCTATGATGCACAAGTATATTTGTTGATGTCGCCTCTCTTAACCCCAGTCATGGCTAACGTTGCTATCAACGTCAACATTAATGAAAGAAAGTCTTTAACACTCTTGTTCTGAATCGTCTCTAAATCTCTTTTTTTTTTTTTAGCTCTTGTTCTTCTCGTGTACTGCGCGATCGTCTGGACGGACGAAAAAGATACTGCGACGAGGAGGAATGAAGAGAGGGGGAAAAGAGCCCCATGATCACACGTGGGCAAAGGGAGAGATATTTGGGCCTCTACGGAACCCTCCAGAGCTACATATATAGTATCCTTTACCCTTGAAAAATTGCCTGATTTGTTAATAGTATAAACGCGTAAAAATTAAAGTTTTAACCTTCCCTCCTTTACCCCCTCTAATCCCCCTAAAATCGAAACTCTTAACCCACCCCCACCCCTCGGAGCTTAGCCCGGTGCTCATGTGTGCCTATGATGGTTTGATTGCCTCGCTCATCAAAGAAGGGATCCTCTCGAGGATTCCCTTCAACGTGACGAATTGCCTCGGGTTTATTTCTCCGCCAGAGGAGGACGGTGAAGATGATCCAATCTGAGAGAGGGGGAGAAGGAGATGTCTGCCCTGGATGAAGATTTGACGAGCGACGCATTTCCGTTTAATCAAGACCTGAGGAAGCCAGACAATTTGTGTGAGGATGGGGGAGCTTTGGAGGAAGCTTCCATTCCAGAAAAAGAGAGGGAAGATGCATTAGGGATCAAGGGATGCTTTTAAGTACTGTATGTGTGTAGGGAAGTACACGATGTCTGTGGGAATTTGAAAAGAAAGAAAAGAGACACGTTCTCGTGAGGATCCCTTCAAGCTTGCTGCTATAAAAACACCCTTTTTAAAAAAGGGTTTTTTGAGACACCCTTTTTCGACATTGATTACAGGAAGTTTTTTTTTAAAGTAAAGGAAAATGCACCTTATCGTAAAGTCAGTTTATGAAAACGACATTTGGCGCAACAGGTTCTACGTAGAACTAGTACTAGGGGAAAAATGCTTCCAAGGTTGAAATCTCAGGTCCATCTTCCTTGTCCTCTGTGGCGACCTGAAATGACCCATAAATTAACTTTAAGATGCTGGAATATATTTTTTCCAAACGAAAGCATTCTTTTTTTTTAGCATTTCTGGCAAGTACCTAGATTTCCTCCTAAAATTCGTATTTCGAGATTCGTATAAAGGATTTTTTCAGGGTTCTTGGCGGACGAATTTACAAAACTGTTTTCTTTCTTTCTTATTTGCAGTGATCATCGCATACTAATTTGGCCTCCTGTTCAATTTGCATTTCCGCGTGCAAATAAATCACCTTTACTAGGGTCCCTTTGCGTGTATAGATTAGGTTGGTGGAAAAAGAAGACAGACGATCGCAGGAGCCACCTTCGGTCACTCTTCTCAAATCGCACCTTAGTCTCCCAGTTCTCCTCCCCCTATTCTCATTCCGATGTAAAAGGTCAAGGATTTTTTTTCTCGTCTTTCTCCGACTCACAGTGCTCTGACTCCTCTTCTTCCTCCTTAGAAAAAGAATCCTGCTGGTCCAACAGAGCCATAAATACTCCGGAGAGAGAAGAAAAGGGAGGACTGTTGTCGTACTCGTACTACCATCTAGTACGGTATGTGACTTATTTTTCTCTTCCCTCCAAAGGTTCAGACGAGGGATTTTTTGCGGTTGTTATCACCCGCTCTTTCGTATGCGGGTGTAAAGAACAGAGGGGCAATTCTGCGCCCATCATTATTCAGGGTTTTTTTTTTCTCTCGGGAATTGAAGCGAATTATGGTGGCAAAAAACAACCACTTTGCTCGAAGTGGTTGAGCGAATGCGCTTTGGGTCAAGTTCTTCTGTTTTGTTATGGCAGGGTTATGGGAGAGGGGGGAAGTTGTTTTACGATCGGCTGAGGCACTTTTTAGTAATGTCTTCTACTTCGAGATAGGAAAGGGACAATGGGAATGCAAAGGTGGCGCTGGCATCACCTTGAGCACTGCGAGCAAAATCTCAAATATAATTTTTAATAAAATGAGCAAATTGGAACTTCCAGCAGGACACAAAATGTAAAAATTCGACCGTATTTGCCATGTACCAGTAGTTAGCTTACATTGTCGTTTACATAACGCGTATTGTCTTGTAACTTCTCGTGCTGGTCTCCGTCATGTTCCTCTCTTTCCCAATCAGGGTTGACCCCCCCCTCCTCTCCCCATCTTTCAATGTATGTACGCACTCTTCTTCTATGAGATGTGGAGAGCGAAGGAGAAGCAGGCGAAGAACGAATTGGACAGGTCTAGCAGGGAGATGGATGGCTCGCAAGCTCACTTTATCTCTTCTTCATTCCACCCCCCTTTTTCCACGAAAAAAAGAGCGCTTTTTTAAAAGGAAAAAAGGGAGGGAAACAGACATATTTCACATGCATACTCTCGGCTCAAATGTTGAAACATATTTCAAGGTGGCCCTATCCAAATCTGTCTAAATTAGTGTTACATCCCATTTAGCTTGCCGTGTACTACCTACGTATGTGCCCAAAAGGTGCCCATTCCCTGCCGGATGGGCACCTGTACCGCTTCCCACCTCCAAATTGATTCTCCCTTGTACCCAACAACCTATTGTTTCTGCTTCTTTTTCTTCTCCTGGGTGGGCAGGAAAGGAGCGCCCCCCCCCCCCAAATTGGGATCGAATTCGTCTCGAGCTGTAATTGGTGGAACTGATTCATGTGTGAGCATTACATTACTGCTCAGAGACTTCTTGGATAGGATAGTCTGTTGCTTGGCAACAGACTCCCTCCCCTTCTTTCCTCCCTCCATTTTATCACCTTTAAAAAAGCAATGGCCTGAACAAGATAAATGACGCATTCTCAGAAAAGTCTTTCTTTTTTCTGGCGATGCCTTCTCTGTCGGGCATTCAATGTTCCAGAAAAATCGCCCCTATTTTGTCGCCTCCTCCTCCTCCCTGTTATCTAAGGACATTATTTCTTTTGCCCTTCGAACGCAACGTCCTTGTGACCATGGCAAAATAAAGGAGGAGGCGAGGATGATGAAAATCGCCAACGCAACTTTTTGAATCCGTGATGATATTTCTTCGTCGTGCGTTGGTTTTAAGCGACCTCCTCCCCCCCTTCTCTCTCTCTCTCGAAAGTGTCGCCAATCCCGGCTGCATCTGCCTCTCTCTCTCTCCTCCTTCTCCAGCCGTGAATTGACAGATTGTGAGATTAAAATCGTTGCCCCTTTCTTCGCTGTTCTCCTCCTCCCACAACCCTCCGAACACACACAAAAAAACAAGACACAAGAAGCATGCGCATTCCGTTCCACAACCGTCCCTACTCCTTTTTTTCCAAAAAAAAAAATAATAATAATTAAAGAAGACATCTGGAACAAAAACCTTGCTACGGTAATAGGACAAAGCAACGCAACAAGATGCAGTTACAATCTCAGTTTTAGATATGTAGATTCAACAAGAAGAAATGTGGTGTACGCAGTCCATGGTTAAAGCGCTCAAAAGACAGAAACCTTGCTCATTTCTCCATGCTGCTCCTGTCACCATCTACCATGCTCTCGAACAACAGGTGAATAAACCCAAACAAGTCGCAGTGTTTGTTGGGATCTGTTTTTTTTTCAGACACGGATTTCTTAAGTGACGTGGCAAAAACGCTCGTTGAAAAAAAAATATGTTGTTGCTACTTGCGAAGATGATGTAAATTGTTAACTAATCTCTGCGACTGCAAGGGTTGAAAAAAAACACCGAAACTACTGCTTTTTTTTGAAAGATTTAGCAACTGCTGAACCCGTTGAAAAGAAGACACCAAAAAGGGGGGAAAAAGAGTTGAAGCGTGCGACCAACCAATTATATGTTGCACCAAATTGCGAAGAATGCAAGTCGCAGAAGCCGAAAAAAAATGTACACTGCAAATCAGATTCCATTGATCCGTGAGAAGGAGCCTTTTTTTTGGCATATGCAGTTATGTTTTTTCGCTCGCTAATCCCTCGCGGGGGTGGAAAAGTCACGTAGCAACCAACGATCTTCCAAAATAGATACGATTTCAACGATTCCAAATCTTTTTTAAGCGCACTGAGCTTTTAGGTGGTGAGTTTACAGTATTTAGCAGGACCGTATGGAGAGAAAGTAAAGTGCATTAACATTTCCAAGAGGGGTCAATTAAGATACCTATTTAGAACGAGTTATTCGACCATTTCGTCCGCTTGTGCCCACTTGCAAGAAACGCCCCCCTTAGTCACTGGTTGGAATTCCGGGCGCTCATCAAGTGACTGAGGAGGAGGAAGGGGGTGGAGAGCGATCTCGCAATTAGCAACCTTTTTTGCGCACCCTATTCTCCGTCTTGATTGCAACTCGCCTTTTTTTCTTGCTGTGTTGGTCAAAGAGCAAATTCATTTGCGGTTACTCCGGCCCGACCAATCTAAGGGACCACAGTCTTAGTCATTTCAGATGCAGAAAAAGCCAATTAAGAACTAACATGATAAAAAATACTAAAATGTTGCATAGCACAGTAATAAAGTCCGTCTTGTGTCAGGAACACGGGAAAAATTTAGCAAAGAACTTGGTGCAACACTGCGTCACTGACGATGATTCCAATCTCATTTGGAACTACTACGTACAAAGTTGATTCCGGATCTGTATACACGCTAATCCGGGATTGCCTCCAGTGTCAGCTGTGTCGAATTTCTTGGAAGGAATCTTCCACTTTATTTCTTTCACAGGTAGCATCCATCTCCTCCTCCCAATTCCACTTGGCTTCCTTTTGGCAAGTCACCCCTCTCCCCAGTCTCCATTCGTCTCCTGAAAAAAAAATCAGCGCAGCTACCTACGTAATGAACTGGTGCGCAAAAACAGAAGTCCAAGTAATCCAAACTAAGAAGAGATGAACAAGAGTAAAGCGATGCTTTTTTGTACTACAAGTACTTGTACTTTTTGTAGAAAGGGGTCTTGAGTAAAGCGTTTCTTGAGCGAGTTTCGAAAAAAAAGCACTTAAGCTAGTCAGATTTTGACTGCCCATTTTGTGGGGGCCCAGCAACCCATTGTACAAAGAGAAGATGGACACTCCGAG
>JAAUYM010114069.1_pt1 | contig 11260 bp, 8 predicted proteins | sample 7278001 | NCBI WGS metagenome assembly JAAUYM01 (sample SAMN14350224, study PRJNA611818) | marine sediment metagenome | isolation source: surface marine sediment (1.8m) | place: French Polynesia: Moorea | collected 2018-08
GAGCCAAGTTCGTGGTGTTGGATGTTGATAAATCCATGCTCACTGACGAAGAGGCTCACGTTCTGTTAAGCGAATATAATCACTACATTGCCAGAACCAGTGATCCGGATAACGAATTCAAATTCCGTGTCATTCTGGAGTTCGATTCTGTAGTTGAAGTTGATGAACGTATGTGGAAATGCTTCATCGAAGAAATTGCGGATGAACTGGGTCTGGTGATCGATATCTTGCCTCAAAGTCAGATCTTTCTGTCATTTGCTGAACGTAACGTTCTCAGTGTGACAGATGGCAAAACACTGCAGACTAAATTCTTACTCGAGAATGCTGCAAAACGCATGAAGGATAAGCCAAAGCCTGCAGCTACATTGCCTACCAAAGAAAAGAATCTGAAGCTGGAAGATCCCAGGGAGACCTTTTCATTTGCATTTGAAGCTGAACGTGGTTCTCGATCAAACAAACTGTATCGTGCATTGGCTTATGCCATAGACCTGGGTGCTGATGAAGATTACATCGTTCAATTAGCAAATGAGATCAACAACTACTGGGTAGAGCCCATGGATCAAGATCGTCTTGAACGTACTCTTCTGGTTCCTGCATTAAGGAGAGTTGCATGAATTGGTTTGTTGGAATTGACCCCGGCAAAACCGGAGCTATTTGTGCTCTCGATCAGGATCGAGATATTACGTTTGTGGACATCAATAAACCCGGGCATGACATCTACGATGATTTGAAAGGATCCCAACCGTTCATCATGCTTGAGAAAGTCACACCCATGCAAAAAGGTGGACTTGTTTCAGCGTGGAGATTTGGTCAAAACGTTGGACGTATCCAAGGTATCTTGGAAGCTACTGGGCTAGGTTACGATGTCGTTCCTCCCAAGACCTGGCAGAAAGAATGCGGTGTGGTTATCCCACCGAAAACTCCACCAGCTCAACGTAAAAAGATTACCGAAGCAGCTGTGCTGCGGCTGTATCCCCATGCTGAAATCTACGGTCCTAAAGGTGGACTGTTGGATGGTCGTGCTGACGCATTAATGATTGCTCACTATTGTTGGTTAAAATACAAATGATCACAGTTGAATTTACTGTACATGCAACCCGTTATCATATCGATAAAGCTCTGGAAAAACTGGATACCCACCAGGTGCTCAGCTTTGACACGGAGACTGCAGGTGTCTATGCCAAGGCTGAGCGCAAGGAGGCTGAACAGCTACTGAAAGATGACATGCTTCCTCTGGATGTACGTCAGCTGTGTCTGCTAGTAGCAAATAACAATGGTTTGAGTTTTCCATCGTTGACTTCAGTTACACATTTTGTGTTCGGTCTAAATGACCATGAAAGTGTAATTCTCATCTGTGATAATCCTCGCCTGGAAAAACATATCTGGCAGTGGATTGAGCAGTACCATGGGTTATTTCTAATCCATAACACGCTTTTTGATCTGAAGCTGATGTATCACCGATTGAAGAAATTCCCGCGGAACTTCGAAGACACTGCGTTACTGGCAAAAACATTGCTGAATAACGCTGAGACCTGGAGATCAAAAGTGGGTTTGAAAGAACTCATGGCTGATTATTATGATCCATCCTGGGCGTTACTCGATGAGTACGAACCTGAAGATTTACACGATCCAAAATTTCTCAAGTACGCATCCATTGACGGTGCGGCTACTTTCAAGCTGTGGGACGAAATGCAGCATCATCTACTGGATCAGGAAGGCAACCTGTGAAGAACAAATATAAGACCGGGATCTACCATGTGCATCTGTTTGATAAGCATGGAACCAAACAAAAAACATTGCTGGAAGAGCGTGGATTAATTAAAGCTCAAGAACGTGGTAAGAAAAAAATTCAAAAACCACCGTATGCCAGTTATGTGGTGACTCGAGTCATTACAAACAGTAACGATAGCTCCGATCCGTGGGAGAAGTAATGCGTCCAATTGAACATTTACCAATGCCGTTTCCGGCAGACCATGATCCTGGTCCAGCGTTTTTCTATGAGAATTTCGCTAAGCACTTTATTCAGGACATGATCCAGATGATGGACACCGGTCTGCACGTAGATAAGGATGCGGTTGAAGACCTTCGCAAGACGATCGACGAAGTTCTGGAAAGTGTAGATAAACGCTTGGCAGCGAGCGAATTGATTGCAAGATTTCAAGAACATCGGCAACCTGCTGCTCAGAAAGCGCATGAGGATAAGTGTACTCAGGCAGTAAGAACATACGAATATTACCTCAAGCAATACAAGCCTGGTGACATGTTGCACCGGACCTGGGTAATGAATACCTATCTCGAACATCTCGGTCGTGACCGTGATACAAGAGAAAAATGGTCTCTCAAAGATTTGAAGCAATATAACATCTTTTTGAAAGACCCGTTGGTTACAGCGATCATCGATAAAAGACCGCTGGCAGCAAATACACACGTTCTCGCTGGTATGAAAGCGTTAGCGGTGTATAAGGCAGAACTGTGGAATCGTCCACGCTACGAGAAGGCTCAAGAGAAAGTCTCAGTAGATGCCTTTAATCCTGGAAGTTCGAAACAAAAACAAGAGTTCTTTGCCATGTTGGAAATTGAACCCTTGGCGACTTCTAAGGATACTGGTGAAGCTTCCTGGGGCAGAGATCAGTTGTCAGAGCTAATGAGCTCTACTACAGACCCGGCACTGATCGATGTCCTGGAAGCTCTTATTGATCATTCGTTCAGTGGAATAATTAAGAACAACTTCATCAAAGCGTTTGATACATTCACAATCGATGGAGTTCTTCATGGAAATATTAAACTTTTTGGGGCTAAGTCTTTTCGTAATACCAGTAATAGTCCTAATTTACTCAACGCTCCGAGCACAAAGTCAATCTACGCGAAACCGCTTAAGCGTTGTTTTATTGCTCCTGCTGATTTTGTTGTTTATACGGCTGATCTTTCAGCTCTAGAAGACAGGGTTATTGCAAATCTGTCCAAGGACAAGAACAAATGCAATATATTTTTGGAAGGTCTCGATGGTCACTCGCTAAATGCGTGTGGTTACTTTCGAGATGATATCGAAAAAGTCCTGGGCAAGATCACAGATGAAGTTGAGTTAGTTCGCAAGTTCATGAGTGAAGTGGATGCTGACAACAAACAGTTGACAAATTTACGTCAGCTTTCAAAAGCACCAACCTTCAAGTTAGCGTATGGTGGTTTTCCAGATGCTGACAAAGGAGGAGTCATCACGCAAGAGCTGTTCGATAACTATCATCAGGTCTTGTATCCAGGCATTACTGATTACAGGGAAAATTATGTTCTACCGTTTACTCGAAGCCATGGCTTTATTCATCTTGGCCTGGGGTGCAGGCTTTATAGCAGCGATCCTGATCAACATATACGCACCCTTCATAATGCCACTGTCCAGTTTTGGAGCATTCTTACTCTCATTGCTATTAATGAGTTTAATCATCGGGTGCGCTCAACTGGTTTGGAAGATTCAGTCAAAGTCAGCTCAACGATCTATGACAGCATCTATACGTACACTCGTCGAGACCCCGAGATCATCAAGTGGGTCAACGACAATCTCATCGAGCTTATGTGCGTTCAGTATCTGGAAGACGAAATTATTCGGAATGAAGCAGAAGGCGAAATCGGACTGAACTGGGCCGATCTTCATAAGGTGAAAAACAATGCCACCGTGGATGACATCCAGGAGGTATTGAACATGTTATGAGTAAAAATCATCACCGAAGAAAAAAAGGTGTTCATATTGGAGCCCGACAACGCAAAAAAATAAGGCAACAGCTGGTTGAAGCCTTCGGTGATAAATGCTGTTGGTGTGGCGAACCTATGGAAATACCTGAAGCCGGCAAAGACATCAAAAATATGGATGACCTTGCCACGATCGAACACCATTTCGCTGTAGAAATGGGTGAACCAGACAACATAATGTTATTCCGATTAGCACATGCGAGGTGCAATAAATGAATCCCCTTGAGTACGTATCGACCCCTATTCCTGAGCACTGTACTTTTAAAATAAGTCCCAGTGCTTTTTCCAGTTTTGTCCAATCACCTCACAATTGGTATCGCAACGAAGTCATGGGAGAAAATCCGTTCTCCCATAATACTTCAAGCGTCATTGGAACCTGTGTGCATTACTGTGCAGAGCAAGTAGCCAAAGGTGAAGACGTAGACCAGGAAGCGATTGAAGAATACATCTCATCGCTAGAAATCCATGATGATTACGATCCTGAAGTAGTTCGTCATCAATGGCTGGGAATGGCAGAACGTTTGGTCAATGACTACGTACTGCAAAATGAATTTTTGGAAGTTGAAAAACAGCTGGTTGCTGAAATCAAAAATGGTTATGCAGCAGCTGGTACTTGTGATGCTGTTCATGGCTCTCTGGAAGAGTGCATGTTGGCAGACTACAAGACTTACAACTCCAAGACGAAACCTCGAGCAATCCCCCAGGGATATCGTTACCAACTGTTGGTGTATGCCTGGCTGTTGAAAAAGAACGGCTACAACCCAACCAGAATTCGCCTGGTGTACGTAAATCGTAACATCGAAGGTGAAATCAGTGAGAAGACCGGTAAGCGGTTGAAGTCATACCCACCAGAGGTAACGGTATTGACGGAGACCATTACAGATGAAGATTTTATCTTTATCGAGAGTCTCCTCGATTTAGCGGTAGATTCCGTTGAAGCAGCAAAGAAACATCCCGAGCTGTTGCACGTTATCTTCCATGACCCCCGACTGAAACAGGAGCAATAATGAGCAACGTTAAACTACTGGTATCAAGTCTGCCGGCTATCGGTAAGACTACCCTTTTGCAGTCACTGGAAGAAGTTCTGGTGATTGCCCGGGACGGTAAAAAATATCCGTTCCCACAAGCACATGTCAATGTGCCAGATTTCACTTCTGTCGGTCAGCTTATTGATCTGATCGTAGCTAAAGTGAATGCCTATGAAGACAAAATGGGCAAGCAACCGAAAATTGTTGCGCTCGATTCTGTGTCCAAAATGTTATTGGACATCGAAGGCTACGTGCTGGAGCAGGTGAAGTCTTTTCCGTATGGCAAAGTCAACACCGAGATCAAACAGCTGGTAGATTTCATCGAGCGTGATTTATGTGCAGCATTTGATGTTGTACTGGTTTCCCACGCTCTCTACAACGAAGATACTGTCGGCTATCAGCTGGTGAATGCAGGCGGTAGCTACGGTAAGAAGGGCGGTATTCTCTCTGAGGTGGATGAAGCCATCTTCCTGGAGATGAAGGGTAAAAACCGCATCATACATTTCCGTAACCCACGTATGGCAGCCCGTACAACGGTTGCGGATCTACCGGACAACGAGCCGCTGGAAGACTTCAGTCTCCAAAAGCACGTTGAGATGCTTCGTGAGAAGCAATCGAAGGCAACGGAATGGTCTCTGTGAGCCCGTTGTCTCTTTTCAACCAGGGGTGACACCCTATAACTCTGCGAGGTATAAATATGTCATTTTTCAAAGCAAGTACCAAAGCCGAAGACGTAAAACAGGGTGGTAGCAACCACATCACATCTTCTGGCGTTTACCCCGTTCATGTCATCGCTCCAGTTGTGAGCAAGTCTGACGGTGGTTCTACCTCAGTTGATCTGTATGTTGACCACGCTGGTCAGAAGCAGATTGTGTACGGCAACCTTCGTATCACCAATAACGATGGTTCGCCCAACAAGATTGGAGCTAAGGTTTTCAACCAGCTCATGATCATCGCTGATCAAGAGGAAATCGCTGATCCAATCGAAGGGCAACTGCCTATTGGCAAGAACGAAGCTCTGAAGGATGTAGCCATCCTGGAAGACCTGGCTGATATCGATGTCCTGATGCGTGTTCAAATGGAATACAGCATCTGGAAAGGTAGCATCCAGGAGAAGAAGGTCATCAAGGCGTTCTTCCGTGCTTCGGACAAGGCTACCGCCGAAGAGATTGTCAACGACGCCGACATAGGTAAAGGTTTCGAGCGTGAACAGAAATACGCCGAGAACGTTACCTACAAGGATGGGTTGACGCCTGAAGCTGTCCAAGCCTGGATTTCCGGGGGTCGGAAGAAAGGTACGGCTGGCAACAGCGGTGGCAATGATGCACCTGCTGAAAAGGCGCCGTCTTTTGGTACGAAACGCTTCGGTTCGTAACCGGGCAGAAGATTGGCGGGAGCAATTCCCGCCTTTCTTTTTACACCACGTTAGTTGGCAGGATGCTACCCCAACCCAGATGGTTCCATGGATTATGAACCAATCCCCAGTTCGACGTAGCTTTCGCCATAATGGTCTGTGACCACAACTGGCTTTGAGTTTCCAGATAATTCGCAACAGCGATTTCTGTACCAAAACCTGCTGGCTTGTTTTCTGCCAGACGATACATGCCCTGGATCATACGCATCCAGTACTGAGGGAACATCAAAATACCTACCGCATCCAGCTGCTTCACTTTGGTTGGCAGTCCTTCCTTGTAATCAGGGAATGCCTTGATCACTTCAATTTCAGCTTTCTTTGGATCTACGCCTTGTTTGGTGAGATACCGAAAGTAAGTTTCCTTTGCCAGTACATCCGTCAAATCCGTCATATGAGTGCCGAGTTTTACGAATTCACTGTCAGGACTATTCAGATACTGATGCATGTAAGCCACAGCATCTTCTTCGGTTTTGATGGTATCCAACCGTTTAGCCATACGATTCATTTCTGTTTCGATCGCCTTGGTGGAATCATTCGCACCGAATACCGGGCTCCAGGTCTCCAGTAGATTCTCGATCCCCCAACCACCGTTGGCAGCTCTCATAATGAATCTGCCCAAAGCATTATTTTTGCCTTTGTTGTCCTGGAAGATTTTTGTCAGGACTTTATCCACATCATTTTTGAAGCCAGAACCTGGGTCATCAGTTGTCATAACGACATCAGATCCCAGCGAGTTGATAAAGCCGCGGTCAACCAAGCCCCTGGCAGGATGGTTTTCCATCTGCTGCTGCAGCTTCTTCATTTGCTGCTTGTATTTGCCAGGATCAGCGTAGGATTTCACCCGCAAAGCATTCATTTGATTCTTCAGCTGGTGATACTCGTTGAACTCTTTGGAGATCTGCCGATAGCTACGTTGCATCTCAAGAGGATCCACGCCCATGGCGCCTAAGTAGACCACGTTGAATACGTTATCCATGGCAATTTTGACTGGATTCAAAATAACCATGCCGATTTTTGTGCCGGCAATCAGATCCTTGAGGATCCGTACACCCAGCTTCACCTTTGGATTGTTACTGATAGACTGCTCAGAAGCTCCTGTGAGCCAGTAACTGATATCCTTGCGTACATACTTCACTTTCTGATCAAAGCCGTCTACGTCGCTCATAGCGACCGGTACACGCATGTACTTGGCTTTGATTGCTGGGTGCAGATCGTTGTAATCCTGCTCGTCAGGACCATTTAAGAACCACGGGTTCTCACGTTCAGGGTCTTTGATGATGTCCCTGAGCGTAGATTCGCTCTGCTTCGTCATATCGTAGAACGTATCTTTTTCCAGCAGCTTTTTGCGGATAACGTTTGAATCCTGGATTGCCAGGTTATGCGCCATAGAACGTACCATGGACTGAGCCGGATCTTTGATCAGACCGGCTTGCTCTTTCTCCGCCTGGGTCAGTGCAATCTTGTAGCCACCATCCACTTTCATGACACCTGCCATTTTGTGGAATCGAGGATTCTCTACATCCAAATCTCCAGAATTCATCCGGATCCCGGTAAAGACACCCTGCTGGAATGTGCTGTCGATGACTTCCTGGTACACCACGCCAGGCGTACTGGCTGTCGGAGTTCTTAACACTTTCCAACCAGATTGAGCTGAATCATCGTAATTTTTCAGTTCTTTCTCCCCGATAACCTTGAAGATTACTGGTTCCTTGTACTCTTCTTTCAGGCCACTATCCCGTAGTTTCTGATTGTTAATGGAGGGATTTCGAGCTGTAATTGCAGCATTAGCTGCTACAGTGTCGTGAATCGCCTGTATGAGCCCCTCATTTGCCCTCAGATCGTCGAAACGGTCTACACCCATCTCTTTGATCGACTGGAGCACTACGAGCTTCCTGGCGCTCTCAGCGAGCTTACCTTTGCCAAATCCGGCTTCGTACACGTTGTATTTGGTATCCCGGGTAACGGTATCGTGAACATTGAAATCTACGATCGATTTCAGTTTCTGCAGTTCGTAACTGTTGAACTCTTTTTCGAGCTCAGCAATTTCACCATCAATGTCCTGGACGCCATCTGCGTACATGAAATAATCCGCCATGGACATCTTGGTTCCGAAATCAAAAAAGGCTTCCTTCTGCTTATCTGACAATTTGGCAGTTTCTGATTGGAAACGTTGTAGCTCATTGGAAACAATTTCATCCTTGTCGCTCTGGATCTTGGCGAACAGGGACAGAATTTCATTCTTTTTCAGCTGATCGATATTGCCATTGGTGATCTTGTGAACAATGCCCTGGAGCGTTTTGGAGTCGTTGTAAATGCCCTGAGCTCTTTGCAAAGCTCTCCGGTACGTAGGAAAGTTTACTTTCATGAACCGATCGGTAGCACGAAGTATACTTTCACTGCCAGCAATAGTCGGATCTGTTACGTGCCTGGCAATGGATTCGTTCATCAGAGCGATCCAGCCATCCTCTACGGGACGATCTGACTGTCTGCGCCCACTTTCACCGGCAAACAAATCGACGCCGTATTCGGCTTGTAGAGCCTTGTACGCACCGATTTCGGTATCACGACGAGACTGACCTTCCTGAACCACTGCATTGAGTGCGCTGTAAAGCAGCTCAGCATCCAGGTTGTTGGCGTCTATATCAGCCTGTGTCGGGCTTCTGAGAATTTCCCGGACCTTGGCAACGATTCTTTCGATCACCGCTGAGAGGCGATTCTGTGAGCCCATAGCCTTATACACAGCTTTCGCTGTGTCAGGCTCTGCAGACATGATTGAAATGAATTCAGCCAGAGCTACGTCACGCCTGGGCTGATCAAAAGCATAAGCCAGTCGTTCAGCTACTGCATCAGACACCTTGAGCGTACCGTTTCGGTACTTCAGCTCGAGATTGCCAAACGCATTGTTGACGTATTTCAGATCTGTGCTGGTCTTGGAATTGCCCGGGTTGTTGAAAAACTCAGCTACCAGGCCGGCAGTGTAACTGTGAACAATCTCGTGCTCCATGAGCTCGATGATCTGTTTTTCACTGCGGCGAGTGACTTTCTCTTTACCGCGGGTATCTACGTTGGAAACTACCAGGGTATCCGATTCGGTACGGAATGCCGGCTCGGACCCCTTGGAGATAGTTGGACGGTTCTTCTGATTCAGGAAGCCGTCAATGATTTCTGACTTCGGCGCAAGCTCCTCGAGGACTTCCGTCGCCGTTTTCTGTTTGTAGGGTTTGGTTTTGCTTGAAGCTTTCGGATCAACTGCGCCAATATCAGTTGTGTCGCCAATAACGCTACGGGTTTCAAAATCGTATCCACCATTTTTATCCTCCAGGATCTGTTGTTTAGTCTGCTTTGCAGCTTGGACTTCAGATAGAAGATTAGTATAGTTTCTGTTACTTTTCAAATCGGGATCGTATGCAGCTGCAGCCAGAAGCACCTGCTCGTAAATATCGTAGTGATACCCGACATCGTAGTTCGCATTGATGTAATTTTGCTCAGCTTCCATCACCAGGTCAGGACGAGAACGCATATCGTCGTGTACCACGACTACGCCAGCATCGTACTTTTCGGTGAGAGGTTTGCCTTTTTCATCGAGCATGGATCCATACAGGTTGGCAGTATCCGCACTGTGGATAAACGATACGTTCATGACCGTCTTGGCGAGTTTCTCTTCACGGTTGAGAACGACATCTCCACCGATGTTGTGAGCTACTTCGTAAGTCTTGGTCATCGGAATGCCCTTGTTCTCAAGAGCAGTCTTGGTGTGCTGTAATCCGTCACCCTTGGCGCCATCAACCACCATACTGGCAGGGAACACTTTCATCTTGCTCAGCTTTGGATTGTTCTGCAGCAATTTGAAAATACGTTCACCCCGGGACTTGTGTTCTTCCAGGTAAGTTTTTGTCAGAGCTTCTGTCAGTGAATCAAACAAGAAGTCTGGAGCACCAGATTCCGCAAATTCTTTGATCAAGCGATGCTTCAAGTTGCCATCACGTTTTAATTCAGCAAGGTTATCAGACGGGATGTTGAGTTTATCCAACAGGTCTTTTACACCCGATGAGATTCTGCCTTTGTTGATCTGTTTGATCACACGATCAGCAAATTCTTTGGACAGAGAAGCTCGAGCTCCACCTTTTGACTGATCATAAATGAACGTCATGGTTGGACCCTTGGAAAGCTCTCGAATCTCACCTTTAAATAGTTCATCCTGAACCAACTCCAGAATACTGCGAATGCTTTCTAAAGAAGAATCTTCAGTCACGTATTGACCATCAGGATCTTCTTTCTTATCAAAAAACAGATTCAGCTTTTTCTGCAAGATCTCGTAGATATCACGGATCGGCTGAGTATCAGCATCGCCTTTAAAAATGCCCAGCTGCTGCATCAGTGTTTTGATACCTTCAGGATTTGAACCCAGGGCTTGCATCAGTGTGAGCTGACCACCAGAAGCAGTAGCATCACTGGATACTGCATAGGTAGTTTTGATCTTGGTTTTGCCTACTGATTCACGAACATCTTTAGCTGCCTTCAGTGCGCTGACCATGGCTGCCAGATCGAGACCAGGAAAGTATTTGTACATGTGAGTAGCAGCATCGAGCTTTTTGCCAGCAGTGTCAGCTGCAGCAAATTTGTCGTACCACTCGATAGCTTTGTCCAGGTCACGCTTTAATGGACTCTTGGCATCATCCAGCAAAGCATTGATCATGTCCTGGTGTTGATCTGCATCAGGCTGCAACTCAGTAGCCAACTTATCTACCAGAAACTTGTACGCATCAGACTTTGTGCTGAGCTCATACTCTTTGATTGCCAGGGCATGACGCATCATTTTTGAGGCATGAGCGTTAACTACTGTGTTGTCGTAGTAAAGCCTGGCGTTCTTGCCGGCAAACAGAGCCATAAACATTGGCATCGGATTGTCACCAGCAAAATGCTGAAAGTATTCCACCAGGTCATCTACCGGAGTGGTTTTTGACAGGTTACGTCCTGCAAAGCTGTCATTATCCGCTACCACATCGTTGGTACGCTCAACTTTAAACAGATCCATCAAAATCTTGGGATCCTGGATATGATCATTGATCCATTCAGA
>JAAUYM010149999.1_pt1 | contig 11257 bp, 10 predicted proteins | sample 7278001 | NCBI WGS metagenome assembly JAAUYM01 (sample SAMN14350224, study PRJNA611818) | marine sediment metagenome | isolation source: surface marine sediment (1.8m) | place: French Polynesia: Moorea | collected 2018-08
GAGAGGCTCTCCCCGACGAAGACCTCGTTCAGCGCCAGGATGGGCAACACGCGCTTGCTCAGGGGGGTCGACGTCGAGTTCGAGGAGGAAGAAGAGCCGTTCGCGTAGTTCTAGCAAAAAAAGGACGTCAAGACGTATTCAATTCTGGGTCTCATTTTGCCCAAAATGGCAACTCTGAAGAAAAAAGAATGCTTGCCATGCAATCGAACTGAGTCCAATGTACTTTTTTTCCTGTCTAACTGACTGACCTCGATGAGAGGATGGTCCCCAGTGTGGTTAGACTCGCTCACCAGCTCGAAGAATCTAAAGGAGTAAGGAAAACAGAATTTCTGTCAAAATGCGCAAAAATTGCGAAATCTTGAAAAAAAAGTTCTTGTCCTTTGGGCCACTTTTTTTAAAAAGCAAAGTCAAGGAAAAAACTTTAAGTCAACTTTTTACTCCAAGTATTGGTCCAAAACTTCTTCCGCTGCCCTGGTGTGCTGCCTTTGGCAATCCAAAGATTTGAACAAACCAGCATTCCCACGGCCTCCCTCCCTCACCTGTACTCCGGGTACTGCAGCTGCTGGCTGTGCAGCTCTATGGCTGGCTCCAGGATGCGGTCCTTGTCACCGATCAGGGTGATGCGCAGGCGTTTGCGAAGAAACCTGGACATACCAGCAGGTTCGCGTACAGCACGACTCAGATAAATGCAGAAAGGTCAGGCCAGGCCAGGCCAGGTCAGGTCAGGTCAGGTCAGGTCAGCAGCTAAACGTTCATTTACCACGAGGTCATGCAATTAGGCAAGATGTGAGCTCCATCCACCTACCAGTAGAACGCCCCGTTGAGGATCTGGTCGACGGCGTCCTCCACGTTGTCGGAGTAGTGCCTGGGCAGGCACAGATAACCCTCAGATCTGGAGGGAGGGGGGGCAAACAACACCATGGTGTAACTGTCACCAAAGAACGAGGAAAACAAATAAGTTCAATTAAGTCACCTCAAAAGACTGCTCACTTATGGCCATCACGACAAGTTATTGCCTCTTACGCTATAAGTACCTACTTGGGTCTCGCTCGCTTTTTTTTAATGCAGTTTTTATTCCACATCTTTAAAAAATATTAACATTCGAGACCATTTTTTAACTTGCGGTTTCTGGGCTCATGTCGATGCACTAAATTTTCGTCTGCCTAGCAGTACTGGGTTCTTTTTTTTTTTGCCAACCTTGTAGCGTCTGTGTTGATCCCGATGAGTGGCTTCTGGTCGTCTAGGATCTTGGAAGCCCCCATGAGGTAGGTCCCGTCGCCGCCGGCCGTGAACACAATGTCCGCCCACTTGATGTTCGCGTCTGTGTAGTCGAACCTCTTGCACAGCCTGCACACCATTGCAAATACGTATGTATAGTACTTTCTGATCTGGGAAAAGGGTTACCATTAGCCAGATCTTGCTAAAGGATAAATGCCTAACGGTCTGGCAAAAAAGCCGCCAGATTTTAGATCTTAATTATGTAGATATCTTCAAATTATTATGATAATAAATAATAATTCTGCAACAATAATTGCCAACAGCCTTAAAAAAGAAATGAGTTTTTTTTTTAATCATAATGTTTTGAGGGGAGGGGTGTGTGCATCAAAAAATGCTCGGCAACAACATTGAGTTGCTTTCGACTCACGGACTAATTTACTAAAAAAAAAATCACTTACAAAACCCAATAACTGTCAACATACAACCTCAAATTTGCAACTTCCACTGGTTTCGTTCGAATTTTTTTTCTGACCTTGTCTCTACGCCCCTCTCCTCCAGCGCCCGCACCAGCCGCCTCTCGTTCTCCACGTGGATGTCGTGGTGCTTGCGCATCAGGGAGTAGTCGGAACCTGAAAGGGGGGCACGAGGCACGAAACTGTACATACGGTACATACGGTCCCACTCAAGTGGGAAAGAGCAGGCCATTTTTTTCACTTATCCAGGATTTTTACTCATCCCAATAAAGTTATAATAGTAGTTAGAGAGTAGATACCTTCTCCAACTAACTGTTCCTCTAAAATTGTTGTCCCATTAAATGGAATTCCCCTTAAACGGGGTTCAAGTTATGCCAGGTCCACCATGGTATGACTGACTCTTTGTTCCCAGAAAATTTGGAACTTCGGGCTTCCAAATTAGATGAGAACGTGTTTCTTCTGTAACAGTTGGCATTTCTTGATTTCCAAACCTGACTGACCTCTGCTCTCCAGGATTTCCCTGAGTCTGACGTCATCGTTGAGGCACTCCGAGTGGTGGCGCATCTTCTCGAACTCGTACCTGGGGGGAAGAAGAGAAGAGGACGTCAGGGAACTTAAGACGCTTCCCTCCCTTGCTCTCTTTAACTCAACCTGGAGACTTTTGAGAGGACAAGCGCCGTCCTCGGGGTGAACTCGTGCGGCTTGGTGAAGGTGTCCTCCGCCAGGTTGAAGTGGTCGCCCCTGTCGAAGTGGTTGGCTCCCCTCCTCCCGCCGGCGCCGCCGCCCCACAGCGCCCCCGTGCGGGCCATCCTCAGCCGCTCTCTGGCCCGCAACGACCCGGCCGCCGACGCCGTCTCCCCGGCGGCCGCCCCCGCCGCCCTCTCCTCGTCCGCCGCCAGGCGCCGCAGCAGGCGCCGCAGGAAAGACGGCGAGAAGGAGGAAGACGTGGCGCGACCGCCGCCGGAGAACATGGTGGAAGAATCTAGTAGTAGTAATGGAGGATTTATACGTATGTATTACTGACCTTATTGTAAGTAACAGCTATTCGAACACACCGGTTTCTCCAATAATAATAAAAAAAAAACTAGCACTGAATTTTTGCCTTATATTGTCTAATGTGCATTGAATGGAGGAGGACCAAAAGAATTTTTTTTTCTGACACATCCTGTACTTTCACCGTGCAACCCGCTGCCTGCGCTGCACCGCCAGCAAGGACGTCGACTGAAACTGCCCCTCAAGACGTAAACAGTCTTTCTGCTCCGACCAGCAACAAAACGTGTTCCCCTCCCCTCCCCTCCCTCACCCAAATTTGGGTCTCTGGGTCTTCTTTTCCGTGGAATCTCCCGTCGTCGTCAAACACGCGAACTGGTGCAACCTGCTCCGGTTCTCCGGAGCAGGTCTCTACCACTTCTCGAGATCTGTCTCAGGAAAGGGTGCTGAGTGGAGAGATCTTGACTCTTGCAGGGGCAGCGGACGACTGACTCAGCCGCTCAGACGACAGAGATGGGAGGAAAAGAGGAAAACAGGGTTACCATGTTCTTAGGCACAAAAAATGTCCCTCCCAGTCCTGAAGACATCCCAACAGTGAACAAGCCCAAGTTTAAATGTAGCCACTAATGCAGTAGCAACACTAGCAGTTCTTTTTTTAGCCCACAGAATTGAAAATGGCTGTGAAATCGCCCACTTGTGGCCACCCTGGAGTGGATATGGACAGAAATAAATAAATACTGTACAGTATACTGTACCTTCAAGAAATGACGGAAGAGCCAGCGAAGCTCGCCGACAAACATAAACAAGAGCGAGAAATGTGTGCGAGTACGAGCCACAAGACTGAGGGAGGAAGTGAGAGCTGGGGAAAGAAATGTTCTTGCTGCAGCATTCATATGTATGTCCACCTCAGGAGAGGTCGGTGGTGGGCAACAGATGAAAAGTTCACTGTGCTAGGACAAAATGCTTGTGATCATAACTTCACAATAGCGGCCTTTCTGACTACTGAAAGCTTACCCGTACTTTAATAATGTGATTTTTGATCAGAGTACGGTTCGTTGTTTCGTCGGGGATGCTTATGGTCGCCCCGCCTCTCTACAGATGTCAGATGTCAATCATTAGCGTGTAGCGGAAGCTAGGGAGGGAGGGACGGAGGTGAAGGAGAGGGAGGGTACAGGAAGGAGGAGGAGGAATGGTCAACAAATGTGGCCAAGAAGAAGAGGATCACGAGACTGGTGGAACACGATAATTTCTTTTTTCTTTTCTCCTCCTCTTATCCACTTTACCCCAATTTCTTCTCACCTGTATGTTGGCACTGCTGTGCAGCAAGAGCGGAAGACAGGTCCAGATGCCACCTGGACGAAGGAGAGAATGGCGAAATGGGGTGGGGGATGAGGAGCGGCCTTCAAGGTCGAAGGCGAGGGAGAAAGTTGACCTTGAAAGATTGTCTCCTCACTTTGTCTTGCGACTGCTGTCCTGTCTGTCGGGAAAGTTGAAAGGAGGAGGAGGAAAGCTGTTGGTTGTGTTTATTTTTTGCCTCCTTCCTCCTGGAAAAATGGGAATTGCGGTCACGCAACCACGAATGATGTCCACTACGGTACTTAAAAAAATCCAGCAAGTTCTTAGGTGAAGCATGGTTTTGTAGCAGACTTCTAATATAGGTAGTAGCGTGTACAGTACAAGAACATGTCTTCAAACATCCGTTCAGTTTAAGAAAAAAAAAGCAAACGTAAAAAAATCTGAAAACCCCACTAATGGCTATTAGTTGTAGTTTTCAGGGGAAAGAAGCACAGTTGTATTATGAGGTTGGATATTAGCTTTTTCTTTTCTGATGACAGCTCAGGTGGCACATTAAAGTTTGCTAGGTAGTCATTGAAGTTGTAAATCTGGGAAGAGTTGGCCTGATTTTGTATACCACGACATTAGGTTTTTCAAAATGTTCTGGAAGTCATGCATTTTAAAAATACGAGTTAGAACTTAAAAGTAACATTTGGCAAAAAATTTACAACTTTTAATTTATTATTCAGTCATACAAAAACATGGGAAAAGAGTTTCCTTTCCAGCCTGAGAATTCCATGGCTGGGACCACACTTGGCGTTGCCAGCTGGTATTTTACTATATGCCAAAAAACGTAAAATAATTCGGGTACGTGTATGTACTTACTTGGAGATCTTTTTCGCATTTAAATTTTTGGAATTGTTTACTGCTTTGCATGGAGAGTTTGAATAGCAGTAAAGAAATGCAATTAAATATGAAATGCGTTTTTCACTGACCTGGCAACACTGAAACAAGCAAAAAGCTGAGATACTTTTCTTTTTTTTTACCAGACAAAGAATTTGAATTTCCGAGGAAGGACGCCGCCACGAAGATGAACGCGTTCTCCCTGTCGGCCTCTCCCTGCGTCGAGCCGGTCTCCCCGGAGATCCTGAGGGAGGCCGACCCGGCCCACGGCGCCGCAGACGACTCGGACTTGGCCGAGGAGATCCAGGTCGTCGTGGTGGACGAAGACGAAGTCGGGGACGACGTCTACACCAAGAAGAGGAAGCAGGAGGAGCAGGACCTCCTCACCACCACCACGACCATCGAGATCAGCGACGACCGCGCCGGCGCCGGCGCCGACGGCATCGACATCCTGGAGCTGCCCGTGCAGATCGTCTCCGAGGAGGACGAGGCGGCCACGCCCAAGGCCGCCTTCGTGGTGAAGGGCGAGCCCGGACACACGCCCTTCCCGATCATGAAGACCTCGGCCTCGGCCTCGACCTCCTTTTCGTACGCCCCGTCGCCGGTACCGCCGCCGGTGCCGTTCAACTCCCCGGACGAGGGGATGCTGGAGGACATCCTGAGGAGGGAGGCCCGCAGGCAGGAGAGGAACCTCCGCCGCGGGCTGGAGGACAGGAGCCTGCTCAGCCTCTTCAGGACGCCGGAGGAGGCCGGGGAGACGCCCTTCCCGAGGTTGCGCAGGAAGAGGAGGATCAGGCGGTTCGACGCGGACGAGTTGGACGAGGGAGGAGGAGGAGGGGCCATCCCCGCCTCAGCCTCAGCCTCAGCCTCAGCTGGCAACTCTGCCCCGCCCCCGCCGCCTCCGCCGTCGCTGATGTCCCGCGAGTCCCGCATCTCCCCGTACCTGTCCGAGGAGACGGCCAACGACAAGGAGTCCGTCCGCCGCGGGCGCGCGCAGGCGTCCGCGTCGGTGCTGCGCCGCGCCGTCCCCGGGTGCGCCGCGGTGGCGGACCGCGCGGACGTGTACGAGATGGCAGCAAAGTACATCCTCTTCCTCAGGAGGCGCGTGGGGCCGCAGCACGACAGGGACTTCCTCAGGGAGTTCATGCCATACTGAAAGGAAAAGTAAGAGAAGAGACGCCGACAAGTCAAGGAGGGATTGTAATACAAAAGATTTGGAGAAATGTATTCCGCGCAGAAAGATCCTAGGAGAGCCTTTTAGGAGAGTAAAGTTACTTTGACCAAAAAAAGAAAGGGAAGGACAAGAAATTAAACTGTGTGATAATATATTTTTTAGTCAAGAATAGAGAGACGAGTAATAGAAAATTTGGAAACTTTTTAAAGACCATTTTCAATAAAGGATGAAGGAAATCTGTACTATTCTCCGTTTTTTCATTGACTTTTTTTGGATACCAAAGTTGTATTAGTTTTTTTTTAGTACTAAATTGTGTTGCTGATTTTTTGGGGGATACTAAAGTGGTGTTACTGATACCAAGTTACCAAGAAGTGGTGTTTTGTACCAAGAATGTGTTGATGATTTTTCTCCCTTTGAGATACATTTCCCCCAATTTAAAATTCGAGTTGGGTGGGCATCTTTTGTGTCAGCGTTTGAGGAGGAGTAGGAGGGACTCGTTCGTCCTTGGAAGAAAGAAAAGAGATTTTTGGGTGTTGCCGGGTGTGTTGCCCTTCCAAGGACGGGAGCTGGGAGGAACGGTGCAAGCGCGGCGGGTGCGGCGACGGCGGCGCCGGCGGCGGGGGGCGGGTGCGTCAGATCAATAGCAAGAAAGGATATTGTATGCCGGCTGGCGACAGCCAGAAAGAGAACTGGTTTAGAGTTGTGTAAACTCCCATTGTTCTTGTACTACTATCTCAGCATCCTGAGACATTTGGAGGGGAGGGAAAGGAACGTGGATCTGCTAGGTACTACAAGAATACTTTGTGTATTTTTTTCGTACTTTAAACGGTTAAAAAAAAAGAACCACCATATGAGTCATAATGTCCGCAAATGTTTGTTTTCTTTTTTTGTTTGTTGGCTCGTCCCCCCTCCACTGGATCAGCCTTTGCTCCCGATAGAGCACGTCGGCACGGTAAAGGTCTTCCCGCCCACCAGCTCCTCCAGCCCCTCCCCGGCGTAGCTGACGAGCGGAGACAGCTCGCACAGCACCGGAGACTTCTTCTTGTCCTTGTCCTCGTTGTTGTTGTTATTGTTGTTCCTCTCTTTGGGCGCGGCCGGGCTGACCATCTGGGGCAGCTTCCTCCCCTCGGCATCCACCAGAGACCCTCCGGCCGCAAGGACCCACCTACATGAAGTGTTCATATCAATCGAGTGCTACCATGCTACTACGTATGCCATGGCTAACCTGATGACAGTTTCTTGCTATGATCGAGATTCTAAAGACACATATCGAGATCCGACTGTATTGTACCATAGTACCTCTGGTGCAGCGCCAGGAGGGCGTCCCTGCAGTAAGAGGGCGTCGAGTCTGCGGCGCCCTCGGCGTTCTTGAGCGGCGCAAACTCCTCCTCCCTGACGCACTCCCACACCACGAAGTTGTCGGCGAAGCGGAACACGTCGAACACGAACTTCTCCATCTTGATCCCGTTGGGCCTCTCCGGGGCGCCGACCGACTCGCCGGTCTCCGGCTGGACGTGCGGGATCTTCTTCTTGGCCACGTGGTGCACCAGCTGCCCCTCGCAGTCGGCGGAGGAGGCGCGCTCCAAAAAGTCCAGGGTGAAGTAGTGGATGCAGAGGTTGGCGGCCGAGTAGAGGAGGCGGCCGGCGTCGTCCGGGTCCCGCGCCTCCGCCGACGCCGCCGTGATCTCAGAGTACTCCACCACCTGGTACTTGCCGCCCACCTTGCAGGTGATTCCCACGGACTCGGACGGAGACGTCTTCGGAACCACCTGCAGACAAAAAAAACAAAAAAACGAGTGCTTGCCAACCTTTCCCAACAGTTTGACTGCTCTGTCGTATGGGCTGTCAGCTTTCGACCTTGTTTGCGCACTCTGCGCCCCTGTCCAGGCAGTACCCGACGAATAGCGGGTCCCCCACCCTGACGAGCACGTTGTCCACGCAGTAGAGCTGCACGCACTCCACCCCGCGTCGGCGCATGTCCGAGAGCACGCCGTCGCGGCGCAGCGCCCGGTACAGCCCGCCGTTGCCGTCCGGGGCGCGCGCCAGGGACGACTTGCTGGACAGGATCATCTTGCCGTCGAAGGTGAAGCAGGGGAGGGTGCCCTGCTGGAAGACGACCACGGAGGACGGGTCCAGGCCGAAGTGGCCGTGGCGGCGGAAGAAGTCCGTCGTGGGGGACACCGTGCTGGCGGAGGTCATGATGTACCACATGATCTCGCCTGAAAAAGACGGGGTAGCAACATACAGTACTAGTATAACAGGATCGTATATGTCCGTTTTTAAATCACTGCGTAAAGGTGCGTAAAGATGCGGAAAAAATAATTGCAAGAATTGTGGCAAGAAGTGGGCGACGTCTGGCAACTCTGTTCACCGCTAATTGCACTCGCCGTACCTACCAATTGCCACGCAAATCAACTTGTTTGATTTAAAAACCTGTTCTACTGTACTACCTTTCTTTCCGGTTGCCTCCTCCGCCAGCTTCTGCAGCCTGAGGATCCTCTCCGCCTGCAGCTGGAAGAGCGTCTTTCCCGACGGCAGCCCCACGTCGTACATCCCCTTGGGGTAGCTCACCCCCAGCCGGGTGCCCTGGCCGCCAGCCAGCAGTAGGATGGCCAGCTTGCCTGCAGTAGTAGTAGTACATAGGAGGTACACCATTTCAAACCACACTGCATTAACAAAAATTAACTTCGTTCTGGAATAACGAAAAATGAAAAAACAAATTCCCCCTCTACCACCTTAACAAAATTTTGCATCCGGGAGAATTGTGTGTTTCAATTTACCTTCTGCAATCTTGTTGTACGCCATGTCCCTGTATCGCTGCTTGTCCTCCTCGCTCGTGCCCCCGACGGAGGCGCACTGCTCCGGCGACAGCGGCTCCATCTTGTCGTCTAGCTTCTCCGTGGCCTCGTTCAGCACTGACACCGTCCGGTCGAAGTGGTCGCGGAGCTCGGACAGGTCCAGCGAGGACAGTTCAGCGTACAGGTTTAGCTTAAAAATGGGGGGGGAGGGAATAAAAGTAGTAGTACTGAGCACAGAAGCCTCGCCAACTACCACTACTGTAGCGTGCAATATCAATATTGGTTGGGTAAACAGAGGTAGAGATAGATCTGTCGCTATGAGGCAGGCAAGCACCTTCTCCTCCTGGCTGAGCTCCTCCCAGAAGTTGAGGAGGTGCTCCTGGCCGAACTCCGACAGGCGAGTCCGAAGCGATTCCACGTCCATGTTGGATGGGGATTGGGGGTGTGATGTGGAGGGTGTGTGTGTGTGTCTCAAGACCTGAGTGCTAGAGGTGTGCTCGTCCGGTTTCAACCACACGCAGACAGACTTCTGCAAATACAACAACAAGAAAAAAAAGGTGTTGTGTCGAGATAAGGACGAAGAGCTTTTTTTTAGGATTTCACGGCAATCGGCAAACGGAACAGATGTAGAGACTTCTTTTCTTTCCCAAGAAAAGTCAATAAAGAACGAAAGAGAGATTTTTTTGAATCCTTATTTTCGTAATGAAAGTACGTCTGCTGCTTTATATATATTTTTTCCCTTCAGGGCAATAAATAACAAGGGGTAGAGGAGAAGGTAGGATAGAGAGTGAGTGTAAGTCCTTCTCCTTGCGTGAATTTTGACACTTTCTCACCTTCTTGCGTGCACTAACAGAAGCAGCAGCAGCAGCAGCAGCAGCAAAAGTTAGAGAGAGTGGGAAAAAAAAGAGAAGTTCAATTTACTACGTACATTCTACGTGTGGTACAGTCGAACTTCGATGTTTTAAATTTCTTCAACAGGGTGACTTTTCATACAGAAGCAGAGGCACCGACGTGGGGATGATTTTGCCACCACTTTAGTACTACGTTGTACTGCACATATCCAAGTTCTACTGTACTACAGGGAGGTCCCCCTGCAAGGCGCGTTTGCAATTTGGGAAACTGCCACGTGCAAAAAAAAAATTGACTTGTTTTATGAGACGTCGCGTCGGACGTGTTGACAGCGCGACCGCGCCTTCACGCCGCCCTCCCCCTCCTCCTCCTCCTCGCTTATCTTCACTTTGCCCAACTGCTTCTTCTGTACCTACAGTGTGCACGAGACACGTAAAAAGTTTATTCTAAGAGAGTAGTACTAGTAGACCTCTAATACAGTCAAGGCAGCAGATGAAGGTTTGCCACCGCTACCAGGTTACAAAGTGACCATAACAAGTTAACTATAGTGGAATTATTTGCCATTTTAAGGGTTGTCTGTAGTGGAGATGGCTACTGTACCTATATACATACACATAGCGAAGACTTTCTATATTATAGGTATTCAGTGAATTTCATGCTACTGCTATCACTACAAGTATGGTAATTTCGTGGGTCGTGACTGTTCCATAAAATTAAAGTCTTTCCCGCCCCCCTCGCCTTGGCAAACACGGACGCAGGCAGGCTCACTACCTCCCTCCCTCCATACGCAATCGGGCTGGGATTGCATCATCATCATCATCATTATCACCCAGAGCAGTGAGAGTGGTCATGTCTTTTGTAGGTAGAGATGGAAGCAGGCGAGATGTCATTTTTCGGGTCGGGGCAGGGACCGGCCGGGACCAGATCGGGACATCCTAGTGTGTTCTCTTAAAGGACAGATAGGTGAGCCCGAACCCGGCCCGAGCCAGGCCCGAATCCAAGACTAACTTACTAGCTGACTTGGGGCCTCCTAGTGTGTCCTTTAAAGGACGAAATGAAGTCCGAGCCTAGGCCGAGCCCGGCCCGAGCCCGGCCCAATCCCACCACTAACTTAGCTGATTCTAAGCTCGCAATAAAACAAAGTGCTAATGGGGAATAGTAAATATCTTAGATAATTTTCTCTCTCTTTCCAAGGACGTCGTGAATGTTTTTCAAGATGCCGTCTGGAAAAAGAAAATCGTTTGTAGATTTGATTCTGCTCACCTCCTCCTGTTTTCCGAACGCGAACACGAAGAATTTTTTTTTTTGTAATACTATGTTACTCTGGATGCACTATCTGCCTTCTCCTGCTGCCCCCCTCTTGGTAGAGTTGAGTGTGCCCCCTTCTGAAAGTCTCTTTGCACTGATCTGACTGACGCAAAAGGGAGGAGGAGGAGGAGGAGGAGGAGGAGGAGGAAGAGGAGGAGGAGGAGGCGGCTGAACCATCATCCCACGCGCGCTCCAGAAACGGAATGGATGGAAGGAGGAGGAGGATAATGGTGCACCCTCCCCTCCCCTGCCCTCCCCTGTCCCACTCA
>JAAUYM010096664.1_pt1 | contig 11252 bp, 11 predicted proteins | sample 7278001 | NCBI WGS metagenome assembly JAAUYM01 (sample SAMN14350224, study PRJNA611818) | marine sediment metagenome | isolation source: surface marine sediment (1.8m) | place: French Polynesia: Moorea | collected 2018-08
ACAGTGATGTGTACAGTAGACTGCTACGCACCTCTGAACCCTGACATACTAACGTTAGTAGTACGTACAACTGCTATGGTACAGTACGCCCACCAGCGGTACCGCATGAACTTTTTTAACACGTGAGTGAGGAACATTCAACAATACCGTAAAGTGCTTGTGACCACTGACGCATAAACATTCCTTTCCCTTCTATGTTTGGGAGAAAAAACGGGAAATGAGGTGTTGCAGAACCATGACGACTCACCTCTACTTCTCTTTGCACAGAGGATTCCACCATCGCTTAGCCTCGTTGCCAGAACAACCTTCTCCTCCTCTGTTGCAGCGATGACTGAGAAGGTTAAAAATAGCGGCAGGTGTAACGGGGGGGAAAAATCAGCTTATTTTTCACTTTTCAGTCGACCTCTTTTTCCTTCCTTAAGTTTATTAATCCGTCAATGTCTGTCTCGTTTCGCGCCGCAAGAGCAAGATTTTTCTTGTTGGTTTGCAGCTGACTGCACACTTTATCTGTCTACAATATCTTACTTCCTGGATCTGCGGAGGGCGGGGAGAAAAATAACTGGGAATACACATGAACTCGTAGCACACCTGTTTCTGCTCCGCAAGGGAAGAGAAATAGAGTGTGTGCGTAAGATGACTTCTACTACTACTCGTGGAGTCTCAGGGGAGGGCGAGAGAGAGAATCTCCGTTCTCTTCGGCAGAAAGGGAGCTTCTGAGCAACCCCCCGGCTTCCCTCCTATCTCCTTCCTCCTTTCCCCTTCCCTTCTCTTTCCCCTTCCCCTCTCTCTCTCTCTTCACGAGCGGCGGCGGAAGAGGGCTCACAATGCCGGGGCTTTTCACCCTCCTTCCTTCCTCCCCTCCCCGCCCTCCCGCTCTTACCTTTTTCCATTTGTCTCCTTCCTTCCGGAAAATAAGGATGCCTTTTCAATCTCTATTTGGCACATCTTTCTCCAAACAAAGGAGACAAAAGAAAAAAGGCATCTTTGGAGAAAAGAGAAAAGAGAGAGAGAGAGAGAGCAAAAGGAAAAGAAGGGGCATCAAGCAATCTTGTGTTTTTTCACCCCTGGTAACAGCAAACTCTGAAAGTCTAAGCACGTACTACGGATCTTTGCTCCGAAAATTCCTGTTACCTTTCATTCGCCTGTCCGTCTGTATTCCTAACTTCGTTTTTCCGAGTCTTCCTCTCCCCGGAGAGAGACAGAGAGAGAGAAAGCAAATTTTCATCATCAAAGGAGCTCTTTCTACTTCACAGTCGGCTGTCGAAACAAACTTTCCTTCCCTTTTCTGCATTTTCGGACTTTGGTCGACGCACGGGAGGAAGAAAATTTGATTAAAGGGGGGAGTCTATCTGCGCGCAATATTAATAGAACGATGGATAGAGCTTCCTCCGCTCCCTACCTCACCTCTGCTGTCAAGCACAGGAGAGATGCAAGCTCAAAACAAAGTAGAAGGAGAGGGAAGGCACGTTAAAACTTTTAAACCGTTCTCAGGATGACAAAAATAGTGTGGTCTAGTTTGCGATTTATAGCCAAACTTAAAGTAGAGGAATAGAGAGAGAGCGAGCGTTAAATAATCGACCTTGTTAAAAATTTTTGCACCAAAGTGCCTTCAGCTTGAACGTGTAAAATACATCTTGAAGTAGCAATGCTTAATGGTTCTTCTCAGACAAAGTTTGTGGGGGTAATTTAATTAATAATTATTGTTATCACTGCCCTACATGGAATGCGATTTGTGGGAAACTCGGAAAAGCGACGGAAAGAGCGGCAGAAAACTGTCAAGGCTAGTTTTTTCCTCTCATCTTCCTCCTCCCTGAGTCTGGCCCCTTATAAAGTTACAACATTCTCTTTTGCACTTTGGATGTGTCACGACTTCGAGAGAGAGAAAATAGAACAATGATTCTTTTTTTTATGAAGCAGAGGAGATTCACATTCCATCTAGAACAGTACGTTCGTGTCATCACCGCTTGAAAAGCTTAATCATCTGGGAAAACCGACACAGGTGTGCAAGGAAATTAACCCACCTATGAAGAAGGGGGGAATCCCCCCTTCCACCCCTCATCCAGAAAAGAGGAAGGGGCAGCAAAACAAATCTGGGTCACGCTTCCAAACACACACACATCATCGTCAGGGCATCCAGGAATAATACGTACCTGTACATACTACATTTTTTGAGCAAAGTGCTTCAGATTATAAGGCTTTTTTATACTGTAACTATTCTTACAAAAACTTTTTTGGCTCTTTTTTTCGTATAATTTGGCCAAATTTTGGTCGAAAACCGGATATCCGGATGGGTTTTTCAAACCGGAGGGCATGCCCTAGTCATCGTCCTTCAGCGCAGGTGGGTTCAGTCAAGAGGGAGAGGGAAATCATGTGAGTGTAGTACTATGTGTGTGACCTCATTGCACCTACTCGCACACACTCACCCCCTCATCCCCTCGCCTTTGTCATTAGGCAATCCACAACTGTCATGCATGAAACCTTCACCTCGAAGTTGAGAGAGAGAAAGAGAAACAGCGACACACAAAAAAGATTTTGTGACAGCATCTTAACTTTCCCCTACAAACTTATCGCGCCAAATAATCTCGCTAATGTCGCAGTTTTGACCCCTCCCCTTCCTCCTTTCTCCCCATTTAACTTTCCTCAGAAAAAGCGGATAGAGAAAGCAGGCAAAAAGTACCCCCATGGGACCATTCCAGGCGTCACTTCGCGTTCCGGAAATGGGAGGAAGCAAAAACTTCTTTCTTTTTCTAACAAATCGAGAAGGGAGGTGCCTATTTATAACCGGCGCAGACCACCGATCGAAGCTTGCTGAAAAGTTTCCAACACTTGGCCTGGTTAGGCCAACCCATCACTATATGCAAGCTAGTGATGTTGGTTGGGTTATAAAAGCAGATCTATATTTTTTCAGTAATTACCTTGATTTTCATTGAGCGGTCAACGAACGATTTCAAGTTCGCCCGAGTGCGTCCTTGCGCACAAACTGCAAAAAAAAAATTATCAGACAAGTGTTTTAACAACAAGACTTGATGACACGAAAATGAATCCGAGAGTAGAGGATGAGAGAGAGATAGAGAGGGAAGGGAGGGAAGGTCACCACAATTATGTGGATTATGAATCCCGTTACTTTTTTCTATTTTTAGTCACTCTCTCCCCTGTGGTGAACAGGTTTGAGTAAGCAGTCAGGGAAAGCCCACTGACTCATCGCATAAATTGCTTGTATCAAATTTGTTGATAAATAAATGTACAGGCGCTTGTTAGCACAAATGAGGAACTGTCAAGTGTAAAAAGTTGATCAAATTGAATAAATATTACTTGAATCGCACGAGGAGTGTCGTAGTGTACAGGAAAAACCCAGAAAAGCTAAAAACTTTTAATTTACCTTATAAGATGTTTCTTCATTTATTAACCAAAAACTACATCAATCTGCTTCTAACGATAATGTGTAAGTACATACCATAGTTACCATACTATAGCTGTCGGGAAAAAATCAGTACGATAGCATTGTATGCACCGAAAGTACACACACGCACACAAAAGCCATGCAGGCGTGACCAGCAGCATAATCAATGGAACAGGTTGCACCACCCAGGAGAAAGAGGAGGGTATTGATAATTCCTTGCTGTGTGTGTGAGGGTAGTGGTATGTACTTTCGCACCATTGAGCAACATCATGGATAGGGCATGTACGAATGTCGCAGTGTTCGACAAAAAAGATTTAGAATCGTATGGTTTTTGACAAATAACAAGCTAAATGAAGATAAGATTCGTCTTCTTAATTTGGTCAAATCCGGATTTGACCAAATTTTAATCCTCCAAAGAAACCGGAGATCTGGTTACTGGTTACATCCCAAAACCAGATGACATGCCCTAACCATGGAGAGAGGACGCGAGGAGCATAAATTGAGCGTGCGGAAAGAGGAATGTGGGCCAAGGAAGTCCCGACAAATACAGGTGCGGGGTAAATCGGATTTACCACACACACACCCACACACCCACATACACACTGTGTGTACCTGCGTCAAAGGCCACTGGAAAATATCTGGAATGAAAGCTTGGGTTTTTTCTTCACGCTCTAAAAATTTTGAGGGCCGTTTTCTTTTAAGCAGCAGCAAAGACGAAAGGAGAAAGAATCCATCTTGAATCAAAAGCCGAGGAGGGTGGGGGGGCGGAGGGGGGTCTTAGGGTCTTACATTCGCCTACGTACGTTGTATGCGAGGGCACCCACTGCCCATTTACATGAAAATGGAAGAAAGAAGAGGAAAAGAGAATCCCCCCTTCCTCCTCCTCCTCTTTTCGAGAGAGTGGGTGGAAGAAGATGCGACATTAAAAAAGAACTCAAGAAGAAGAGGAGGGAGAGAAGAAAAATAAGGGAAAAAAAAGAAAGGGTTGCCGGGTGGGGCTTTTTTTAGGGGGGGGGGAGAGGAAAACTGTGTCAAGGTCGAAAAGAAGAAGGAAGGAAGAAGTCTCTTTTTCTTCTTTTTTTTCCTTCCACCGTCGACGTCGCCTCTTCCTCCTCCCTCACTTCATTTTTTTTCCTCGACGCGATCACATTTGCGAAAGAGGGGCGGGAGAGAAGATGGGAAGGGATCAAGTGGGAGATGGTCCGAAAATTGAAAAATGACGACTTGTCTCGAAGCTCTCAGGTAATTTTTTTCCCACTTCCTTCTCTCGCTCTCTTCCCCGAGGAAAGTTCATTCTTATGCGAAACAACATGCCATTTCATTCCGTTGTACTACTCTATGTCTGTCTCTTCCACGGCTTTCGCGTGCTGCCTTTCAATACCGGGTGTTTCCGTCAAAGTGGCTTCGCTTTTAAGACCACCCCATTTATGCGTGGCTCATAGCACAGCGTCGAGATTTTTACTACTGTATACAGTATAATTCGACTCTAACATTTCGAGATATTTTTAGCGCCTTCCAGATTCGTGGAATTCAACTGAATCACCCGCTTCTGCACTCATCTTCCTCCCGGTGTCTACCCTGCCTTGCCTACACCTCTTTCTCTGCTTCCCCCTCCACGACAACACAGCACAGCCCTCCACCCCCCTCAGCGAAATGCGTCCATTTATCACTCCTCAGGGGGAGAGAAGGAGGAGAGAAAGCTCAGAAGAGGAAGAAGGAGGGACTTGAGAGCTGCGAAATGACGCAAGAAGGAAGGAAGGCTTTTTTTTGCTGGATGAAAACATGCGTCGTTTGGTGCTGAGAGAAAAGAAGGAGGATAAGCCCCCCCTCCCCGACCGCCACTTACCAAAAGGAAAAGAAAGGAGGCCCAGGAAGATCAATTTGTCTTCCTCCTCCTCCTCCCTTCTGCGGCCGCCTCGACCGCCTCCACCGCCTCCTCAGAAATGTAGGTCGTCTTCCTGTGGTGCAAGTCTAGCCTCCTTTTTCTTCTTCCAAGGCCGCCTGGCGTTTGGCACCTCTAAGGAGGGGGAGGAGGAAGAGGCGGAGTTGCCTGACCTCATGTATCCGTGCGTCTGGTCAAACCGCATTCCTAGTAGGGGGGGAGGGGGGGGGAGAAGGGAAGAAAAGGATGGGGAAGAAATGGTCACGTTTTCACAATTACCGAGAAGGTTGTCTTCTGACTTCCAAAAAAAGGACCATTTCAGAAACTTCTGTCCTTCGCAAGGCTGCAGTGAGTGACCAACCTCCTTTCTCGCCAATTAAAAAAAAACTTTTAAAGCTCTGAAGGTGATGGTGGAAAGTCTCTCCGAAGGTCGACCTGTGTCCTTGCGAGATGAAAGATGAGGCTCGTTACTTCTCCGTTGACACTGAGGCTTTGGTAGTTGTTATGGCTGCGTGCTGCGTGAGATTGAATTTCACATGTATGCAGTAGCTTGGCACAACCAAAACACACAAAGTCCCAAGGTCGTTCTTACCAGTGGGGTTTCCCATATCTGTACCCATTTCGTACGCAAAAACAGGAGAATTTTCAATTCTTGCGGCTATATCGAGAAAGCCTCCCAGGGGAAGGAGGGGGAAAAAGGCATCCCCGCCATCCGTGTTTGCCTTGTCCTTGTTTTTGCCTACCTTTCCCCAGCGTACCTTTTTTCCCCTACCTGCAGACAGTCTCTTCTCTCCGCCATAGTCGTCTCATGTATCCAACACCGCCGCCGTCCGCAACCCAGAAAACTGTTTATTCAAGGAGGAGTTCAAGGACCCCCCTCCCCTCCAAAGGGACTATTCTTTATACCCTCGGCTACCCTCCTTCCCATTCTGTGAAGATACTACTACACGGTGCCTGAATAAGACGCCGCAAGCGAAGGAGGTCAGCACTCACTGTGCTGCTACAACACATGAATGCCCAGTTTTTCTTTCTCTCTTTTTTTTTCCTTCTGGGTTAGATAAACGCGTGTAGGTAGGTACTACAGTACTACTGTACCGATACGTACAGTACCATACGTGCGGTGATTGTTTCCTTCCTCTTCCTTTATTGTCTTGTACAGTACGTCAGTTGATAGCATGAATGACTTACTTGTCGGTGCAAGCGGATAATCGGTTCACCGCGACGTCGTCTACCACTACTTACTATGTTACTACCTAGAAAGTGATCATTGTCATATAAAAAAGCTTTCAGTAAAATTAAAAACCACGTGATGTCTCCTCTGCCCTGATCTCTCTCTCCCTCCCTTCTCTAGCACTGGTACACCCTCTGCACCCTGTACGGCCCGTCAGTCTTGAGGTCTTGGAACTCCCTCGCTATGTCGAGAGCCAGCTCCCTGCAGAAGAAAAGTGTAAGAAATGTCAACTCGTCTCAGTGCACACACCCCTCAATCCGCTCGATGCACTTTTGTCGCCCTGACCTGAGTCCCACCCCCTGCATGTTGCACAGAATGGCCACCACCACTCCACTAGGCGGCTGCGCCGTCCTAGCCGCGGAGGAGTTTGCCGCAGCGGCCGTCGCCGTCGACGCCACCGTGGATGCCCCCTGCTGCTGCTGCTGCTGCTGCTGCTGCTTCTTGATTGGCCTCGGCAGGATGAGGAGAACGCTGCTCGCCCCGACCGCGCCCCCGGTGTGCAGGACGGCCAGGTCCTGGTCGCGGGCAAAGGCGTGCGTCTTGCACTCGGGAAGGACCTGTGGATCGGTGGAGATCGAGGAAGGAGACACGATTGACGAGGTGGGTGATCAAACGGTGCGCGGGAATATCAACCCACTTGGCGGCATGATGACTGCCTGCTTGACCTTTTGACTTCAAACCTAATAGTGCGCGAAATATGGTACACCACAGCTTGGGAGAGTCTATGAAGTCTCTTTGGAGTGTATGGAGCACTAGTACACTTCGTAGTGTAAAAGGTTGAGAAACCCCTGCCGGTGAGCAAAAGATGCTCCTCTCTCATTGCGACATCCGGAACGGCCAAATGAAAGAGCAACCTGAACCCCCTCGGGATCAAACGAGTGGTTCGGGGTTCTCCTCAAATAAGTCAAGTACCTACGTACTACAGGGAGAGGAAAAGAGGGGATCTCAATGTTCTCCCCCCCATCATTGTTTCCGTCTTTGTAGTGCGAATCGTTTTCCTAAAGTTCTTCTCCTTACTTCCCCCCTTCCCTCTTCTTCTGTGTCTGTGAAGCATCGAGCGATTCGTAAATCTCTTTTTTTGCCGGCGTTGTCGACCCGATTCTGCCACTGTACGAAACGCGGCAAGATCCATCATAACAACGAGGAGTGGGTAACAACAACGGAGCAGCCGACATCTTTCTTCCCATCCATCTCTTCCGGCACTTCTTCTCATGTTCTTTCCGGGGCAATGTGATCCGCACTGCTTTTTCTCCCTCTTCAATACGGTTCTACCCTCCAAAAGCAATTTTCTATTCTTGGGAAACAAACCAAGATGTCTTGAATTGTGCCAGGCTAGAGTCATTCAATCAGAAGTCTCCACGCACTCGTGACCATATGGATCTGTTAAGCACCTTCCTTCTCTCAATGGCACGCTGTCATACGTAATGGGATGAGCTCTTGCCATGCTAGATAGTACTACATCACAAGGGTTCCGAGAAGTTACCCGGGTTCCGAGAAGTTACCCAATTCAAGTGGAGAACAAAGGCAGGGTAAGAACTGCTTAAGAATCTCCTCCGTAACACTCTGCCTAGAGACGACACGAAAGGTACTTGCGGAAAAAACACCCCCACTCGGGGAAAAAACAGGCCAAATCTAATTTTCTCTGGGAGATGTAGTAGAAATGAGAGTTTCTCCGCTTCCTCCTTTTCCTCGTTATAGTAGCAGACTCACACGTACGAGTGTAATGATGTCAGCTCAGTCAATGCAATTTGAGTTTGTCGAAATCCTCACTCACTCACTCACTCACTCACCTCCCATCCCATGGCGTACATGTGGTCCTTGTAGCTGTCCCCCTCCTTGAACTGCCTAGTCACCGGCGCCCACATGGACAGCACCGTCTCCCGGCGGAGGAACCCGGGCAGCGGGCGCCGGGCGACGAGGGAGTCCGTCGACCGGTCCGTCCGGTTCACCGCGGAATAAGGTCCGGGCTCGTAGACGACGTCGCCCGGACGGAGAGGAGAAGAATCTGGAGGAGAGAATGCAGCAAATATTGGCTTATTGAAGAGGTTGATTGAAGTCCTGAAAGAGAGTACTTCTTGCCCATAATTCCTGATCCTACGTAATTTAAGTTCTATCCATTCTGACTTCCTGAAAAAAAAATTCCGTTCCAAAAAAAATTATGGCGCACAATCTGATCCCAAATTACGACACGAAAATTTATTTTCAGAGTGCTACGCATAAGATCGCTAACTATTTTTGACCCCGTTCCCTTCTTATACGCCACTACCTAGTATATACAGTATACTACTCTTCCCAATTTCGATATGAAAGTTTCATCCCAAAGTTCTGGTACGGATGAGATTATCAACTATTTTTCGACACACCCTTCTTGGGGTCCTTGTCCGGGGGTCCCCCGGATGACGACGCTCCCGCCGCCGCCCCCTCGAACTGGTAGCTGTACAGCATGGCGTTGCCGAACTTGACCAGGTCTCCGACGGTGGAGACGAACCCACCGCCCGCCCACTTGCAGCTGTTGTCCACGTGGGCGGCGTTTCGCAGGCGGTGGTGGCGGTCGCGGACGTAGTACCTGGAGAGAAGTTCCCATATTCTTCTTTGACGTGCATGACTCTGGCGACACAACCGGAGATCCGTGTCTGCGTCTAACTGGTGTACGTAAGCAGTAGGTACAGTACCTTGTACATCAGGAGATAATGCATTAAGACTCTCGGTGTCCAAGAGGAAAGTAGGAAAGTGTGGCACGGATGTGCTGAGACACAAGCATTAGGCTTTAAGATTACATTTTCCTCTTCTGCTTTCCCTTTCAGGCTTTCCATAAAATAAAAGGAGATGACGCTACAGCATTCATTGTAGTACTTGCATGGGCTATCATACGGGCAAAAATGCCTGTTCAGACTAAAGGGAATCTGACGTGACATGATGATTAACTCACTAGCAAGGAACGTACCGGTACTACTACTGAAAAGCTCTCTTGTGCTTGCTACAAAATATGGTAAGTAGGGAAAATCTTTCAAGATATGGAGATCCACAGGAAGCAGATTGTACTATTATGATACAATTCTTTCTAAGTACTACCTAGCATCCAAAAATTGTGGACTCAAGGGCGCACTCACTCACTGATAGGTAAGTATCATCCACTCTCGCGGTTGCCACTTGGACTCCGAAGCAAATCGTCCTCAGGGCATCCCTTCCCATTTCTCCTTAGATCCCGGCTAGCTAAATCCAAACAGTGCCAGCCGACACCTTTTCCGGAAGGACCCTCCAACGTGTAGCCACTTCCCACCTCCCAAAGTGGACAATGAATCAACTAGAAAACTTCCACTTCAAAGGGGACAGACAGAGAGAGAGGCAATTTCTTCTCGTGTATCAAGAGGCTTTCCTGCCCAATTGCACCCAGCAGGACTTGGGAAGAACGAGAGATGCCAGGTCTTGGAAAGCTGATGTAGCCCACGCAACACAGGGCTTGCAGTAAATAAGCCCAAGTTCAAATGTACCTAGCCACAAGCCTTGGATTTTTTTTTTAGCTCACAAGACCCAAACGTAGTCATGTATACTTTTGCTTAGCCCTCCTGGCAACCCTGTTGGGAAGTTAGATAAATGAGCTAGACGGACAAGCAAGGAAAAGACGGGTGTCGATATTCTTTTTAACTCGTCTGAACCTCACATGAAAAGATGCAGCAACAGCCAGACTTCCCTCACTTTTGTCTAGCCTCTCAACCGTTAACTTTCTTCCCCCTGCGCCGAGATGAGCAGAAGAGCGAACCAGCCAGAGGAGCCCTGTCGCCCCCGAGCTAGTCTTGTATTTTTTCCCGGGAAACGACATGGTGTACGTACGACGTAGTACTGTACCGTACCGGGTACGTACATCGGTACCGTGTGGGGAGGAGGGGCGAAAATGAAGCATGTTGTTTTGGTGCCAAAATTAGGCCTCGCGTCAACGGCAGTTCTTCACCAGGGCCCGCCACTTCCAGGCCACGCATACGGCCCTATTAATATACTAGTACATTGTCACTCACCCGGTTTTCCTGGGAAAAAAATGAGTACGGGATAAAAAAAAGAAAAGGAGAGAGAGAGAAGAGCAGTCAGACAAAAGGAGGACACATCGGACGAGGGGGGGAGGCGCCATGTGCTACTTTCCCAGGTAAACACACACAAGAGGGGGGGAAGCTTGTTCGCGTACTTACGGTTTTTTTCTGGAACATATACTTCTCTTGCATCCCTGCCCATGAGCAGAGCAAATATTGGTTCTTTGGGTAGTTGGTACTTTTTTCCCTCTCTTCTTTTTCCAGCAGTTCTACAACTTTTTTCAGTGCGGTCGCGGAACACGGAAGAAAGATGTCCGTTCCTCTAAAAAAAAGTGAGAAAATTCCAGACTCCGGATAATTGAACAAGCAGTTTTTCCAGGTGGGTGGGTAAAACACTAAAGTGGATATGGAGTGGAATACAAAAAATCTTGTCTCTCTCCCTTCGTCAAGTTTTTCGTCGAAGTAATTGCAGGGCCTTGGGGAAGGGGGGGCAGGGGAAATTCTGCAGTTGAAAGTAATGCGTAGTACCGTATACTCTTCCTGGCAAGCATTATTTCCCCCTCCCCTCTCCATGTTTTTCTGCCTATACACCCTTGGTGTAGGGTACTACCGGGTGAACCGTAAAGTGTGCAACACTTTCCGATGTGCATCTTGCAGAAGTCCTACATGGGGCTGTGTTAAACATAGGTCTGTCATTTTTCTTTAGTATGTAGATAC
>JAAUYM010011280.1_pt1 | contig 11250 bp, 1 predicted proteins | sample 7278001 | NCBI WGS metagenome assembly JAAUYM01 (sample SAMN14350224, study PRJNA611818) | marine sediment metagenome | isolation source: surface marine sediment (1.8m) | place: French Polynesia: Moorea | collected 2018-08
CTTCGTCCAGTTAAGTAATTCGGCCCGGAGCGCGTTTAAGGCGTCGAGTCCGCTAGTGTAACGACTCTCCGCGCCGGTGGAATGAAACGGAGTCGAGCCGAGATCGCGTTTGCGATCTCCCTCAAAGCCGACGAAGCCTTCTTGGTCTTGAATTGGCATCCAAGTCTTGCCGAACTCGTGAGGTCTATTCAAAAGTTCTCGTCCAAGACGGTCGTATTCAGTGCGACGTTTCTTGACCTCGTTATTGCGACGACGTTTGTATTCGGGCCCAGTGCCACGAATGTGAGACGGTCGAGGACGGGGAAGAGAGGGCGCGACGCGTCCGTCGGCTACCAAAGCTCGGATGGCGTTGAAGCTCGCCCAGTTGGCCACCTCGATGCAGTCGTGTATGTCGTGACGTAGGAAACCCTCGTAGGAGACGACATCGGCACGGGCGAAAGCGGCCTTAAGGGCGCGAGGCGTGGCAAACCAAAAGAAACCCCATTCGGGTTCTTCGAATGCTCGACGAGTGTATTCCGACGCCCAAGCAAAGGCGTGAAACACGAGGAAGAAGTCGTAGGGCGAGTAGAGGTCGCATTCTTGTACTCCGTGGCCCCGGAGGAAACAGAACTCACAGCGCGAGTGCATTACCGGACACGCTCGAAGTTGGTGTAGAAGGTGGCCGTCGTCGTCGCAGAAAGGATAGATGCAAGGGAAGCTTCCCTTGGCGAACTCTCTGCACGCCGGGGTTCGAAGTGATTCTTCCTTGTCGCGGTTAAGCGCCGAATTTCCGATGAGACGACAATGTCCAGAGCGGAAACAATAAAGACAGCGATCGCCGGCGCCAGGAATGTCCCAATAGGCTCGAGGAAGATTCGCGAAATAATGAGCGCGAAATAAATGTTCATGCGGCGAACGAGAGTCGTCCTCGTAGCCCGACGTCCAACAATGAGCTCGGACTTGCTCTTGTCGATCTTCGAGGAGTCGTTCTAACTCCGCCTGAGTAGGAACTTGAGCGTCGTCGAGCGCGACGCCGACTTCCGTATCCCATGCCGGTAGAGAAAAGTCGACGTCTCGAGCGAAATCATGAAGAAAACCGACATCGTCCAGAGGCACGAGTCGATCAACGTTCTTAGCAACAAAAGCGACTTTTTCGCCGATGACCGAGAGAGCGCGTTGAATGTATGGTTTCAATCCAACAGTCCGATAACAAGGAAGCTTATCTTTTATTAACGGAGTCGTATTCGATAATGGCGTTACGCTTAAATATTGACGGTCCTTGCGGTTGAAGAACCTCGGCCCGTCCTTGGCCAGGGCCAGAGCGCGTATTTCGTCAACTCGAGCGAATCGGTCCGTAGCGTGGTCCCAAGCCGGCGCCCTCCATGGCGCTAAAGGCGCCGACCGAGAATCGGCCCGTCGGAGAAAGTCCTCGAACACTGGCCGGGCGTAGGCCTGTTCGTGAGTCCGGAGCTTCCTAGCGAAATGAAGAGCGAGAGCAACGGCGACTCGGCCTTCGTTCAGCACGAAAGCGTCCAGTGCCTCGCGATGAGGAGGCGACACTTCTCCGTCAGCGAAAAACTCCGCGGCGTAGAAGAAGCTCGGCCATTTCGAGCCGAAATCGTGACGGCGTAAGGCCGACGAGCCGTATTTTCCGCGGTAGTCTTCGGCGGCTTTTCCTTCCTCGGCGAAGGATGGGACGTGGTCGATTCCGTAGAGGCGCGAATTGAGGAGTCCGAGGTGGAAGGCCTTCTCGGCTTCTTTGGGCAACCTGAGCTCTTTCTTCTCCTGGAGGGCGAGTTTCCTCATGTCGACGACGGAATGAGGGACGATCTTCACGGCCTCGCATGCCCGACCAAAGTAATCCGGGTGCAGCACTAACTTGCGCACGTAGCGGTCGCTGATGAGCCCCACCACGACGATCGGCAGTGCCTCGGCCCAGTTGACCGGCAAACGGACCGGGAAACTCCTCTTGGCTTCCGCGACGAATTCCTCGGCGACAAACACGAAAGCCACGCCAGCCATGGTGACGAGCGTCAAATGGGTGACGTCTCTCTTCACCGGGAGTAGCTGCAGATGGAGGCCGACAATCGGAACAGCCTCGATGTGTTGGAACAACCTCGGCAACTGTTGGAGCGCGTCTTCCTTGGAGCGGATGAAGACCGCTTCCAAGCCAGGACCGGCGATCTTGGGCTTACAAAGCTCGAAAGCCGCGTCCATCTCGGAGGCGATCCGCATAGGAGGGACCGGACCGTAGACCTGAGCAGTCGGCCCCTCTCCGTCTTCGTTCGCCTCGTGTAGCGGTGAGGGCATTCGGCCCAGGAGAAGCGCCCTAGCGTCCCGAGCCTTCTTCCTTTTACTCGGCTCCTTCGGCTTCTTGACGCGATTGCCTTCTTCGGGGGGTGCCGCAGCTTCCGGAGGCGGTCGAGTAAGGATCTGCTCCCGCGCCTCATCACTGTGGCTTGGGGGGCGTCGCCTCTCGAAGGGGTCGAGGTCGCCGTCGGTGATGGAGCCGTCATCTCGTAACTGACGGCTCGGAGCTTCCGGGAAGAGCTTCGAGGTCGAAGCCGAAGCCTCGCCGTGACGCACCTGATTGTGAGCTTCGTAGTAGCGTCGTTGATCCTCGGAGCGTTGTTGTGCCCGGCGACGAACCTCCTGCATCTCTCGCCGGTCTTCCTCTCGACGAGCCAACTCCCGACGACGCTCCTCTTCCCGCCGTTGATCGTTCTTGCGTAGGCGAGGGTCACGATGATCGCGGTGCACCTCGGCGGCCTTCTCAAGCAACCGCTCTTGGGCACGTTTCAACTCCTCGTCCTCACGATGCCTCTGTTCTCGTAGCCGGCGTCGTCGCTCAGCCTCGATGGCCCTCTCTTTGGCCCGTCGGGCATCGTCTTCTTGGCGGCGTTTTGCCTCTCGAGCTTCTTCGGCCGCTCGATCACGCCGAAGTCGGCGTTTTTCGGCCTCATATTCTTCGAAGCGTCGGCGCTTTTCTTCTTCCTCCTCCCGCTGGCGCATCACTTCGTCCCTGGTCGCATTCCGTCCGGGCCCACTCTTAGTCTTGGCCTCGACCGGAGCCGGCCTCGAGACGTAGCTGCCGGGCCTTGCCGGTTCGTCATACGGCCGCACCGTCGAATTCTCACGGCGTTGCCCCTTGCGTAGTTGTTCCCGAAGACGGTCTGAAGCGGACAACTTCGACGTGGAAGACGCCCTGGGGGAGGGCGCTCGCGGCTTTTCGGAGCCCGGCGAACTCGAGGACGACGACGACGAAGACGACGAGGAGGAGGACGAGGAAGACGACGACTCCGACAAGCTCTTCGTTTTCTGTGGAATGGGATTCGGATTAGCTTCATCGTCAGACACCCTCAAATCTTCCTCCAAGGAGGCGTCGTGTAGCATGACCACGTCGGTGTCGGACGAGTCGCACTTTTTCGGAAGGGGGGACTTCTTAGCTTCAGGGCTGGAGGAGTCCGAGCCGAAAAGGTCGTGCACTATAGCGGCGGACTTGACCTCCTTCTTACGCTTCCGGCCTCTTCCACGCTTCACGGTTGGAGAGAGGCTGGCCGAAACTTTAGAGGACCCTTTTCCCATGGCCGGAGTGGCGTTCTTCCTTACCTGAGCTGCGGAAGACGCCGTCGATGGTGTAACGGTGGCGATGGGTTTGTCGGTGGAGGGGTCCTTCTTGCCGTCGGAGGCGTTGACCCCGACGGAATCGTTCTTCTTGGGCGGCATCTCGTTGAAGAGGGCCACCAAGGATTGCTTGAGGTGATCTTAAGCTTATTAGGCTTAGGAGAGATCAGATCGAACTGATGATTCTCTGAAAGCTCTTCTCGATATTTATACCCGATCGGCAGAATCGGCTTGGCCCAATTAGGCCTGAGAAAAGTTTCGCGGCCCTTGGGCTGCCTGAGAACGTTCTTCTAGAATGTTCTTCGCATCGGGATCTGAAGTTTTTAGGCCCTCGGGTGCGACGTGATTCGTCGCATCTTCTTGACCCGATTTTTCTCTCTCGGTCTGATCGGCCCGAGAGTGAGGGACGGAATCGATTTTGATTGGTCGAGAAGGTTTCTTCTCAGGAGAGCGTTCGCTCTTCGCGGCCCGCGACGAGGGAGGAGCTTCGCTTTCAACCGCGACAGGCGCTGCTTCTTCGGTCAAAGTTTTCTCATCAGAAATCTTCGAAAGTACTTTCGATCGATCTCCCAAGTGTGAAATCTTCTTTTCAACTTTTTCGGCCTGGATAGGCCTGGGGAAAGTTTTCTCGTCCGAAGCAACTTTCGATGCATGAAACTTCTCCTCCGCGGCCGAGAGCTTCGAGTTCTTCGCCATGGAGGCCGCGAGAGAGGCCGAAGATGTGTCCTTTTGGAGCGTAAGGGGCGGAGCTTCATTTCCGCCCTTCTTCGTCGCGCGAATCGCCGTTGAGAGATTTTTCTCGTTAACTTGAGCGAGAGGATCTTCGGCCGGAAACGCAACTTCAGGGAGAGGTTCCTGGTCGCGTCGGTGGCGAGCAACTGCCAGTCGCTCTTCCGAAGGTAAGGTGGTGTTAAAACGCTTTACAAGGCGCTTAACCTCGTCCTCGTCTTCAGGGTTAACTCGCGGCAATGGAGCGACGTAGTTGAAAGGCCGCTCGTAGTGAGTCGGTTTCCCGAGCTCGTTAGCCTGGCGCACGATGACGGTCCTCACGAGGCCGTCCTTGCCTCGCCGCATCTGTACTATGCGCGCAAGAGGCCAACGTCCAAGTTTCTTCGCGTCAAGAGCGATGACGACATCGCCCTCGCGCAAGTCGTCGTAGGCCTTGAGAAACTTCCTCTTCGTCGTGGCCAATTTGGGCACCAAATCGTCGATAAGCTGCTTCCAGCACTTCTCCACCAACTGGCGCGTTCGTATGAAGCCCGGAACGAAGCCTTCGTCGGAGGGAAGAACCTGAGCAACCGTGGATCCCATTCCGGCCAACAAGTGATTCGGCGTCACCGGCAACGGATCATCCAAGTCGCCCGAAACGAAGGTAAGCGGACGATTATTCAAAATGCCCTCGGCCCGAGTTAGAACGGTGTGAAGTTCATCATCGGTTGGAGTTACGCCCTTTAGTTGAGCATACATGGAAGTTTTGGCTAGAGCAACACACCTTTCGTGGGCACCGCCCGTGTGCGGCGCATATGGCGTGTTGAGTTCCCAACGGATATCATGATATCGTTGAGGGAGCATTGATGCTTCTTCCGCTTCTCTTATGGCAGTTATGAGGCGTTTCGCGGCGCGAAAGTTTCCTCCTCCATCACTTCGCATAAGGCGAGGTCGAGGACGCCTCGCAAGGAAACGATCGAATGCTCGAAAGAAAGCGTCCGTGCCATTGTCTTCGGCCATTTCGATATGAACGGCCCTCGAGGCCAGGCAAGTGAAGAGAATGCCGTAACGCTTCCTGACGCCGCTATCGGAGCGCGTTCCTTTTTTGAACTTAGCATAGAGCGGTCCGAAACCATCGACGCTAGTGTGTTCGAACGCGACCGATGATAAGCGTGGGATTCGGAAATCCGGAAGTGCTGCCATATGTTGTTGTCGTTGAGTGGCAAGCATCCGTCGGCATGAAGCGCATTCGCAAATGACCTTGTGGGCCAAATTTCGACCTCGCGGAACCCAGAGCGACTTTCTCACTGTGTTTAATAATTGTCCTGGACCTCCAGTGTGTAGCAAAGGTTTTTCATGGACGTGTCGGAAGTAAAGCTTCGTGACCGGATGTTGGGGATGGACGATGATCGGGCAACGCGTTCCAAAAGGGAGATATTTTGATTGTCGCGTTCTAGTTTCCGCCCGCATGATTCCGTCCTCATAGAGTTTGGGCCTCAAGGGCGCCAAGTTGTTGGATAGTAAGACGGCGCCAAAGCGTTTCAACTCCGCTCGAGTGCGATGAAACGTTTCTTCTTGAGTTTGGCGCCAAATTGATGCCCAAGCTTCTGCCCAAATGCGACTATCGAGTATCGTTCTCGGAGTTTCTTCCGAATCAATCGGTAGACCGAGTTTTCCTCCTTTGGCCTTCGCGAAGACGAGATCGGAAGCCGGAGCTTCGTCTAACCTGAGCAAGGAATTCTTCGCTTTAGTGGGTCCTCGAGAGTGTTTCAACATAGATCGAAACTCTTCAACGAAGGCCCGAGCGTCTTTTTCTTCTTGCTTCTCAGTAGGAGGAACGATAGCGTCTTCTTCGACGTCGCGATCACCAAGATCATATAGTTTACTTGTGACCGCGAACGCATTTCCGGGTTTAGCCTGAGTGTCATTTTCTTTATCCTCCTCCCTGGGCTCGGCGTCGTCGACGTCGTTGCCCTCCTCCATTTCCTCTCCTCCCGAGACGACCGAGTCGACATCGTCGTCGGTCTCCGGATCGTCTCGCCGCTTGGGGGGAGAAAGAAACTTGTAGCAAGGCACCGTGTTGAATGCCTTGTGTTTCCAGAGTAAGGCACAGCGCCGAACGTTGAAGAACGTCGTCCAAGACCCGATGTGAGTCGGGTGATCGCGTTCTTCCACCGTCGGGTAAGAAGGATACTCGTCTTTAAGTTGCTCGCATCTGCGCAATTCCGAAATGCGGACGTAGAAGACTGCTTCGGAGCCGCGGATATTGCGCGCGACTTTCTTCATCTCCTCTTCCGCATTTTTGATGTGATTTTTCTCGAACGCGGGTTGAACCGGAAAATTTCTCGACTCTAAAAATTGTGGGCCCTTCAATGTAAGTTCGTCGTTGGCTAATTCCGCGGGTGTACATCCGCGGCTGAACACATCGGCCGGATTCAAGTCGGTCGCGACATGTCGAATGTTTGACGGGAAAACCTTTTCGGTGATGTACGCGACACGATTGGCGACGAACATTAGTAGAGCTTTGTCCGAACTGTGCTTTGTCCACCAAAGACAGTTCATCGAGTCGGTCCAGAGAAAAATGTCTTTTTGTTGCACGGAAGGAACTTCGCCAAGAATATTGGACAGAATCTTCATGGCTAGATACATTCCCTGTAGTTCTAAACGAGGAACGGTGTTGGAAGGTTTTCGACCTCCGGAGGCAACTCGAGCCTTGGCGACGGCTTGTCTTGAACAATATTTCTTTTCTTCATCGTGATAAGACACGACGTAGATAACTGCCGCATAAGCTTCGAGAGTGGCATCCGAAAAAGCGTGTATTTCGATGTACTTTGCCCCCGGAAACTTCAGCGCACGCGGAATGCGGATTTTGTTTATTTCGGGCAGCGTTGATAACCATTTCTTCCAACGCCTGAGCAACAATTCTGGAATCGGAGTGTCCCAATCGATGTTAAGTTGCCAAGTCTCTTGCATAATAATTTTCGCAAGGATGATGACCGGCGCCAACATGCCGAGTGGGTCGTAGATGCGAGAGAACGTGCTCGCGATGAGACGTTTGGTCCACGTCAGCGAGCTGAGATCTTCTGGAGGGGCGAATGCAAAGGTGAAGCAATCGTGAGAAGGGCTCCAAACGATTCCCAACGTTTTCGTTAGAAGTTGGTCCTCCTCCATTAAATCGGCGGCGACGCCGCTGATGTCGAGATGCTTCCCTTTCTCCTCGTCAGGAAGATCGGCCAAAACGGCATCCTCGTTGGATTGCCATTTTTTAATCTTCATGTTGCCGTGCGCGTAGATTTTAGTCAATTGTTTCCTGAGCTCAATTGCTTCTTTGATGGTCTCGACGCTGTCGAGATTGTCGTCAACAATCGTGCTTCGGTAAACAGTTTCTTTGGCGCGTTCAGAGCCGACTTCGTCGGCCATCTTCCGAGCCAAATACATCGCGACACACGGCGAACCTTTGTTTCCGAACGCATGCACTTTAAATCTTCTTATGCCAATCTCACCGTTCTTCATTCGCCAGAGAAAGCGGTGAAAGTCTCGATCGGACACCGAGTACATGTACGTTCGGAGGAAGAATCGGGAAACGTCGCCGGCCAACGCAATCGGATAAAGCCGGAAACGAAACAAAACGGCGACAATATCGTTTATTAGATTCGGACCACTCAAAATGAAATCGTTCAAACTGTGGCCGGCATGTCGAGCCTTGGCGTCGACCACCGGTCGCACCTGCGAAGTTTCTTTATCGAACCGGACGATAGGAAAGATGGGCAGGTAGAATTTCCCTTTCCCGAGATGCGGTTTTTCATCTTCAACAGCCTCGGTGTACTCTTCTTCCTGCCAACTGTCAACTTCGTCAATAAAGCCCTTTCGGACGTCTTCATTTCGATAATGCTTCGAACGTTCCACATTCTTCAAACGCTGCAGAGCGTAGAAGTAGTTGTTCTTCAACTGGGAGCGGTCCAAATCGGGATTCCAAAGGCAACGAGAGCCGTATTGTTTTCCCATCTTCTTGGCTTCGGCAAGGATTGCCAAAGCCTTTTTGTCATCCTCGGAAAGAGCCTTTTTTTCAAAGTCGTCCGAGGGAATACGATCGATATCGGCGATTCTCTTCATCAACGCGAGAACGTCGCACGTGTCCGTATCACCGTGGACTGGACAATGTGCGGCACACAAGTCGACGTCGCGTTCCGCCGCTTTTTCCAAAAGCTTCGGGTCTTCAGTCGTGAAGAACAAAGGTGATTCAGCCTGAGCAAATTTAATCTTTTCGGCATAAGAGGCGCCTTCTTCCTCGATCTGATGGAATGAATACTGCGTGAGAGCTTCGTATTCTTTCCCGTAGTTGTCCGGCAACCCGCCGGCGGCCGTCCAACCGATACGAGTCTTCCTCGCGTAGGGCGTGTTAGGACCTCGCGATGGAATCTCCTTCAAGCTTTCGTGCAAGATGTGTAAGTCACTTCCGAGAAGAATGTCAATCGGTTCATCATAAAGGGCCTCGGGAAATTGGACACCATGAAGATAAGGGAACTCAAGCTTAACTTTATTCCAATTAATCGGGCGAAGAGAGCCGCACAATCTAGGCAGTACCTTCGCCTTAATTTTGTATGCACGAGATCGATCAAAACTTTCTAAGGTGAGTTTGACTTCGATAGCCGACACGATTTTCTTGTTTCCGACTCCGGAGAGCGTCCATTCGCTTGGTTTTCCTTGAACGCCGAGCATCTTTACCATTTCTTCGGACACGATTGTTACGGAAGCGCCCGAGTCGGCCAAGTAGTTGGCGCGTTTTCCGTTGAGAAGCACTGGCCCCATCATAAGCGCCGACATCTTGGAGTTGACACAACTCGACTGCGTCGAGTTGTCCTTTGTTTTGGCCGACGATGACTTGGTCTTGGTCGGAGGTTGCGACAACGCGATGCACAAATAGCCCGAGTTGTCGGTTTCGAAGTGTTCAGGCGTTCTTTCGTCCTGAGCAACATTTTCGCCGGCTTCTTGAGTCGAAGCGTCTTCGGTCAGAATTTCATTTTCGATGATTGCGCACATAACTTCTTTCATTCTCGAGTTGTGCAACATCGTATGGTGCTTCGAGGAGTTGCATTTGGAACATTTGCCTTTATTCTTGCAGTCAGATCCATAATGGCCGTAGACGAGGCAACTCATGCAACGTCCATTTTCCATTATGAACGTATTTCTGGCCATCTCATCGAGTCTCTTAAACGACGGACACTTATGAAGCCGTTGATGTTGATTTGAGGAAGACGGGCAGGGGCAAACCTTGAACGTTGAGTTAGGCTTAAAGCCTTTTCTTTTCGGTAACGTCACCTTAAAGACGTCAGACGCTTTTTCCACGACCTTAATCGCGGACGCGGAGTCGCCCGAAGCTTCCGTAGAGGAGTTCGAAGTCGAAACGACATTGGCCTGAGCAACTTTCTTTGGGTTCTTTGAAGATTGATTCTTCTGCCCCGATTTGGATGCGAAAAAGCATCGCAATTGTTCAAGCATTTGTTCATCGTTGGACTTCGTTTCCGAAGTCGAGGACGCCTCGCCGTCCTCTTCTTCAGAGTTTTCGACCTCTTCGACTTCTTCGTCGTTTTCACCTAGCACGACATAAGTACGGCCCGATCTCTTTGATCGACGGAGGCGCGCTCCGAACGCTTTTCCTCCTCGATTGTCGTTGTTAGAAGTAGAGATGGGCCGGTCCGAGTTTTTTGGCCTCGAATGAGTGTCTTGCAAAAGTTGTTGTTCCGCAATGAGCCAAGTTCGTAGACTGTACATATCAGCGACGATGGGCGGCGAGAAACTGCTGCAAAAGGTTCCGTACTTCGCTTGAAGCGTCGGGTGCATTGAGTTGTAGACCTCTGTGAAAACGGGCTCCATGACTTTTGAATCGGGAAAGTTTCCGAAGTGCCAATGGAGACACGTGATATAGTTGTTGAGATCGGTGTAGAAGTTCATAATATCTTCTATGGAACCCGGTCGAGCTTTCTTATTCGATTTTAGTTGGCGAGTGAGTTCTTCGACGTAGATCGAAGTATGTCCGTAATACGTCTGAAGTCCCTTTAGATATTCGCGATATTGGCTAAAGGGCTCGCCGGTGACGTTTAGAAGCCGAGAAAGGAACGCTTTAACTTCAGAGTTTTTTGTCGATTCCGAAGTTCGTGACAAAATGCTGCGCAAACAACGATATTTCACTATCACATGATATTTAACATTGTGAACGGTCGACATGAAGTCGTTAGCGAAGGCGAACCAATCTTTCTTTTCCCCCGAGAAAGAGAACTGAGATGCGCTTAGAAGCGTCTTCGGATCGAGCGTCGTCTCCACCGAAACCGTCGGGACCCGATTCCACGGCGATTCCAACGTATAGTAGTAAGCGACTACGCCCGGAGTGTTTTCGCATTCATGCTTGCCGACTTGGGGCCTCGGAGGTTGCATCCAATAAGGATACCAGCCCGGATTCATTCCGGCGGCTCCCGGGTGTTGAAATGGAGGTGGTGGCCAGCCATAGCCAGGCCATCCCGGGCCAGGAGGGCCTCCTGGAGGGCCACCCGGAGGCGGCGGAGGTCCGCCTGGAGGCGGAGGAGGGCCACCCTGAGGCGGGCCGAAGCCCCCTGGCGGCGGAGGGCCCCCCGGCGGTTGGTTTGGGCCGCCCGGAGGATTCGGAGGGATCGGCGGACCCGGCGGTCCACCCCCTGGCGGCGGAGGCGCGCCCGGTGGTCCACCAGCTCCTCCTCCGTGGCCTCCTGGAGGGCCCGGAGGTGGAGCTCCGCCCGGCGGCGCCTGATTGCCGCCCGGTAAGTGCGGATTGTTTGGTTGAAACGGCGCATTTCCGCCTGGATTTGGGTCTCGACCTCCTGGTGGGCGTTGAGGGCCGAAATAACCTGAGCTCGAACTTCCGAGATTCGCTCCACCCCCCAACGGCCCTTGGGGTTGTGGTACGCC
>JAAUYM010071206.1_pt1 | contig 11234 bp, 12 predicted proteins | sample 7278001 | NCBI WGS metagenome assembly JAAUYM01 (sample SAMN14350224, study PRJNA611818) | marine sediment metagenome | isolation source: surface marine sediment (1.8m) | place: French Polynesia: Moorea | collected 2018-08
ACCTTTTCAATTTTCGGATGATTAGCCAAATACTCTGCCACAGCTCTTCCATTTTCACAATGTCTTTGCATGCGGATATGTAATGTTTTAATTCCTCTTAAAACCAAAAATGAGTCTTGTGGTCCACAAACAGCACCACTGGCATTCTGTATAAAATAAAGCTTATCAGCAAGATCTTTATCCTTCACAGCTAAAGCACCCATAACGACATCACTGTGTCCGCCTAAATACTTAGTAGCCGAATGCATTACGATATCTGCACCTAAATCTAAAGGTTGCTGTAAATATGGCGTTGCAAATGTGTTATCAACTGCCAATAAAATATTATGCTTTTTAGCAATTTTAGAAACTGCCACAATATCGATGACATTCATCATTGGATTGGTAGGTGTTTCTACCCATATTAACTTTGTATCTGGAGTTACATACTGTTCAATTTTCTGAGCATTCTCCATCCCTATGAAATGGAACTTTATTCCAAAATCCTCATAAATCTTTGTAAAGAGTCTGTAAGAACCTCCATAAAGGTCATTGGTAGAAATAACCTCATCACCAGGTTGCAATAATTTTATTACAGCGTCAATGGCTGCCAAACCAGATCCAAATGCCAAGCCATAATTGCCATTTTCTATACTGGCAAAAGACTTCTCTAGAGCATTACGCGTCGGATTATGTGTCCTGGAGTATTCGTAACCTTTATGTCCACCCGGTGTTGACTGGGCATAAGTTGAAGTCTGATAAATTGGTGGCATTACAGAGCCATAAGCTGGGTCGTGTTCCTGACCACCATGTATGGTTTTTGTATTGAATTTCATAATTTGATTTAATTAAAATGCCTTAGACGTTGGGTCGTAATAAACTTTACAAAAAGGCCTTTTTGAAGCAACAAATTTAACTTATAATTCGTTGTATTCAAACCAGAGTAATACCTTTATGGTAACCTTCTTAAAATCTATTACTTGTGAAACGCATTATATTAATATTTGTACTTATTTGTTTCCTAAATTCCTGTAAGACTGAATACGAAGCTATATCGTTTGCTACTGTCGCCATTGAAAACGCCTACGATGCGGAGATATCTGCAAATATTGATAGGGCAACAGGAAAAGATGAGCTCAGCAATAAAATTAACGGACGTATTGATGCTGCAATTGTTGAGGCACTTAGCGATACCATTAACCCGTCAAGCCTTGAAACTATTTTAACGGATTTCAATCAGGAATATTTAGATTTTAAAAACGATTTTCCAGAAGCCTCCGAGCCTATCTGGGAACTTCATATTGAAACAGAAAAATCTTTTCAGTCTGAGAATGTAATAAGTATTGCAATTAGCACCTATGAATTTCAAGGTGGTGCACATGGAAATGATAAAATAACGTTTTTAAATCTCAATGCCGAGACAGGTGACATACTAAGTCTAAATGATATGATCCTGGATATAGATGCTTTTAAAACTCTGGCCAAATCACATTTTGAAAAGTCTCTTAAAGCGGAAAAAGAACCTGCGAAAATGGAAGATTTTTTCTTCGGTAAACCCTTTCAACTACCAGAAAACATTGGTTACAGTGATGATGGATTAGTATTACTTTATAATATTTATGAAGTTGCCTCCTACGACCGCGGTTATACAGAATTTGTTATTCCATTTGAAGAAGTCGAATCCTATTTAAAATTATACTAGCCTGCTTTTTTTGTAAATCGTTTAATAATAGGTCCAACCGTTAATCCTTGTCCTAAAATAGAGACTACAACCACAATATAAGTGATCACTAAAAATAGCTCTCTATGCATCTCCTGACTTAAACTTAGTGCCAATGCGATGGATATGCCACCACGTAAACCACCCCAGGTCATTATTAAATTGGTTTTTGGCACGAAATCTAATCGTTTAGAAAAGAATTTTATCGGTAACCAAAGTGACATATATCTGCACATTAATATTATCGGAATAGCCAATAGGCCGGCATAAATGTAATTGCCTTCTAAGGTTAAAACTAACATCTCCATACCAATCATAACGAATAAAATAGTATTTAGAAGTACATCGACTAATTCCCAAAACTTATCGACATAGGCTTCAGTGGTTTCAGACATAGCCGTATGACGAACCGTATCATTTCCAACGATTAACCCTGCCGTTACCATTGCCAAAGGTGCTGATAAATGAAACTTATGAGCCAACATTGTACCACCCATTACGGCCGAGATTGTGAGGATAACCTCAATTTCGTAATTATCTATAGATTTCATCAGTCGATAGGTTATCCAACCAAGAAGCAATCCTAAAGCAATACCTCCTATAACTTCTTCACCAAATAGGGCTGCTATATCAGAAAACGCAACAGGGGCATCAGGTTTTGCTGCAATTTCAAATATTGTTAAGAATACCACAACACCTACGCCATCGTTAAAGAGCGATTCGCCAACAATTTTGGTTTCGAGTTGTTTAGGAGCTCCAGCCTTTTTCAAAATACCCAAAACTGCAATAGGATCTGTTGGTGAGATCAAAGCACCAAACAATAAACAGTTAATAAAGGTTACTTCTAATCCAATCCAACCTAAAACATAAAACATAATGATACCAACCAAAAATGTGGATACCAAAACACCCAAAGTTGCAAAGGCTAATATTGGGCCTCTTTGTACTTTCAACTGATCAAAATTTGTATGCAAAGCTCCTGCAAACAGTAAGAAACTCAACATTATATCGAGTAAAACCGTTTCAAAATCAATACTATTTATAAATGCTTTTTCTCGAATTAATAACGTATCATCGAACTGTGCAATGCCCAGAATAACTACAGTGAAAATTATGGTGATGAGCATTAATCCTATAGTAATAGGTAGCTTTAGAAACCGCACATTGATATATCCAAACATAGCAGATAACACTATTAAAATAGTTGCAATAGAGTAGTATTCCATAGGATTATATTTTTCTTAAATGTAACTATTTTTCATTTTAAATGCGGTTACTTTGCAGTCTTAAATCCAATCAAATTTTAATATGTCGAAAATATATTATCTAAGCACTTGTAACACATGTATGAGAATCATAGATGCGCTGAATTTGCCTGAAGAATTTCAACTTCAGGATATAAAAAATGAAGCGATGAATAATGCTCAAATTGAAGAAATGCGTGCCCTTACAGACAGCTATGAAAGCTTGTTTAGTAAACGCGCCAGACTTTACAAGGAACTTGATTTAAAGAATAAAAACCTTTCCGAAGAAGACTACAAGAACTATATTTTGGAGCATTACACCTTTTTGAAACGTCCTGTTATACTTCATAAGGATCAAATTTTTATTGGCAATTCTAAGAAAACTGTAGAAGCAGCAAAACAAGCTATACATGAATAGCAGAGCATTTGCCATTTTTGCCTTGTTTATGGTCCAACTGTTATATGGACTTAATTACACCTTTGCAAAGGTGGTGATGAATGATAATTATATTAAACCTTTTGCCTTTGTTGTCTTAAGAGTTGGCGGTGCAACCTTACTATTTTGGCTTTTCAGCATATGGTTTCCCAAAGAAAAAATTGAACGAAAAGACTATATCCGGTTTTTTGTTGCTGCCGTTTTTGGAGTCGTCATAAATATGCTCTTATTCTTGAAAGGATTAGAGCTAACCTCACCTATTCATGCATCGGCAATTGTTACGATCACTCCTGTACTCATACTTGTTCTATCTGCATTAATATTGAACGAAAAAATAACAGCTCTTAAAGTCATTGGTATATTCTTAGCGCTTTGTGGCGCGCTGGTTTTAACCATTTATGGCAAGTCAACCAGAGCTGCCGACAACATCGTTTTAGGAAATATGTTTATCTTCATAAATGCGATTTCTTATAGTATTTATATCATTCTTATCAAGCAACTCACAGCGAAATATCATCCATTTACCTTTATAAAGTGGTTATTCTTATTTGGCTTTTTTATGGTGATTCCATTTGGGTATGATCAATTAGGAGATATTCAATGGGAAACGTTTACGCCTTATGTTTCTTTCTCCGTTGGTTTTGTAATTATTGGTGCCACTTTTTTCACGTATATTTTGAATCCTTTCGCCTTGAGTAAACTCAAAGCCTCTACTGTAGGCGTATTCATTTATATACAACCTGTAATTGCCGGACTTTTTGCTATTGTTATGGGCGTAGATGCCATTGATGTTATTAAGATCATAGCGATGGTTTTAATATTTTCTGGTGTGTATATTGTGTCGATAAAACCAAAAAAGGCTAATTAGTTTGAGTTTAAAGTCGAAAACATTTCAGGCTGTTGATGAAATCCCAATAGACTATTGGAAACAACTCAATTGTACGTCTAATATTTATTATTCACCTGAATTTCTGAAGGCTTTCGAACTTGCCAATACGGATATAGCCTTTAATTATATTTTCATTCTGAAGGACAACAATCCTGTTGCTTTTGCCAACACCCAATTGGTAACCATTGGTATTGAGACGATTACTAAAAACATCAGAATGTCTAACAGATTACGCCACATTGTGAATAGGATGTTTTGTAGAAATAGCATTAAGGTACTGTTTTGTGGTAACGTCTTTTTAAGTGGTGAATATGGTACCTTTTTGAAAGAAGGCGAGCCTAAGGTTGAAACATTTACTGCTATCGCAAAAGCTGTGAAGAAATTGTATAGATGCAGGCGACTACATACCATCTTTATAAAGGATTTTGAAGACGAATCGTTATATATTACAGATCACTTGAAATCATTTGATTATGCGTCCATGCACGTGGAGCCCAATATGATCATCTATCTTAAACCTGAGTGGCAGTCTTTCACAGATTACACCAATGCACTAAAATCTAAATACAGAGTAAAAGCCAACAGAGCAGACGCAAAAAGTGAAACTCTCGAAGCTAAATTTTTTAATGTTGAAGATATAAAAACACATAAAAAAGAGCTTCAAGCATTGTACCAGAACACTATAGATAATGCGGATTTCAATGCACAAATCCTTAACCTCGACACCTATATTCACCTGAAAACCACCTATGCTGAGAAGTTTATTGTAAAAGGTTACTTCTTAGAAGATCAACTCGTTGGTTTTTTATCTGCCATGCAAAATGGTGATCATCTCGATGCACATTTTATAGGTATCGATTACTCTAATAATAAGAACTATGGTATCTACCCAAGAATCTTAAACGATTATGTAAGAATTGGGATTGAAACTAAATCTAGTCAGATCAATTTAGGTAGAACCGCTTCAGAAATTAAAAGCACACTCGGTGCACAACCTAAGACCTTAACTTGCTACTGCAAGCACAAACATTATTAACCAAATCAACTATTAAAACCGTTCATAAAGAACGTTCAGCTCAAATCGTTTAAGCAACATCAGCCTTTCAAATAATTATTAAAGTTCTATTGGCTGTGGTCTTATACCATGTTTACGAGTATCTGCCTTAGATAAGGTTCTAAAATCTTCCGATTTTGGGAATTTGTCAGCTAAATTGAGTAATGGTGTTGGTAGTGCTGTTAATTTTCGAGTGGTAAGATCTATCCAGGTGCCTTGCATTTCACAATAAGCCAGATTATCGCCCTTTTCATTATAGAAGTTGTGTTTGAACATAAACAACATACCATCATCACTTAATCCAGAAACCTCAATAGTAACAAAGATAGGTGCACCGATAAAAGACTCCTTGAAATAATACATATGTTCATAGAATACTACTGGCCCAACATTGTGTTTTCTAATTTCAGGCATAGAAAAACCGTGTTCATTAAAGAATGACATTCGTGCATGACTCATAAAATTGGTGTAAGCAGAATTCGCCAGATGCCCATTAGCATCAACATCGCTCCATCGGATTTCAAATTGTTTTTTGTACATTTTTCAAACAGATAATTATAAAACAAAGTTAGACAAAATATTATGCATGCATAATATTTTACAGATATTTAACTATCATTTAATGCCAGTTCTATTTTGTACCTTTGCCAAACTTTAATCGCATCGTTTTAATGATACAATCAATGACAGGTTATGGGAAATCTGTGCTACAGCTCCCAACCAAAAAAATATCTATAGAATTAAAATCCCTTAACAGCAAAAATCTGGATGTCAACGCCAGAATGCCATCCATGTATCGTGCTAAGGAGCTCGATATTAGAAAGAGCATTGCCAAACATCTTGTTCGTGGTAAGGTAGATTTTTCACTTTATGTAGAGATTACTGGAGAAGAAACCTCTTCAAAAATTAATAAAACTGTAGTAAAGGAATACATCAAACAATTAAAGGATGTTGTTGACGGCGATACTACAGAATTGCTAAAAATGGCTGTTCGTTTACCTGATGCGGTAACTACAGAACGAGACGATATTGATGAAGAAGAATGGAGCACTATCGCCAGTGGTATCGCCGATGCTATTTCAAAAATTGTCGCTTATCGTGAAGACGAAGGTGCGATTTTAAAACAAGATTTTCTAGATCGCATTTCTAACCTAAAACAGTTACTTCAACAAGTGATTGTAATGGATCCTGAGCGTATAGAAGGTGTAAGAGCACGTTTGGAAAAGGGTATCGCTGAAATAAAGGAAAAAGTTGATGAAAATCGTTTTGAACAAGAACTAATCTATTACATTGAAAAGTTTGATATTACTGAAGAAAAAGTACGATTAGACAATCACCTCGATTATTTCGTGCAAGCTTTAAACTCGGACGATTCTAATGGAAAAAAGCTCGGATTCATATCCCAAGAAATCGGACGAGAGATCAATACCATTGGTTCTAAGTCGAATTATGCACCGATGCAGAAATTAGTCGTTCAAATGAAGGATGAGCTTGAAAAGATTAAAGAACAATTGTTGAACGTACTTTAGAAAATAAATACTTCGTGTTAAAAGAAACCAGCAAAAAAGGTAAACTCATAGTATTTTCAGCTCCGTCAGGATCTGGTAAGACTACGATTGTTCGCCATTTATTAAAACAAGACGAACTCAATTTAGAATTCTCCATTTCCGCCACTTCAAGAGAAAAACGCGGTAACGAACAACATGGCAAAGATTACTATTACTTGTCCTTAAAGGAATTCAAAAATAAAATTAAAGCCGACGAATTTTTAGAATGGGAAGAGGTTTACAGAGATAATTTTTACGGGACTTTAAAAGAAGAAGTTGAACGCATTTGGGCCAAAGGAAAGCATGTTATTTTCGACATTGATGTTTCTGGAGGGCTGCGAATTAAGCGTAAATTCCCAGAGCAAACCCTCGCTGTTTTCGTTAAACCACCAGACTTAAACGAATTAGTTAGACGATTGAAAGAACGCGGTGAGGAAAGTGAAGACAAGATCAGCATGCGCGTTGCTAAGGCTCCTGCAGAATTAGCAACTGCTCCACTTTTTGATGTTGTTGTTATTAATTCTGATTTAGATAGTGCACTTAAAAATGCCTATGAACTGGTCTTTGATTTTTTAAACGACTAATCATGAAAGTTGGACTCTATTTCGGAACCTTCAATCCCATACACGTTGGGCATTTAACCATTGCTAATCATCTTGCCGAGCACAGCGATCTCGAACAGATTTGGTTTGTGGTTACTCCTCAGAGTCCTTTCAAGAAAAAAAATAGTATGCTCGATGATCATCAGCGCTTAGAGATGGTTTACCGCGCAACTAAAGACTACGATAAGTTACATCCCAGCGATATTGAATTTAAATTAAAACAACCTAACTATACCATAGACACCCTTACTTATTTGCATGAAAAATATCCGAAGCATGAGTTTGCTTTAATTATGGGTGAAGACAATTTGAAAAGTTTTCATAAATGGAAGAATTATGAACTTATTTTAGAGGATCATGATATTTATGTGTATCCGAGGTTGTCTGAAGGAAAAATTGACACAAGATTTAACAGTCATCCAAGAATTTTTAACATTTCTGCGCCAATAATGGAGTTATCTTCGACGTTTATAAGAAACGAAATCAAAGCTGGCAGGAATATCCGACCAATGTTATCCGATAATGTGTGGGAATACATAGACGAAATGAATTTTTATAAACAATTCAAAAGTTAACAGTTTTTGGCTTTTATTTTCTTCCGAGAATAATTAATTTTAACTTAGAAAAAGATTGCGATAGAAATGATATTTACTATAGTTTTTTTGACCGCTATAATTGCCTTAATAATTGCAAAGACCAATGCTATAGTTAAAAGGAATAATTTAAATCCTTCTAACGAAAAACGCGTTTTAATTGCTGGCGTCCTTCTTATACTATTCCTTATTACAAATGCAACATTACCCTATCCAGAATCACTGTATTGGTTTATAGGGTTGGCTGTGGTTTTTGTTAGTTTTATTTTAACGTTTAAAGTTTTAAAACAAGAAATGAAGCGCTTTATGGCGATGGGTTCTAAAGACAAAATTGTAAATGTACTGTTCTACAGCTTGGTTATTATTGTAACAAACATTTATCTCTAAAAATGATAGAAGGCATTTTCTAAATGCTCTATCTTAAAAGTTTCATCTTCCTTAATGATTCCAATGATATCAAACCGGACTTCTACGTCCAGTTGATTCACAATAATATATTCATCCACAGCTTTGGTTAAATTTTTTATCTGTTTCGGTTTCACAAAATCCTGAGGATTCCCAAAATCTAAATTAGATCTGGTTTTAACTTCGATAGCTGCCAATACATCATTTTTCTGAGCTAGAATGTCAATTTCTGCTTTCTGAAACCTGTAATTGCGCTCAATGATCTCATAATTATTATCAACCAAGAAATCGACGGCCAACTGCTCGCCTATTTTACCCAGTTCATTATGTTGTGCCATAGGTCTGAAATTAGAAAAATAATAGTACATTTAAATAGTGAACGTAATATCTGACATCATTTATTTAATATTCGATTATCCTTTTAATTATAATGAATACAGCTCTTTGCTGTTGCTTTTCTTTTTCCATGGTATGGTATTCTCAATTCTACTACTTCGGAATGGAATTATACATAATAACAGAGCGAGTAAATGGTTGAGCTTATTACTATTCCTATGGGCCATGTACCTTATACCCTACATGTTAGGCTATGCAGGCTGGTATACGGGTGGAATTAAAAGGGCGATTATGTTCTTTGTCCCATTTATGCAGGTGCTGCTGATTGGTCCAGTGGTTTATTTCTACACCAAGAGTTTATTAAATTCAAGCTTTAAACTCTCTAAGAAAGATTATCTGCATTTTATTCCTGCTATATTATATGGTATTTATAGCCTAGTTGTTTTTGTAACCGATAAACTCATTTTGGATGAGTATTACTTCTATGCAGATCAGAAAGACAAGGATTTAGCAGATTGGTATCAGATGGTAGGATTAATTTCTATGGCTTATTATTTAATAATAAGTCTTAAGTACTACTTCAATTACAAACGCTTACTTTTTGAAAAGGTAAGTTATGCTGAATCGATCTTATTCGTATGGATTAGAAACTTTATGCTTGCCTTTCTAGGATTATTAATTCTACGTGTGTTATTTTTTATTTTCGATAAGGAATGGGGTAATTTCGGCAGTCAGTTTTGGTATTATATTGCGTTTTCCATAGTGTTCTATTATATCGCTATTACAGGTTATAGCAACATAATTCAACAGATTACACTTCAGGGTGAAAAACTCAAAATGGTTAATGTTTTTGAAGATGAAACACCAACAAAAGGTGTATCAGATTCTGTCAACGCTACAGAAAAAAATGATACGGTTTGGAAAACAAAGTTATCAGAGCTTATGTCTGAAAAACGACTCTTTGAAAATCCCAGATTGACATTATCTGATGTGGCACAAGAGTTAAACATTACCACAAAAACTGTATCCTCGGCTGTTAATTCTGGTTTTGACATGAATTTTAACGACTTTGTGAACCACTATAGAATTGAAGCCGTAAAAGAAAAGCTAAATAAGGGGGAGCATACTACCACAACATTATTAGGTATTGCCCTAGATTCAGGGTTTAATAGTAAGGCCACTTTCAATAGAGCATTCAAGAAAAGTACATCGCTTTCCCCTAAAGATTTTATTGAAAAATTATCTTAAAACAGGTCTCAAATCAAGATTTGAAGCGTTTAGTGTCTTTATTTCACTGAGATTTGTATCAAATAATTCTATAATCATGAAAACATTCGCAACACTTTTTGCCATTCTAATCGCTTTTACAACTTGGGCACAAGATCTATCAAATAAGATTGAAAAAATAGATGCTATTATCGACGCTAAGATCGAAGAGGATGACCCTGGCCTTATAGTGGGTATTGTTAAAGACGGTGAAGTAATTTATGAGAAATACCGTGGACTAGCGAATTTATCGCATCAAATTAAAATAGATAAAAGTACAAGATCTAACATTGCATCAACAGCAAAGCAGTTTACCGCTTTAATGATCTTGCAGTTGTCTTTAGAAAACAAATTAGATCTCGAAGACGATATTAGAAAGCATTTGCCAAAGCTTTATCCTAATGTAAAAGAAGACATCAAGATAAGACAGGTCATTAATCACACCAGTGGTATCCGTGAATATGTCGCTTTGATGGATATGCAAAATGAAGCTTGGTGGACACGTGTAGGATTAAAGAATGATGATGTGATGGATTTGTTAGAAAAACAGAATGATTTGGCCTTCACACCTGGCTCAAAATATTCCTATAGCAATTCTGGATATATAGTTTTAACGAAAATCATCGAGAGTGTGACCGGAGAAAAGTTTACGGATTATTCGAAACAATTCTTTGAATCTCTGGGAATGAATGAAACGTCTTTTGTTGTGGGTTATATGCGTGTTATTCCTAACCGCGCAGATCCTTATGCCGATTGGGGTAGCGGTGTATGGTTTCAATCACCAACAGTCACAAAAGTTGCGGGTGATGGGTTTTTATATACGACCTTAAAAGATCAATTAATCTACGAGCAGGCACTTCAAAATGCTGTAAAAAATAATAACGAGCTACTAATTAAAAGTCAGCAGGCCATTCCGAATAGTGAAATAACAACATATGGCTTTGGTTTACGACTATTCAATTGGTTCTGGGGTGAACGCGAAGCCGTTCATCATGACGGTGGTACTAATGGTTATAATTCCCAAACCGTTCGTTTCACAAAAGACAATCTAACCGTTTTTGTAATGAGCAATAATGGTAATATTGGTAGCGATATTATTGCCGATGCCGTTGCCAATGTTTTACTCCCAGAAGTAGAGACCAAGGCGAAAGTTGCTAAATATG